>MDTC01223657.1_pt1 | contig 10868 bp, 24 predicted proteins | sample 811181 | NCBI WGS metagenome assembly MDTC01 (sample SAMN05326644, study PRJNA326480) | marine metagenome | isolation source: seawater | place: Pacific Ocean: North | collected 2011 | reverse complement strand
GGATCGTGAACACAAACTAGATGGTAAACGTAAGACCGTGGGTCATAAAACGGTCAAGGGCAAGAAGTACGGTGGACCACTGCCGGACTATTCGGAATAAATTAGATCTTTAATAGCGAGCCCTCGTTCAAAGAGCCCGCCAAATACCGTAATGAATGGTTATGCTACTGCTTCAGCACTATCTGATGCTACTGCTGTAGCGCCTGACTGCACCTGGGCCTTCGTCATTGGAGTGTCTAATGCTATCCAATTGGTAGATCCCATATCAACACCAGCCTTGATCAGAACCTTTGTTCTGCTTACTGTGTCGTTAGTGAACAGATGTCTTTGCTTTCCGCTCGGCATTGTTACTGTTGCGTGGAACTTGTATAATGTTTCTTTTGTTGCCATTTCGCCCTCCTCGGCTTTATTGGTTAATTAATACTATATTAACATAGAATCCAGATCTGTCAACCACTTTTATCCTGTTTCGCTGGCTTGGCAATAGCGAGCCCTACGCTGTGCTCCCGATCGTACGCTGTAATGAGGTGTTGCAAAAATGCAACGGCACTATATCCTGTGACAATCAAATCAAATGTGTTCCAAATGTGTTCGAATCGTGTACCGGGCACCATACAACATATTGTGGCCTACGCACACAAGAAAGCACGAGTGCTGAAAGCAACGTAGTGCTTACAGGGGTAGGGCAATATAAGATCATTATGGGAAAGGTCTGAATATTTGGCCCCATATCAGCATTGGGCTCCTAGCCTGAAAGGCGGGGCAATATCGACCACCTTGGGGTATGATGGGAATGGTGGTCAAAATGATGTTTTCTTGCCTGTATATATGTTACGGTAGGTTTTATGATCTTTGAATATACTTTTAAAACCTTTTTTCTCGGTGAAGAGAGATGTACCTTAACCTTTTGACCACCCATATTTTAGGTGTGTTAACCAGCCTGTTTTTGATCAGTTCTACTGCTTCTTTGAAGCTATCTTGCCCTTGTTCACACCCTTCTTGATCACGTAGTTCTGTGTGCCACTGCCACCAGTGTTCACTTCCTTACGTAGGTCCTTGTGTAGTGCTTTAGTCTTTTTATCTTTATTGACTGCTTTAGTGTAAGCCTCTAGTCCTTTTGTGTCTCTCATAACACTCTCCTTTTTACAGTTAAGTGCGTTCCTTCAGCTCTTGCTTACTTCCGTCTGTGTTAACAGATGAACGTGTTCCATTTACATCCATATCAAGGTCTGATGGTAGTATCCCAGACCTATCGCTATCAGTATTGCTAGTGTAAACAATAATATCAATCCTGTCAATAGTTTCATTTCCAATACCTTCCGTGGTAAAGTTATTTACTACTGTAATCACCTGTAACAAAGTGTGTTTAACCTCTAGTTGGCCTGCCCGGCAAGATTCGAACTTGCGACCCACAGTTTAGAAGACTGTTGCTCTGTCCAGCTGAGCTACGGGCAGTTTGGCCTACTGATTACTTTCTGCTGTCGTATTTGGCTGTGCTGTATGCCCAACCCATAGTACCTAATAGTACTACAACGGCCATACTCACTGCTAGAGTCACTTTATCTGCGTTTTCACTGTCGGATACAACTGCGATGTACTCACCCAATTGTATTGATCCCCAAGCTATCATCATCATTGATGCTACAAATAAGAGCGACTTCGCCCAATGTTTTATAAATGATCTAAACATCTTTGCTCCTATTGTTGGTTGTTATTGTATTAATATAGCATAGATCTAGTATCTGTCAACCGCTTTGGTACTATGAATGTAAGAAAGATCTTTTAGATAATTATTCCAGGATCAATGCTTTGATTGACTTGGAACCATCTATGTTTGATTCTATTTGAGCTTTGGACTTGATGCACTGATACTTCACGCCTTCGGAATACTGTCTTTCTGCTGTACGTTTACCTCTTAGACACATACCCATAGACTCTTGTATCCTGTGTTCTTTAATTTCATTATTGATAAACATCAGCAAGGCTACAACTGTTTCAACTACCATTAGTGATCTCCATTGCCGTTCTTGTAAACGATTTCTCTATCAGCGTCTTTTAGCTTCTCAATGTTTACTTGGGCTTTTTCCATTTGTTCTTTTAGGAATTCAATGTTAATCTTATTGTTGGCCATATCATCTAGATGCTTTTGCATTCTTTCCATTTGTGTATACAATTCCTCAATGAGCATAAATTGTTCTAGATCGTTTTGTGATTGACCTAATTCGCCACGTGGATATTTGATACGGAATTCTGTATTTGATTTTATTTCTTTATCAATCAATTGTAGAGTAGTGCTATGTTGATTGATCTTTTCAGTAACACCAAAGTAGGCCCAAACACCTATACATACAGCACCTATGATGGCGATCATATTACGGATTGGCATACTGATTGCTGTGTTATCTGATACATCTAATCTTTTCATAGCGGTTAGTATTTATTAGTGAATATGAAAATTCAGTCAAAAAAAAGCCCCGGTCTAGTGAGCATCAAGCTCTGCCGGGGTAGACAAAAATCTTTTTTTGTCTGTTTTTAAAGGGACTATAATGTCAACTAATTTATAAGCATTCTTAAACCACTGTGGGTCGCTATGTTGACAGTCCTAACTAAAAGCATTTTTAAACACTTACGTGGGTCGCTTTAAAACGAAGCACTCAGGCTTCAAACGAAGCATTTTTAAGAACAATTTAAAGTACTAAGACTAGTTCAGCTTCTTGTTACGATCGTACTAGTAATTATCACCACACTATGGTAATAAAAATACAACTAAATGATTTTATTAAAGAATTTTTTGATGTAGCCCACTGCTGGCAAGTCCTGGAAGTTCTCTTTGGCTATGTGATACCAATACCAACCACTTTCTCTCAACTGGTCGTTCTTCTTTCTTAATTTCTCCATACGGCTTGCGAGTCGCTTGTAGGTCTTGGCGTCAATGCCCTTGCACTCGTCCATTATGTCCAGCACTTTGTCTATCTCAGGACAAGTGATCTCAGGAACCTTTGGTGCCTTCTTCTTCCACTTACGCCACTGATTAATAGTCTTGCTGTTAGCCATCTAAACCTCACTCACAAGTATTTAGAGCTAAATCGCAAGGATTTAACGTGCCTTTTAACAGATTAAATTATGAATATTAATCGGTTAGTCTATTAACTAAAATATTATTCTAGTTAGATTCTGTTGGTTCAGATGCTTCAACTGGTGCTTCGCTACCAAGTTGTTTCACGTTTACAGCTTTCTCTTTACCTCTATTCTCACCCATATCAAAAGACAATTCTTCGCCTTCTTGTAAGCTTTCAATACCTGAAGCTTGTAGGTCAGAAATATGTAAAAAGATGTCTTTACCAGAACCTTGTTCTGTAATAAAGCCGTAACCTTTTTTAGCATTAAACCATTTTAGTTTGCCTGTGCTCATATTATTCCGATTAATTTATGTTGATTTCTGTGCATTAATTATTCTATTCTTAATTGTCCTCTGGATTGCATTCACAACCACATTGACAATCGCATTCATTACAATCCATACACTCTGTACAGACTTCTTCGCAATGATGTTCGCAACCGCAATTACATACACATTCGATTAAGTTTACTTCTTGTTGCATATTATTATTTATAGTATATTATAAAATAAAGACAAACACGACCTATATTTTGACTTTTTCATACATAATAGGTTTGGGTGCCTTGGGATCTTGGAACTGATGTGGAATTGTATTCTTTGCACAACCCATAATCATTACCGAGGTCAACACTATAAATCCAAATATTAATTTCTTTTTTTGCATTGTATATACTTATTAAATTAGTTGTTATCTATATTAAACCAACAAAGATCTTTTGTAGTGAATCTTTGTACTCAGACGTCAAAACAAAGATCATTACTATCAAAATTAGTGGAATATTGTTGTTTATATGGTTCATATAAGATCTATATGACGCCAAAATAGAAATTTGCTAGTCCTATTATTAATAATGTAACTAAAATAGAATTTAAAACCAACAATGCTCTGTCGTGCCATAGGTATCCTACCCAAGCCCATCCTATAGTTCCAAACAATCCAAACCACATATCGTATTGTGGTAGAGTTCCTACACTTCTAGCTACTGTGGCAAAAAGTATAAGGAATACTGACACCCACTTTACATACCAAGACAAGTCACCCTTGGGTGTTACTTTCTTGATCACCCTTGATGAGTTTAATCTTTTAATCTTATCGTCCAGCTTCTCTTTAATTGGTTCTATCGTCATCTTTTTTATCTTCTTGTATTACTTCATCAATCTGGTTGGCCAAGTCTTCAGCTTGGTCTTTTTGGATTTGCTCCCATAGTTCCATATTACCCTTTTCATAATCTTCTTTGGCTTTGTCCATTTCTTCGTTATGATCCACAATATCCTGATAATGTTTGTCTTCTCTTGCTTTTTCAAAAGCTTTCATTATCACAAATTGCAGTTCAGCCTGTTTATTGAAGTCTTGTCGTTGTGACCATCTACCTGCCTCGTAGGCTATGTAGACCAATCCAACTGCGAGTAATAAGTTTGTCCAATCCATTAGATTAATTTTGTTTATATTATAATAACACATATATTTCAAAAGTCAACTGAAAAATAGTTTTGACATTTAGGCAAATTTATATTACAATGTGTTATGATATCAACATTTCACTTAACTAATGAATCTTTTGGGCAAAGCAAAGCAATTCATTCACCCGTAGATGAAACAATCAAAGATTCTCTAAGATACAACTATGGATCTTATGTTGAAAGCACCAATGAAAACACAGGAACATCTTCTGAAAAAAGAAGAGACAAATGGAATAATTGTGCTGAACAAGTTAGGGCTTTTCTAAGTCCTATAATTGATACCAGCGAGTACAAATGGTCATACCCAACCAATGGCATCCACGAGAGCATTGATTCGATGTGTAATTGGTTAGAAGAGTACCAAGTGTTCAAGGGAGAATATAGATACTCAACTTTTATAAAGACTCCTGTTAATATTGCTACGACTGTAGAAGATATTATGCCAGGTGTACCTTTGTATATGAGTAATCCTTTTAGTGCTACAGGAAACTTTGATCCAAGATATGAAGAAGTAATTAACAGTGACAAAGATGTTCCTGTGTATTTGGATCTAGCATTTGTAGGAACAACAGGTCCACACAAGATACCAGTAAACAAAAATGTAAAACAGATATTCTGGAGTGTGTCCAAACCTTATGGGCTTGGCTTGTTGAGAGCAGGAATAAGATTTAGCAGGAGAGAAGAACTGGTACAAAGAGAACTGCAAGGTGTAGGTTACTTCAATCACGCAATGATTGATGTGTTCAAGGCCGTCACACTGAATAGTGGTGTGTTTGACAAAAAACAAAAGTATAGTAAAATGCAAGAAGCTGTTTGTAAACAGTTTGACTTAACACCAAGTGATTCTTATTTGTTAGGTACTACTAGAGATGAAGCTTGGGATAGATTTAAAAGAGAAAATGGCATCAATAGAGTTTGCTTAACCACAGCATATGAATCTATAATTGCTGATGAACAGAAGCATAAGACTGTATGGCCGGTATTTTAAGGAGTAAATATAGTATATGGCAAAGAAAAAAACTACTAAAAATAAACTAAACAAAGCATTTAGCTACCTTGAATCGTTCAGTGATGATTTAAAAAATGTTATAATAAAGAAAACTAAAAAAAAGCAAGACAAACCGTTAAAGAAACTAAAGAAAATAACTGAAGAAAACAAAGCCTTTAATTGGTTTAGACTTCATCCGTAGACAGGAGTAATAGATGACAAACGAAGAAATACAAAAGATTATAGATGAAAACAGAGTAGTACTTTTTATGAAAGGTACTAAGGACTTCCCACAATGTGGATTCTCAGGAATGGTTGCTGGCGTACTAAAAAAGTTTGAAGTTGACTATCTAGATGTAAACGTCCTAGATGATACCAACGGTAATTTAAGAGAAGAGATAAAAGCATTTAGTGATTGGCCAACTATACCACAACTTTATATTAATAAAGAGTTTGTTGGCGGTGCTGATATTATTAGAGAAATGGTTGGAGATGGTTCGTTAGTTGAAATGCTAGAAGAACCAAAACCCGTAACAGGTTTTCCAGCAGATGCATTAGACAAACATCTAGTACAGCAAAGAGGCTTACCGGACAAGAATAAAAAATGAAGAAAATAGATTGGAAAGAAGTTTGGAACGAATCTAAGAAGTATGGCAACATAGAAGGTCCTGAAAAATGGGCTCTCATTGTTGTAGCAATCTTTATGCTTATTTTATTTCTTCCATACGTTTTTTAATAATGAAAATAGCTCTTACCGGACATACAAAAGGTATTGGTAAATCAATCTACGATTGGTTTTTTGGTGATCCTGAGATGACAGAAGAAGTATTAGGCTTCAGTAGATCAAACGGATATGACATCAAAAATAAATCTGATAGAGAAAAAATTATAAAAGAAGTTAGTGATTGCAACGTTTTTATTAACAATGCTCACGAAGAGTTTGCTCAGGTTCATATGTTAAATGAATTGTATAACAGTTGGAAAGAAACACAAGGCAAAATAATTATAAACATTGGAGTTGACTCTGTTCCTAGTGTTGCTTGGCAAGTTGTCCATAAAATGTATCCTGTAGAAAAAATGGCTCTGCATTCAGCTATCGATATACTGCAACAAGAGTCAGATAGATGTGTTAAAATAACTAACCTTGCGTTAGGACACGTCAACACAGAATTTAATGAAGACTATTTTGGAAGCAAGATAAATCCAACAGAAGTTCCTAAAGCAATCGAGTGGATAGTATCAAGACAAGATGAAGTTAAGTCATTGGTAATAAGTCCGAAGCCGGGGAGATAAGAATGTCATTAGTATTCACACCGTTAGCTATCCCACCCATACCCAACAAACAAAAGATTATAGATAACTTTGTTGGTGCAGAAAAATACGTGTGGTGGAAAGAAGAAACACTACTAGGTGAAAAAGATTTTAGCAAACCATTAGGTCAACCTTATGATTGGAATGCTCACGCTAAAGAAAAATATCCTGAACTGATAGAATGGGTTAATAATTACTTTCCCTTTGAACATCTATTTTATGTAAGACTGGCTAGGTCAACTGGGAATGTTTCGGCTCACGTTGATGGTAACAAGGTTGAAGCACCACACTCACATCATATGACAATTACTCAAGAGATGCTTGATCATCAGATGGACAATGAACCCATAGGTTATAGATTTGTAGTAAGCGGATCACGTGATAGTTTGTATATGTGTAATGAATATGATTACAGCAAAGATATGAGCAAACAGCCAAAGCATTTTTGTACAATACCAGAAGACACAGATGGCTTCTTGATCAATAATTGCACACAGCCTCACGGTGTAGACGTGCAAGATGGTGTTGATGATGATCGTATTGTTGGCTTCTTATTAGGTAAAGTAAACATATCAGCACACGAACAGCTCATTGAAGCTAGTACAAATAAATATGCTACATATAAGGTACATAAAAATGAGCTACGAATATAGATTAAAAGCAATATTATTAGTCAATCACATACTAGCAATCACAGGACTATACGTCGCTGGGTTCTCGGGTTGGCTGTGGCTAACTTTAGCAGGTTGGATATTGTTTGGTAAAGTTGGTGGTGAGATAGGACTACACAGATATCTAGCACACCAGAGTTTTGAAACAGGACCATTGAGAAGAAAGATATTAGTATTCTTGAGTGCGTTCAACTGTTTCGGTAGTCCAGTATTGTGGTGTAGCATACACAGAAAACACCACGTAGTTCCTGATATGAAAGGTGACCCACACGGAGATCAAGCAGGTTGGAAAGTGTGGAGTACTTTCTGGGAGCCATTCCACATTGAAAGAAAATATGTAGTTGATCTAATACGTGATCCTTTCATTAAATTTATGCACACTCATTACTTAAAAATATTATTAGGTGTATATGGAGTACTTGCCATTATCGATTGGCGTATTCCTGTTTTCCTTATTTCACTTCCTGCTGTTATCACTTTCCATAGTGCTGGTGCTGTAAATGTATTATGCCACAAGTATGGTGAAAGGTTGTTTAACACTCCAGATAGAAGTACCAATAACCATATAGTAAACTTGCTAACTTTAGGTAGTGGGTTACACAATACACACCACGCAGAGCCAAAGAATTGGACCAATAAGAAACGTTGGTATGACTTAGATCTACCAGGGTTTATAATAAAATATTTCCTTATTAAAGCATCATAGAACCATTAACGTAAAGCACAATCCACAGGCACGACCATTTAAGTAATATTGCAATACAATAATTTTATATTACATTAGGGGAGGTAACCTTATGGACAATGAAAATAGATTAGACTCTATTGAAGAAAGATTAGATATGATCGAAAGCAAATTAGAAGAGCTTTTTGAACATTTAGATCTAACTTCAATGCACGACGAAGACTACGATAATGACTTCGAAGATGAAAACAATGATGAAATTTGTGACGATTGTTACGATGATCCTTGTGCTTGTCTACCTGAAGACTACGACTACGATGACAATGGTTCGGATGATGAAGATGAAGACGATGACTTTGATTCAGAAGATGATGAAGATGAAGACAATGACTTTGATTCAGACGAAGAATATGTAGACGAAAACGATTGGAATTCATCTGATGATGATGAAGACGATTTCGAATACGACGAAGACGAAGACGAAGACGAAGAAGAACACAAATATAATTAAAATTATGTATGTTTTATTGTAGCGGGTGCTATCCAGAACGGCCCCCGCTGGCAGTAACTAGGAAAAGATGATATTAAAAACAGAATATAAAAAACTTAAAGCATATTGGGACTACCAAAGGAAGGTAGAGTACAATAGAGAAATAATTTGGGACGATATCAATAGTGCTGAAGACACTTATCATATAGAATTACTTGACAAAGACGAACTGTTTGATTATATGTGGGGTGAAATTGAACCTGATGATTATGTTGATCCACCCAAAGCCTGGATTCCAATAAATGAAAAGTATCAAATTGAAGGCGAATTAGAACGAAAAAATAGCAAAAGGCGTAAATAAGAGTATATGGTAAAGAAGAAACAAACAATCGCGATACCTAAAGCTGTTCCTAGAAAACGTAAACCATCAAAGCCTAAACAAGCTGTTAGTATTTCTATTCCTAAAGCTGAAACTAAAAATATAATGGCAAAGAAAAGACCACAAAGAAGCAACAGAAAAGCAGAAAAACCAGCACAGAATTTCTCATCGGGTGATATGACAAACACTTCATTAGCTGATGCATTCGCAAAAGCTGGAATCACATTAGATAGTTTTAAAAAATAATTAATTTTCCTTAGACATCTTAAGCCAATGCTCGGCTGACTGCTGGAGATTTATTTTGTCAATAGAATCAACTGTCCTAGATGCTTTGTCTGATAATTCTTTGTACTTTGCAAACGCAGATTTGTTATAACTTGTAGTTACTGTTACTGTGTGGTTGTTGCTATTATTAGTTTTCTCTTTGCTATTCCATCTACGCCTGCCATAATAATTTTTTCTCATTACGGGTAGACCTGTTTTTAATTGTATTGGATCGTTGCTAAAAGTATTTATGAATTAAGAGAGTTTGCCACACTTGTTATTGAGGAGGTAACCATAATAGTACCAGGCAGTGGCCTCCTAACATTATTATAAAAGTATTTATTATCATAGTTGTTAACTATTGGAATCATAAGAAATCCGGGGGTACTAACACCCCAGGTGGTGGCTTTGACCCCATTGTATGACCCTTAAAACAAGTCTTTTTTATAGTAAAACGGCTACTCTTTCGAAGTAGCCGTTTATATTAGTGAATATTGCCTGAAGTACTGTTTTGCTATACTAACAAGGGAGAGTTTATTTTTTGTCGTCGATTTTAGGTTCTAAACTTTTGATATGATCATATAATTGTTTCCAATCCTTAGACCTTAAAACATCGTTTCTCTCGTAGTGTAAATTATATGAATGACTCATTAGAATCGGTTTAAGTCCTAAGACCAATCCGCTATTAACATTAAGTATTCTATCATCTACGTAGATCATTCCCGTTCCCTCAAATTGTTCTAGGATTTCTTTTTTAGGTTCACCCTGTGATACAAATATCATTGTACCAAAGCAATCCGTTGGAAAATAATCTTCTAAGTTTAGGTACCTGTAGTACTGGGCTATTGGCTTATCACTAAAGCTGGTAACACCAATAAATCTATAACCTTCGTTGTATAATTTATTAATGTAAACATCTGATTGTCCATATGGTAATAATGTGGAAGCTATCATATTGGTGTTGAACTCTTCTTTTTTAATAAGAGCTTCGTTGTAGTCTATTCCAAATTCTAAATGTATATCAGCATCGTGGTGTTTCATCTGCGTTGACATATAACCTTGCATCTCCATCCAGTTTACGAATGCAGAGTGCCAATCAAAAACAACGCCATCGATGTCGCATAAAATTACTTTGTTGTGATTAAACATATGATACCTCTCTCGTGTAAATATTTAAGGGGTATCACCTATAGGAAAACTAATACTATTTGTTTGAGATCAAAGAGGTAAGGAGAATAAAATCACGCCTTACGAATGTAATGAACGTGTTTTTTAAACAGATAAAAAAATTAATTTGCTCCGCAAGTATTTAAAAGAATTAGTAGTAAAAGAATAATGACGGCTGTTTTATACACTATTATCTTTTGCCAACTGCATCTAAGATAGCTTCTAGTTCTTCAAAGTCTTTTTCTTCTTCTGCGAATGAACGTTTATGAGCAATCTTAATTGCTTTGGATAGTAATCCTGGTTTGATATCTAGCTCTTGTGCTACGGCTTT
>MDTC01098000.1_pt1 | contig 10868 bp, 14 predicted proteins | sample 811181 | NCBI WGS metagenome assembly MDTC01 (sample SAMN05326644, study PRJNA326480) | marine metagenome | isolation source: seawater | place: Pacific Ocean: North | collected 2011 | reverse complement strand
TCTCGCCCAACGAGGTGTGACTTCTGCCCCGGGACTTCAATTTGGAGAAATCCCTGCTACCTATTCTGAACGTTTTGTCAAAGCCTTTTCCGTGCTCGGAATCTGTCCGGACGTGACTTCCATCATCCATGGTCAACGTGAGGTAAAGTCTGCTTGGGAAATTGAACAAATGGAGGCAGCAGCTGATGTCCAGATTCGAATGTTCGAAGCGGTTGAAGCCGTGGGTGGTGAAGGGGTGAGCGAATTGGAATTGGTTGCGGCTGCGGAAGCCATTAGCCGCTCAGAAGGCTTTGGTGGCAATGTCCACATGCGCCGTTATCCTCTCCAATGTGACCGAGGCGTCATCGTTTCAGGCCGTGCTGGAGGCGTTTCATCCTTCTTCGATTCTGCTGTTGGGGGCACGGGTCCACATCCACTTTCGGGGATGGGTTCAGGATTCCGGAGAATCAAATCCGACGAACCGGTTCTTGTTGATTTGGTTCATGCACACCGGGGCTACATTGTTGATATGACTCGGATGTTTGTCGCCGGAACACTCTCGCAAGAATGGCACCAACGGCTTGAAGACATGTTGGCAGTCAAAGATACGGTAGTTGATGTTTTAGATCAAGGCAAGTCATGTGAGGCTGCATGGGATGAAGCCTACGGCCTCGCTGTTGAACTTGGATATCAAGACAATCTCATGGGCATGAAACCTGATCAAAGCCGATTTTTGGGTCATTCAGTGGGGCTTCAATTGGATGAATCGCCCGTTGTTGCCGCCGGTTTCGACAGACCTTTACCTATTGGAGGTGCGATGGCTATTGAACCAAAAGTAGTCTATGCAACGGGTTGCATTGGCAGTGAAGATACGTGGATACGGGATCAAGAAGGTATGCGACCAGTAACTGCTGGTGGAGCATGGCCTTGGTTGACGGAGTGGTGAAAATGACACAAGAACAAACTGAAGATGAAATTTGTGAGAAGACGGAAGGTTGGACTCGTGAAGACGTAGGTAAACGAATACCGGAACGAAAAACTCCCAACGGTACCTATTTCAATGAACCAATCGTTGCCGTATTTTGTCAATTTTGTGGTTCTGAATTTATTGGCCCAAGTCGTGAGGCAGGTGGATTCCTTGGTGGACATGAGTGCTTACATGCTTGGGAAATCTCTCAAGCCATGGGTCGTGACGACGGCATGGTTGAGTGAGCAAAAGTTTCAACCATAGTGTTCAAGTTATGTCCGCGTTGTGATTCTTGTATGGCAAAGCCTTACTCGACCGGTCATATTGGTGCTGTAGCATCAAACTACACTGAAATGCGGCTTGCAGGTGCTGTCAAGGAACAATTAGTCACGTTAGTTTGTGACGAACTTTCCCGATATGTTCCTGAAATGGAAGCTGCCACTCTACAGCAAGACCCCGAACGTAAAACTCTGGATGACCCGTACCGAACTCGCTTGAATTATAATCGAACTCGTGAATTGATGATCGATGCAATTGATGCAGTTGACTCGGTTGGCTCAGCAGCCGTTCAAGCAGGTATCTCGCATGTTGAGCAGCATCTTTCTACTCTCATCAAACACGCTGAAGTCGCTGCTGAAAAAGACCGAGTCGCAACCATAAAACCTCGACATTTAGAGATAGCACTCACCGGAATGAACCTCACAAATGAAGGAGAAGATGAGGGGCATGAAGACGTTGCACAAACCGAAGACTTTGTTGTCAGCCAGGGTGGTGGGATTTTGACAGAATCTTCGCTGCTCTCACTGGCAAAAACCCATGCCAAAATGCCGGTAACTAAAGAGGCAATTGGAGAACTGCTTGAAACGTATTACATGGTGGTTGAGCAACTCGAGGCAGATATCCGTAGCAATGCTCAGTTTGGAGGCAATCCTGTCCACTTCATTGAATCAATCAGTAAAATGAAGACATTGATGTCACTTGGCTGGATGCGGTCAATGCTCAGCAGAGCCGCAGAAAACGCTCGAGAACGCGGCTATAAGCGAATTGACGTTGAACAGATTGTTCATCTTGACCCGTTTGAATAAGGGCGCCAATTGAGGTCGAACGATGCTTGCAACCTCTGTCCTTTTGTCAGCAGTATTGGCTGGGGTAATTGCCACATTGGTGACCATCGCCATCGAGAGATGGGGTGGGCTTACTGGCGGATTACTTGGCACCATGCCTTCGACGATTGTTCCTGCAGCTGCGGGAATATATGCTGCAGGCGATGCAGTTGTATTGAATCAGAGTTTAGCCATCATCCCTTTAGGGATGCTCATTAACGGAATTTTTCTTAGCGTATGGATTTATGCACCTTCCAAATTTGAACGTTTCAAATCTCCACTTTTATTGACGACACTGAGTGCTTTAGCGGTTTGGTGTATGTTCGGAATCCTCATGCTCTTCGGTGTAGACTTGGCATTGGAAAGTGGATGGTCGGCTTTTGAAATAGGGATTCTTGGATTATTCCTTCTCATTGTTCTGGCAGTGGCTATGAATTGGAATGTTCAAGCCACTCCGAAAGGAAAGCACCCTGTTGCACGAAGTGTCTTGTTTATTCGCGGTAGTGCTGCTGCAAGTGCAATCGGTGTCGCAGTATGGCTTTCTTTCCAAGGACAGCCCCTTATTGCAGGGCTTGCTGCGGTGTTTCCGGCAATCTTCTTGACAAGCATGGTTGCATTATGGCACGCCCAAGGCCCAACAGTTCCGCAAGGTGCTGCCGGACCGATGACGCTTGGTGGAGCGAGTGTAGCGATCTACGCTTTGGTTGCCATGTATTCACTCCCTGCTTGGGGTGTTGTCTTTGGCTCGATTGCCGCTTGGTGTATTTCCGTCGTTGGCTGGTCATTACCAGCATATCTCGTATTGAGAAAGCGTCTTACTCAGGATTGAGCACACGCGTCCACCGTTCTGCTGCCGGAACACCACTGATGAGAATGTTAACTGCGACAACACCTTTGAGGGAGGAAATCTTTTGCCGAAGGTCTCTCAAATCAAATAAACAACATGGACAGTGTGGGCGTTGAGGAATTACAGCGAGTTGGACAGTACCGTCGGCTGAAACCTCAATGCCTTGAATCTGTGAGGATTCGGCAAGAACAACATCGGTATGCGGGTCTTTCCATGTATTGAGGATTCGGAGGATTCGGCGTTGTAATGCCTGAACTTTCTTTGCCTTCATGCTCGCACCTCAGTTGGCTATTAGTTGCCTGCTTTACTGTTCTTCTGCTTGAAGTTCTGTTTCGATTTCATCGAGTTGCAACTCATTCAAGCGCCCTTCTGCGGCCGATAATTCTGTTTTACACAGCCGCAGTAAATCAGCCCCTTCTTCATACAATTTGAGTGTCTCATCTAAACCCATTCCGCCTCGCTCGAGTGTTGCTACAATGGTTTCTAATCGGTGCATTGCTTCGGTATATGTCGGTGTTTTATCGCTCATTTTTCTCCCTCATTCTCATGTGTGTTTTTAATTTCCGCATCCGCAGAGCCATCTGCGAAATTGAGTATTATTTTCTGTCCAATTTCGATTCCTTCGATACTGCTTAGAACAGAACCGTCTTCAGTTTGCGTCATTGAATATCCCCTTTCGAGCACCCGCTGCGGGTGGATTGCAGTGAGAGAAGCATCAAGTTGTGCTAAACGAGTTGCTTGTGCAGCCATATTCTGGTTCGTTGAAACTTTGATTCGCGATGACAAACTGAACAGTTTTGCCTTTGCTCGATTTAATCCAGCCATTGGAGCCACTCGTAAGCGTGCATGCAGTGTGCGTAATCGTTGCAAGTTGTCATTGATTTGGCGGCGGGAAGCATTGCCTAATCGTTCTTGATATTCGTCGAGGAAATAATGTAATTCAGGCAGGACAGGCACGACGCGCTCGACTGCATCTGATGGTGTTGAAGCACGTAAATCAGCGACGAGGTCAGAAACCAATACATCCGACTCATGGCCAACTGCGGAAACCACAGGGACTGGGCTGGCAATGATGGCACGAGCAACAGGTTCGAGATTGAACGCCCACAAGTCTTCAGGCGAGCCACCCCCTCTTCCGACAATCACAAGATCGACGGGCGGTTCTCCTCGTTGCTTTGCTTGAACGGGGTCGGAAAGTCTGCGTGCTGCAGCGAGGCCCCGGACGATTTGCTCAGTCGCTTGAGCACCCTGAACCAAAACGCCAATCACCGTTCTTCGCAATCCCGGCCATCGATTTTCTATCAACCGTTGCATATCCGAGAGCGCTGCAGAACCTGCACCAGTGATGATGACAATGTGTTTAGGAATGGCCGGGAGAGGTAACCTCTGCCGATCAATCTCTCCTTCTTTTGTCAATTGCTCAACCAGGAGACGTTTGGTTTTCTCAAGTTCTCCTAGAACGCTCACCGGCTCTATTCGTTCGACGTTAAGCTGTATCTCCCCTCGCCGAACGAAGAGGTCAACACTCGCTAAAACAACCACTTCACTGCCTTCTTTGATACTTGAATCAATGGTGCAACGTCCTTTCCAGATTACGGCTCTCATCTGACCATCTTGGTCGCGGAGGGAAAAATAAGTGTGGCCGCTTGGGTACTGCTTCCATTGCGTAACTTCTCCTTTCAAGGCTTGGTGCTTGAACAGAGGGTCGCGTACAACCGTTTGCTTTACCAGTTGAACAAACTGACCGATTGGCAATGGTCCAGTAGTGACGCCACCATGACCGGTCATAATTCATAAGGAAAGTCTACGGTTCTTGAACACTGTGCGATTATCCTTCATAGGTTTTCAACCAACCTCTACGCCAGAAGAAGGTGAGCATGCTGACTGCAAACAAGAGCATCAGCCCGATAATTCCCCAGAACCCGCCGATTTGAGTGATTGGTAATCCCTCACTGTTCATGCCAAATATTCCAGCAATCAAAGTCAATGGAAGCATGATTGCACCAATGATGGTTAGCGTCGTCATAACTTCTGTGAGTTGAGCATTTGATTCAGCGAGTTGCATACTAATGTTGCTGAGGTATGAATCACGAGCGGATGTGGCACCCGATGAGTAGTTCTTGGCTCGCTTGACCAGTGCGATTGAAAGCTGATATAAATCCGAGAAATAACGTTCAGCACCGGATCCAATCAGTCGCTCATTGGGTTTGAGTAAGCGCATAGTAACCGTATTCAACGATTCAATAGATTTGCTTGCTTCGCGAAGATAACGCTTCAAGTCGTGAATGCTTTCGAGAATATTATCGTATTTTTTACTCGGGTCAAAGACCTGAAATTCCAATTGATCAAGTTGCCGTGAATATGAGTTTAGAATCGGCGTCCAGTCATCTGCTATTGCATCAAGCAACTCGTAGAGAAGGAAATCAATTCCGAGTGCAAGGTCTTCATCATCAGCCTTTTTGAATCGAACTTGAAACTTCTTTAATGCGGGAATACTGTAGTGTCGAGTGGTAATGATGAGATTTTCCTTGATGAAAATCGCCACAGGTTCGGTATCCAATTGATTGTCCGCATCACGAGCATTGATGACAATAAAGCGGTGATTTTTGAATTTCTGAGCGGTTGTATCTGCGGGTCCGAAAACGTCTTCCACTGCCAGTTCATCAAACTCCATCTGTTCCAGTAAAAATTGTCGCACATCATCATCTGGCCGAAGAATATCAAGCCATGCTAAGCCTTCTTCTTGAATCGCTTCTTGAACGGTATCTAGACCGTATGCTTCTCGAGCGATTAAGCCTGATTTTGCAGTTTGTAATCGCAACTCGGCCATAACTCGCCGTACTCCTTACCGTTGTTGATGTTTTCACTCATCTTCAGCAGCTAAAGGCTTGTTTGTTCGGTCGAGTTTCCTTTGCCGAGTTTCAAATTTTTGACGTTGTTCAACTTCTTCCAGTTTATGTTTCACTTTCCATGAAAGAAACCTTACGATAATGTAGAGGGCGAGAATATCAACGATGAGAATAATCCAATCGCCGGCACTCCATTCTGAAATCATGGCATTCCATCCTACAAAGGCGGTCGAATATCAACATCAACATCTCCATCAGGCTTGCCAATACACCCTAGACGTGCACATTCCTCAACTAAGTAATCGTCCAATCCCGGGGGAAGAACTTCGGGCAAAGGAATCTCTCCGTAGAGCAGTGTGACCATACAAGCCCCGCATGTACCTGATGTGCAATTCGTAGGAATGGTGACACCAGCATCCTCGGCATGCTCCACTAATGTGTTTCCAGGAACGTGTGGCGTTTGACCAAGTAGCGTCGCTCCTTGTAAAAAACGAACCACAGGGGGAGTGATGTCTTTTTCCGGAGTCTCTTCGGTAGTGACCGAATGCGCGGACATCACACCACCTCAACGCATGTCCTTGTGGCGAGTCCAACGTCCGGTTTGTTTGTTGAAAAACAATCCAGCCTTCTTCATCCACTTGTTGAATTTCGTAGCACCTGCACCTGTTCGCAGAATGAAATCTTCTCGGTCTTCTTGTGCTTGGATGTAATCCTTCGCAGCGATTGTCTGGTCTATCCAGTCGTTGATGTCCATGAGACCTCCAGTGAGTCCACCTTCTTCAACAGCCTTTACCATTTCATCAGCAGTAGCACCTGTAACTTCCAAATCCTTACGGATAAGTTCGTTCACACTTGACAAGTCCATGGATGCTGGCTTCGGAGGCACAGGATTGCGAGGTCGCTTGTCTTCTTCTATTGTGATTCGGGTTCCGTTTGACAATCGCTCCTCGACGAGGTCTGAAAGTACGGGGGTGAAACTCGTCTCACATTCCCAGCACATGAATGCCCAGTCATTGGGACGGTCTTTGTCTCGAGATTGGCGAGGATCCATTTCATCACCACATTTTGGGCATGCATGGAAGATAAGCCCTGGCACGTGGTTTCGACGGAAATCTACGATGTCTTGAGGTGTACCTTCAAGTTCTAACATCTCATGGTCACGAGCGGCTTCAAGTCCACGGGTTTCAAGTTGGTCTCGGATTTTGACTTTTTGATCATCTTTGCCTTCATCGTGAAGGTTGTTTTCAAGTTTAACAATCAATTCCACTGTCTTACCAAGTCGGTTCATTATGAGTTTCTTAGCACGGAAAGATTCGACCTTTGCAATTTTAAGTCGTTCTTTTTGTTCAGCAAGTTCTGTAAGGACGTCCTTTTGCTTTCGTTGAAACTTAATCTCTTCAATTTTTGATTCTTGTTTCTTTTCGGGGGCGAGAACCTTTGACAGATAACGCTCTTTACCGTGACTTTGGGGTCCAGCAGTGATGATTGAAATGACACCATCTGCGATATCAGGTTTCAAACCGTAATTTTCAATCAACATGTCTTTGTCGATTTTCTTCAAATCGCCGATTTTAAGACCCGAATCGGCCAACTGCTGGGCAGTTGTTTCGTCGATACCCCGACGTAGTAAAGCAAGATATGTGTCCTTCTTGGCCATAGCATCCCCTCCGACGAGTCTAGGCGAGGAGACCCTCCTAAGAAAAGGCTCTCCTCACTCGGTGTAGGATAATATCTGCATTTGACTCCTTATGAACTTAGGATTCTACGACAAAGTCGGTGAAAGAGCAACATAAATCCACCCAATCATCGAGTTCAAGTTCATCAGGGCGCCTCTCCATACGTTCATCCTCAAGATGGCCTGCAAAGGCTTGCTTCCATCTTCCCGCATGCCACCCTTTTACTCTGCCCAATCGACGAGGGACATTTTTCAGGGTTGAACGTAGTTTTTTGCGTCGTTGGTCAAAAGCAAGATGAATCATTTGGCGAACCAATCGAGGATCACACGGCCACTCTTCTCCATGTGGTTCCATGGAAATATAGCAGGAGTTGACTTTCGGCATTGGGCTGAAATTATGAGGCGGTATTTTTTCTTCGATTTCACTGTCCCAATCCAACGCGACAGTCATGCCAAGTGAACCAACATCGCTTTCGTATTCCATAACCAAGCGTTCAGCAAACTCCTCTTGCACCAATAATACGACTTTCTGCAGTTCTTGTGTTCTCGGATTTCGTAGATACCGAGTAAGTTCTTCGACAAGGGGAGAAGAAATTTGGTACGGAATATTTGCAATAACTTTGGTCAGGGAGTCTGGCCATTTTTCTTTCAACGCATCTCCTTCGAGAACGGTGAAATTGCCAGACTCGATTTCTGGACCAAACGCCTCTTTCAAGTGTGTCACAGCAACGGAATCAATCTCTATCGCCGTCACTTGACATCCCGTCGCCAGTAATGCTTCGGTGAGAACACCGGGGCCAGGTCCAATTTCCAATACGTGATCATCAGCACTGACTTCTCCAAGTTCAATCGCCCTCGAGAGGAGTTCATCATTGACCAGAAAATGTTGGCCAAGAGACTTGTCAAACGGCAGCTTATCGCGTAAACTGTCAATCAACCAACGGGCGCCTCTCATGCCTTCACCGGCAAGAGCAGGTCAATCAACCGTGGTTGGATATTTCGGTCTTCCAATTCGGATAAGAACCGTTTTGCGAGCAATTCTCCAGAATCGATTTTGCATGCTTCGTTGAGTGCAGTCAGGGATTCAAATCCAGTTGAGCCGCGAGCCTCAACCATTTGCATTGCTTTTTTGTTTCCAACCCCTTGGAGCAATTCAAAAGCGTGTTGCTTGAGAGACATGTTTCCAGCGACGTTAAAGAACGCAGAAATGAAGTGCTTCTCATTTTCTTCAATAAAGATTTGAATGACCAAAGGAAGGTCTGCCACAATATGGTTCGCTAAACGTCCAATGTTTGTCATACCAAGCACATTCTCAATGTCTTTTCGCTTGGAGGCATCGGCCCCGATATAGACTCTGGCGGTGGTCAAAAGTTGGTCTATGCCTGTTTTTGGCTGAAGACGGCACAACAACAACTTCGATTCTGTAACAGCCACAACGACATTGTTGTTCACATCGTGATCAATGACTCGGGCCCAGTCTTCATCCATTAGGGGTGATTTTTGCTGAGGCCTTGATGAGCGGTTATTCTGACGTCCACCTTGGCGGTTGTTGTTTCGACGGTTGTCATTATTGCGACGGCCCTCATTACGGCGAGGAGAGGAGGAGTTTTGCGGCGCAGGTGCCTTCTTTGCCGGAGCAATGTCTCGTCGACCTTCAGCAGGTCTAGACCAACCCGTTGATTCGGAAGTCGTATTCTTCTTCTTGGCAGAACCAATCTTGATATTACGGTCACGTCGAGCGCCAGTCATGTCAAATCACCTCGAAGGGGGTGGCAGTTTTACTCAAAGCCAACGTGTTGTCGAACAAGTTCCAAGACGGTTTTAATTTCATCATCGCTGATGGTCATACCTCGGCTTGAAGCAAGTACTGCCTTCACGTCATTTGGATACATTGGCATTAATTCAGCCAATTTTGCAGCCAAGTGCGGTGCAGTCGAGAGAGTCTCAACTTCACAAAGAGCGTCTTTCAATGCTTGGAATACTTCAGGGTCAGTCTTGTAACCGTTGCGAGCATTGCTCGCAGCCCATTCAGCATGTTGAAGTGCAGCTTTTTGCTCATAGGTGAGATTCTTACGTCGCTTTTCAGCATCTAACAATAATGTTCGAACAGTAGCAAAGTCCACGAAACGCTCTTCTTCAGTCATAGTAATTCCTCATTCAAGTGGTCGTAGGTGCTCTGGTCGAGCAATGACCGTTTTTGCCATGTTACCGTCTTTGACAGCAACAACCCAAGCGACACCTTGTCGCTTTTCGATGAATCCTGTTCGGCCGTGGAAACGGCGGTGAGGCATACCCATTTGTTGCCCACCGTCGAGGACGATAGCGACTCTGTCACCTTCTTGATAGTCATGCATTACGCGGCTAATGTTGATGCGGCTACGCTCTGACTTTCGGCGACGTAGAATGCTTCGTGTACGGACTCGCAGCCCCTTGGATCGTTTCATGTTGGTCGACTCCTTTTTGCCGGACGGTGCAGATATACATCTTCCGAGCAGTTTGGCGACCTGCCCTCCCCATATAAGCACCGCGACGGATGCAAGAGCCGGATTAATGCTCAAAAAGGAGATTCAAGCGCTTTTTTTCTTCTTTAATCAGCATGGATATCGCCAACATCAAGCCACAAAACATCACATTTTGCTTTGATGAGTGAAGACAAACTTGGTTGCGTCCGCCCCCCATCTCCATGCACCGTTTCTTTGACGTAGGTTCCAGACTCGCATCGGAGAGTAAATTCAATCTCCCGAGTTCCGTCTTCCATAGTTTCAATACTCGGCTTCGATGTTTCAAATACGGTTCGGCGACGTATTAGATCAGCACGACGGTGAGCGACTCTTTCCGGAGTTCGTTGTGCTAATTTCACGCCGGAGAGCTTTGTGATGGTATCCAAAATGACTTCATCATCCGGTAAGTCAATGTAAACAGGAGCAGGAGGTGCGGCTGCTTGTATTCGCTCGATAAGTATCGGTTTTGTTCCTTTGGTGTCGAGTTTCATATCTTCTGCCAAAGCGACGAGTTCTGCTTTTTTCATCGCTTTCAAAGTCGCTTCATCAGGTCCTTCAGGGACATCAATAACGGTTGGCAGAGGTTTGATATGGTCGTTTTTCCTGTCACCTCTTCGCTTTCTTTTCGAGGATTGCTTCTTACCTTTCCCACCGCGCTCTTGAACGTCGATATGCGTCAAATCAACTGGAGCAGTCAACACTGCCAATTCAGCTTCACTTAGAGGTTGGAGGCGGAACCTGATGGTGTAGGATTTTTCAGCAGGCGTGTCCTTTACACGGACAACTTCACTGCGGTTTGAATCTCTTAAGCCGGTAATTTCTATACTGCCATCTGCGGCAGTATTGATTGTTTTCATCGCATCCTCAACATCGATTGTTCGAATTTTAGGTTCTTTCATTTCGATGACAAACGGACGTCCTCTGCCCATACAGCGGACATCAATATC
>MDTC01080971.1_pt1 | contig 10868 bp, 29 predicted proteins | sample 811181 | NCBI WGS metagenome assembly MDTC01 (sample SAMN05326644, study PRJNA326480) | marine metagenome | isolation source: seawater | place: Pacific Ocean: North | collected 2011 | reverse complement strand
GCATAGATGGTAACAATGCTTCTTTGGTTCATAGTCCCTATCTTTGTTATCTTATTAGTCGTAGTACTAAAAGATGACAGGGACCCAACTGATGATATACGTATGTATTTCACAGACTTGGAGGACTTAGACTAAAATAAAATAACTCGTAGCTAGACGGTAGCGTTGGGGGGTTCGATTCCCCCCACGAGTGCTAAAGGAGAAGGCTAACCAAGTTAGTCACAACCCACTGAAATGGAAGGAGCCATACCCTACTAATATGTTTGTCAGGCATATGGGTAGCACGACGGGGGAGAGCTGTGTCCAAAATGGATTTCAAGTTTGACGCAAAATCCAGCATCACAGACCTTTTTTCGACCTCGGGCTTCTCTGATGTCCTACTATTTAACTGTTATTTTTAGGTATATATTTACTTAAAGACATTCAAGATATTTACCCAAAACTCTCGATGAAAATGAGTCCGTATCTTTAAGGCTATTTTCAGTAATATGATGTCAATATGCGAAGCATCTACTTCCTATTTAACCCTCACTCTCGTTGAAATTAAGGTTATATCTTTAAGGGAAATGATGTCGACCCCGCTCCGTCTTCTCCGTGCATTATGCACAATTATTAATTAAGGCACTAATAAATCTATTAAAGGAATAATCTAAAGTAAATCTCCAGACATTATGAGGTTCGACCTCGTTTTTAGCATCAACATACTATATATAGTGTATTTTCGATAAAGTGATGTCGAGTTACCATAAAATATATGCCATTCATCTGTATTTCCTGTATGTATGAGTATCTTAATAAATCTATTAATATTCTTCGAAGTTTTTAAGTCAGCTGGGAAGCCAGAGTGGGCACTCGAAACATCAAGTCAATGTTTATAGGCTTATTTGGGGAATCTCAGATGGTAAGTTAGGTTATTTGTTTTGTTGAAATCATTGGTGTTTTCAAGAGAAAATGCAAAAAAGATATAGCTTCGCCCTAGAATTCGCCGTCCGTTAAAATTTTGACATCAAATTACTTAGATAAGCTTATTAAGGCAATAAATGTAAGTGATAGTAAAAATCGAACACATGTTCTACCATTTGAACTTGCGACGTGTTTCCACTTATTTCTCTGATTTCATAGGATTTAGTTTTTGGGGAATCGGGGGTTTGGTTGCCCAGACCCCTAACTCCTCTAATCACTAAAGAAAGGAGGCTATATTTGATATAGTCTCACTATTAATAAGATTAACAAGATATTTGACTATGTCAAGCCTAATTGAGATTTTATCCAATCATTTATTTCGTTGATTTCTGAGGTTTGAGTTTGAGATTTTACTGTTTCTTCCCACTCATAAAAATTTTCAACATCAATTTTAAATTTATAACGACCAACTGATACTTGAACTGATGTTTCATCTTCAACAGAATTGTCTCCGTATTCTCTTACTTCAAAAGAACTTCTTTCCATATCTGCAATAATGTCCTCGATTGAGTCTAAGTCCCAACCTGTTCCGTCTAATGAGCCTGTTTCTTTTATAACTTCCTGCAAAGAGTCAAGTAAATCAATGTTATTGTACCCACCTATTTCAACTAATCTATTGTCTGCAAGAAGATATGCTTGTGCTTCGGCTTCGTCCTCGATAGTTGCTGAATATAAACAAGGTACTAACCACTCCCCGTCCTCATCAATTTCAATGTTTGCAGGTACAAATTCGCCCTCACTTTTAATCATGTGTAAGGTTTTTAAACGTCCATGTCCTGCTAATAGCTTATCTGTTGTCGAGTTTATTAAGGGGAATGCTACAAATCCAAAGCGTTTCATACTTTGATATATAGCACCAACATCATGGTCTTTAGGGTTTTTATCAGCAGTTTGTATGTCTGATAGCCTAATTTTCTTTAATATTGTTTCGTCTTTGCTCATGTTTCTAACTCATCTAGGTAACTAAAGTCCTCAGCATCTAGGCTTTTTTCGTCATCACTTAAGTCTTTTGGGGGTAATTTGACACTTACAGGCTTTTGTTCCTTAGAATTAACCTCTAAGTTTTTCTCCATACTCTTCCTATCATCATTGCTTCTGACCATATAACCAAAGGATTGGAGTTCCTCTATTTGTAAATCAGTCAATCTTCTCATAATTTTCCTTTATGTCATTAAACTTATGCTCATATTCTAGCATTTCTTTGACAAGATTTGGATTTTCTTTGAAGTCTTTTACCTTAAATTTAATCCAATAACTTATCATTTTTGTCCTGTAACATGAACACATTTATGTAGTTCTTCGGTAAACTCTTCGCCACAATCCTCACAATTAAAAAGATAATCGTAAGTATCGTCTTTTTCTAAATAAAACTCAGAATACTTATTATCATATCCATTTGCTTCATCTTGCATTAGATATTCTTACCTATTAATACGCCAACTAACAGCAAGACTAACCATTGAAATATTTGTTCTATCATTCTTCCTCTTCTCTCAAAGACATTCTGTAATTGTACCAATCATCAACAGAACTACCATTGTCTAAAAACTCTTGTAATGTTTTCATACCTTAGCGTCCTCTAATAATTGTTTATTACCACAGTCGTAACAGATTTTATGCAGTTCATCTAAAACTCCAAGATAAATTCCGTCTGTGCCCGAATGAACGATACCACTATCATTTTTTCCACATCTTCCACATACTGCGTCTTTATCAATCATAATTTTCCTAACTTATTATCTATTTCTGCAACCTCTTTTAATATCTTCTGTCTTCTCTCAATCAACCTAAGAACATCTTTTGGAATGTATCGAACATCTGTTCTATAAAACATTACTCTTCCTCCTCTAAAATAATTTCATCTAAGATAGGGTCTAGTATTGGTTCGTTTAATAATCTTTCGATTTTACTCAATTATTCCTCTTCCTCTAAAGAAATACCTAAATTATAAACATTCTTTTTAAATCGGCTTAATTGTTGTTCTAATCCAAGCACTTGACTAGCCCATTGTGTATGTTCTTCTATTTGTTGTAGTTTAGACGGCTCTAACAACATAAATGCAAAATGTTGAGCTTCTAGTTCTTTTACTTGTCTTAATACAATCGCTTGCTTATCTTCATCATCAAGTAATTGATATTCCATTATCTACTCCTTTAAATATGTAGGTATATTGATTTGATTTATGATGATGAGATTCGTCCTCACACCACTCTTTATCAATTACCCACCCTTGCTCGTGTCTTAATGTCCATATTAGAGCACCAAATCGTGCAATATAGTTTTTCATAAACTCACTATGACAAACGCCATTAGCACCATTCATTGTTAATAGTTTTTGGACAACTTCCATTTGATTTGTTGGCTCTTCCTTAATATCCTTTGGTTGTTGGAGAGGTTTGTCGTCATACAAAAGGTTTGTCTGTACGTAATTTTCTTCCCCCTCCTCAACCAAATCATCATCATTAGCCCAATCAATTAAGTCTTTTGAAATAATATTTTTCGGGCTCATGATTAAAAAGGTGCTTCGTTTTCGCCGATTTCAGACTCATCTCTCGCAACAGGTTGAGCATTTAATATATCACTAGCCATAGCAACTTTATCGCCACCATAAGTAGATTCTTGCTTCGCCTCTCCAGAGTATTGAACTCCAGACGCTGTTTGATAGTCCAACATCACGCCAATGTTATCAGCAGTAACGGAGTAAGATTTTCTCTCTTGACCTGTGTTTTTGTCTTCCCACTTGTCTTCCATTAGCCTACCTGTAACACTAACTCTTATACTTTTACTTGTTTGACTTTGAAAAGTATGAACGAAGTTTTCGCCCAATTTTTCCCATGCAGTTACGTTTACCCACATGTCGTCTGCGTCGCCATAAGTTTTGACGACCATTCGAGCCTTAACTAGAGACTTACCTGTTTGGGTAGTTCTAACTTCGGGCTCAATAATATTACCAATTAAGGTAATTGTATTATTACTAGCCATTCGCATTCTCCTCTTCTAGTATTTTCTTATCACGCTTTTGCTCCAAGAATTCTATTGTCCATTCGGGACTAAACTCTTGTAACCAAGCTTCTTTTTGTTCTGTGTAAGGTGCTTCTAAATCCCAATGTGTTGTTTCACATTTTAAAGCACCACCACTTCTTAATCTTTTCATCTTTGCGTCAAAGACTGCATGAGCAAAAGATTCATACCCACTTGCTTTTAAGAAGTCTAAAAGACCACCTTTGTTAGCCCTCATGACTTCGCCCATAGTTAAGGCTTTGTCTGATGTTTTAGGTATGGCTTGTATGTCTCTGACAACTGACATCAATTTAGCTGATGACATAAAATCTGTATTATTTTGATAACACAGTTGTACTGCACCCCAAATATACTCGGGGTCTATATTCTTGTAATCCTCATACAGACTTCTAATCTGTGAGTCATTCCAATTTATAGACACAAATCTTAATTTTAGCCACTCAACTATCGCAATCCATTCTTTCTTTGATGTTAATACCATTTAAAACCCTCCTCTTTGATTTTATGCTGTATCATTGTACCAAATCTCTTTGGTACTCTTATAAATGATACTTTATAATTTGTAGGATAGAAGTCCTTAACAGATTTATTAAGAGTCTCCCAATTCTGTAAATGAAACAAGTGCAAGAACACTCCCCACATATACTTAAACCCACCAATTCTAAAGTAATGACCCATGGCTGAGATGTAACCTCGCAGGGTAACATTATCCCAACCAAAATGCCACAAACTAACGTAAGTCTCATCATACTTACCTCTATTCATACCTTTAGCTCTTCTATGAGAGGTTGTGGATAATGGGTCAATATAATTAGTTACGCCTCTGCCCATTAATCTTATAATCCTATGCCCACACTTATGACAAAAAGGAATAAGATTAGGAGTTTCGTCATCATGGTCGCTGATATTGTCGTACATATCCCCATAACCACCAAATGCTCTTAAATACAATGGTTGTTCGTTGCTTTGACCATGCTTATCAGTTGTAATTCTGATATTACACGTAACGCAATTAGCTATATATTGATTAAATATTTTCATACCTTTGTCCGATTAATAATCTGTGCAAAATGTTTGTATTAGGAGTTTGATTTTGTTGAATAGTCTTTTTAGCTATTCTAACTTCTCTCTCCTCATTACGTACAGGTGCGTCCCAAAGTTCATAATTACTCATAGCATTTAAACCTGCCCAAGCAGATTCTCTATGCTCTGCAAATTCGGGTGCTCTAAATTTTTGCAATATGTCTTCATGTGCTTGTTGCTGTTTAGCAACTAATTGAAGGTTAGTTTGGTCATCATTTAGCTGTGTAATAGGCATAATTGCTTCAACCATACCTCTAAATTGCTCATCTGTTATTTGTTGTTCTATCAAGCGTTCTACTTCTTCTTGGAATCCGTCAATATATTTATATGATAATTCTAAAGAGTTTCTAGCTTGGTCAATTCTACCTCTGACATTTTGTGTATGTCTAAAAGAAAAACTGCTCTTATAGTTTCCTAATGCAAGTGATAATGTATTTTGACAAACCACTCTGATAGGAGTAGTTAATGCTTTGATTGATGTTGAGCCGTCATGACTGTTAGTCATTAATAAATACGGAACTGTTACATCATCTCCAACTACAACATTCTTACCTAAGTTTAATAAAACCCAAATAATTCTGCCGTCGTCTAAAGCACCTGCTGTTTCATACTTAGCTGAATAGTCATCTAAGACATTGTCTAAGAAACTAAAGCATTCTAAGTTCTGAATAGGCTCGTATCTTTTACCTACTACGCCTAACACGGATTCATCGGAATCTCTTACAGTTGCATAGTTATCGGGTACGTCTATAAAATTACCCTCTGTTTGTCCCCCACCCTCATTACTAAAAGTAGCTAAAGGACGGACGCTTACTGTCCAATCAAGCCCTGCTTGAACAATAGCCTCTTTACTTGTTAATGCACTATCCGTTACGACACCAAGTCTGTGCCACGGAGTTTCTACTGCACTAAACATCGTTTCCACATTTGCAGGCATGTGTTACCCCTTTCCTAATTCTTTGATTTCCCCGTCATCAAGCTTCTGTAAATACTTAGGAGCTTTTGACTCGGGAAGAATTGTTACAGTATCATTTTCAACTTGCTCAAATAAAGATTCAAAAATAACCTTTGGGTCTTGACCTCTTTGTTCAGCAAGTGTTTTGATACCTGTTGTTCTAAATGTAGGATTGACAACTAACTTCCAATCGTCGCCTACATATTCCATTACTTTATGTTTATCGTAAGGTTTCCATGTTTTACTTGTCTTACCTACGATTATTCTGTTTCCAACTCTAACGGCTTGGTCGCCAAAAGAATCTACGAGTTTCAATTTCATATCAGATTTTATTTCTCTAACTGCTTTTGAAACTTGGTCAACCTTATCCATTAATTTCATGAATTCATGAATATCAGTTGGGTATTCCTCCCAATAAGAAATTTTGGTATCTTCATCTTCAGATTCAAGCATGTAGCCGATTTCCTCAGCACAAGCTTGGGTTAATGCTAAAGCATGTGATAAAGTATTCTTATAGTCGGATTCATTTGAACGTTCTATGTTCATAATTTGTCTCCCTCTTTGTTGGTTAAAGAAAGACCCCTCTTTTCGAGGGGTTTTTCTAATATACCCCTATTAGTTAGTTTCATAAGACAACCTTAGTAAATTTATTAAGGATTGTCAATAATATAATTAAGAATCTCACAGATTTAAAACTTTCTACTTTCGCTTGATTTCTTTCGAAGTCCACGATATTGTTCTTTCTTTTTGGATTTTAAAGCACGTCTTTGGCTTCTATTCACTATTTACCCTCCTTAATTGGTCTTTAGCAGATTGTATTATTTCTTCTAGTTCTTCTGAACAAGTAAGTTCATCAATATATTTAAATACGTTACTAAACATTATTCGCCTCGTATTCTCTCTCTGCTTTTAAGTAGACATCTAATGTATCTTTATCTAATTCAGCAGGTTCTCCGTAAACATCATCATACAATCCTGCGTTTACATACTTGTAGTAAGGATTATTTGTATCTAACATAGCAGGTCTTATTTCATACCAATTATTCATATCCAAATCTAACTCTCCATTGTCTATGGCTTTACCAAATTCGTCATCATTTTTAATATCTTTACACTCACTAAGGCAGTAGTATCGTTCATCTTTATAAGTGAACTTTACTTCTCCCATAGCGTACATTACCCATTTACGTCCTTTGTATTCAACTACACGGACAGGCTCATGGTCGCAACTTCTGTACCACATGCTATCAGTTTGGTGTTCAGTAGTTATGTCCTTTACAACTTTAAAGTCGTTCACTATTCCTCCTCGATTCCATATTCCATAGCCTCATCTCTGTCAAAAGATTCTGCTACTGTACCTCCGTGTCTCACTAAATCTTTGATGATGTCGTGAGAATCGGTATACAATTGTTCTCTTGCATATTCAAGTAGTTCCTCATCTGTATTGCCTTTTGAGGCAACAGTAAATGTAAAATCTACATAAGCATATTCTCTAGCCATTATTCCTCCTCTTTAATAGCTTCAGTAAAAAGCTCTCTTAAAGGTGTCTTGTATCTTTTAGCATTAGGAACATATTGTATGTAACCATAGAACTTGTTTCCTGCTAAACGAGTGTATAAGTTTATATGTATTTCTAAGTCCTTTAGATGTGTTCTAAAGTTTGTTTTCCATTTTCTCATTTCAGTTTCAACAATTTGTATGCTTTCATCTGAATAAGACATGCACTTAATAAGTTGCATTGGATTATTCTTAGCTAGTACAAGTGCTTTTGTAAGCACCTCTCTATTGTCGTACCAAAGTTTTCTTGGCTTGACAACAATATCAAATTCGTCAGCACTTGCAATAGTTGGCTCTTCCATTTCATTCCAACTATTAGTCATGTTGACTCTAAAGGTTTCTTTTTCTTTTTTAACCATATTTATTCTTCCTCCCCTGTTGTATAAGAGCCTAAATCATCAAGATTGTGTTGAATGCTTTCAATATTGCTATCAACATCAAGTTCGTACGGCTCTAATCCCTGTTCTCTTCTGTAATTGTTCCATTCTTTAGCCATGCTGTCCCACCTCGAATAAGTTTCATTCATAAGTGTTTTAACTTCGTCATAAGCTTTTGTTATAACTATGACTAAAGCCTCTTCACAATTCTTTACGTCTTTTCTATTTCTACCTGTTGACGAAGCCCAATTTAAAATTGTTTCTATTCTCCATAGCTTTGTACTTCCTGCACTAACCATGGCGTCAATAGGAGGTAAGTTCTTACGAACTCCCCATTGAGAAACAGTTGCAGGTTTAACATCTAGCAAAACTGCTATTTCATTAACACCTATGGGATAATCGCATGCTTCATATCCGTCTATATTTGGTAAGTTCAATTTAATACACCCATTTCTCTCTCTTTATTAATTGCGTGTTGGTATTCATAACACGTCTTAAATATTGCTTCACGTTCAAATGGCTCGATTTCATATTCTTCAAGCAATTTAAACATAGCTCTTTCTACATGTGCTCTAACTGTCATTTAGAACTCCTCCATTTCCATTTCTAATTTAATTTCATTGATTACTATTTCTAGTTCTTTATCAATGTTTGATTCATACTTAGGCTTTTTAAGACCTAAGTGTTCAGCTATATTTGTAGTTTCATTAAGTAGCCAACATAAAACAAAAGTTGTTATTCCTATACTTAATGTTTGTAGTTCAGCACTCATATTGCATTCCTACTATCTTTGTTTTCTGTCCACTTGACATAATCATTAGACTCATTGTCAGACATTTCGATTTCAAAAGCAGTAGTCAAGTAGCCCTCAACGTCATCATATATGCCGTCAAATACTTGTTGTGCTTTCTCAGTATATCGAGTTCCACCCTCTTCCTCTACAATAATTTGCTCATCATTATATTGAAAATGGGCGTCTAACACCATACGAGATAGGTTGCATGTTAATTCTATAAAGTCTGAATTACTTATTATCATCATGCTGTACACTCCCCTGCTGAACAAAGACACTCCTCTTCGTCATGTATCATTCTTAATGTATCTGCTGTTGGATAGAAACCTATTTCGTTTGTTTTCACGATAAAGGTTGTGTACCCGTTGTTATCGGGGTATTTGTTATTAGCGTAGTTAACTGCTGTTTCATAATCGCTAGCTAGAAACGAAACAGTAAAATCTACGGCAAATTCATATCTTTTCATTTTTCTCTTTCTTGGTAGGTATTAACCCTACCACTATTAAATCTATATGTAAAGGTAATATATACAATATTATCTATACAATATTACCTATACAGTTACATATTGGTTAACGATGTCGAGATGTTCTTTGGTGATGGGTTTTTTTGACGTTACCCTCACTAACTTCTCGTTTCCTGCTACCCAATAGTATGGATTATCTTTATATTGTCCGTCAAAATCTTCAATAGAATCTATTTCAAACCACATAGCTTCTACAAGTTCTTGGCTTGTCATTTTATCAGCACCTTTAACTGCTAGATAGGAATATTCTTCGAATCCTCCTGTCCTTTCCTCAAAGGTTATAATATATACTTTTTCACTCATTTTTTACCTCTAACGCTTTTACTAATAATTCCGTGTTGATTTAAGTCATTTACTAATACACCATTAACTTTTCTAAGGGTATCCTTTTTTTTGGACTTCAAAGCACGTTTTTGTTGCCTATTCATCTTTACCACTTTTCTCAACAAACTCATTAGGTACAGACATTTTAAAGTCTCCACCATAAATGGCTTCTCCCATATTGAATTTATCATCATAAAGTATGCTTACAATTCTTTCGTGGCTAACACGTTCGCCTTTATCAGCCATGTATTGTCCACCTATTGTAATTTCAAAATCAACAGGAACTTCGTCCTCATTACTTATAAAGTATTCGTTCCATTTTAAATTTTTAGTACTCATTATTCTCCAATCTATCTATTGCGTACTGTAACCCTGCATAGAAACCAATTTCCCAACTTTCGTTATCTGTTTCTTCTGCATTGCTAATCGGTTTATTTTCGGGATAAGTTTCCTCCCAATATTCCGAACTGTATTCTTGTCTATCTTTTAAGACTTTTAATAATTTAGCCATTATTCCTCTTTTTCTTTTATTGTCCACATATCAAATGAATACTCAACATTTTCATCAATTCCCATTAATAAAGATGTTATATATCCGTCTGCTTGTTCTAGTGTTACATCATCATTGAAATAAAAACTAACACTTAAATCGTTAGTAGTTCTCTTATGATTATTTTCTTTGTAAATAAATATATTATTTTCCATTATTCGTCCTCACACATAAAGCAATCATCATCTTCTTCAAGTTGAGTTATGCTTACCATTTCTAAGCTATCGAATATTTCTTTATAATCTGTATGAGCTAATGCGTCCTCAAAAGCCTCATCTTTTGTATTACCCATACCGAGTAAAGTTACGTTAAATTTTACATAGTGTCTATGTTTGCATACAGTAGCCATTATTTTTCCTCCAATGCTTGAATTTCTTCATACTCCAATGCTTCAATTTCTTCATAAATTTTTGCGTTGATTTCGAAATCTGATTCGGGAATATAAGACCACAATATTTCTATTGTTTTCTCTAAATAAGTTACCCTATCCATTATTCTTCCTCCTTATCTAAAAATTCGTCGCCCTCAATTTGTATTTGTCCGTCATCGCCATAATCAGTTCCGTCAAATGAAACAGTTCCTTTTTTGCCGTTGATTTCAAATGCATTGTTATCTCCGTCAACTAAACCTACTTCATAAAATACTGAAGAAACTTCTTCTTCAGTAAGTTGAACATCACTTTTGACTGTGTAATTTCTTATGTCTAATGTTGATTCAGT
>MDTC01102822.1_pt1 | contig 10869 bp, 13 predicted proteins | sample 811181 | NCBI WGS metagenome assembly MDTC01 (sample SAMN05326644, study PRJNA326480) | marine metagenome | isolation source: seawater | place: Pacific Ocean: North | collected 2011 | reverse complement strand
TGGGTGATGACAGGTTCGAACTGCCGACCCTCTCGGTGTAAACGAGATGCTCTACCAAACTGAGCTAATCACCCTTTCCAACTTAATTAACAATTAAGGCTGCTAATAATACTATTATTAGGTTTGTTTTTGTTGTTTATTTGATAAATTAATTCTTGCTAAATATATTCCAAACAAGGCAACAAAAACAAAAATTATTTGAGTAATATTTAATATTTCACTAAATAAAAAGGCTGCCAATATAGTTGCTGTAATAGGCTGCATTAACAGTCCTATTGATCCCTCAGAAGCAGATATCTTTCCTATTGCATGCGTTATTAAGTACTGCCCTCCCATCTGGCAAAGTACGGCTAACAAAAAAAGATTTAGCCATTCAAACTTCGACGATGGGAATATACTCCCGCCCTCTACTAACATTGGAATAATAGAAAATAAACAACAAAATAATGTAGTATAAAAAATGATATTTAACGAGTTTTCTTTACCTAGTCGAGCAATTATCAACAAATAAACAGCATAAAAAAATGCTGCGATCATGCATAAGATATCACCAAGAACTTTTCCATTTATATAGTTATTAGAGTAATAAATTAATCCAACGATACCAAGATATGTTATTAAAAATGAAATTACAAAACCTTTAGATAATTTTTCTTTAAAAAAAATAAAAGAAAGTATTGCAACAAAGATTGGTGCTGAATTTACAATTATTGTTGCATTAGAAACTGATGTGATACTCATACTGTAATGCCACAAAGTTAAATCAGTGGTGAAAGCTAGTGAAGCAAAGGCGGCATAAACAATCGTGCGTTTATTCTTTACATGAAATTTAAATCTTCCGTTAAGTAAATAATTTAAGCCAAACAAGAAAGGTATAGTCAATAACATTCTGTAAAAAGCAATTGCTGATGATGACAGTAAACTCCACTTAACAAAAATTGGAGCAAAACCGATTAACATGGCGCCAAGTGATAGAACAAGAAAATAATTAGTTCGCTGAAAATTAGCTTTCATAAAGTTATACTTCAATTATGGTAGAAGATATTGTAATTCAGAACGATGAAATTATCTCTGTAGGAGAGTTAAACAAATCAGCTAAGCATCTACTAGAATATAATTTTAGTAATGTTTCTGTGATTGGTGAAATTTCAAATATATCGAGGCCTAGCTCAGGACATATTTACTTCACTCTAAAGGATGAAAGTGGTTCTATCAGATGCGCTATGTTTAAAAATCAAAATATTAAATTAAATTTCTCCCCTGAAAACGGAGATCAATGCATCCTAAAAGGGCAAGTTAGTATCTATGCAGCTAGAGGAGATTATCAACTAATTGTTCGAAGTATTGAACCAGCCGGCGCTGGGAATCTTATGCAGAAATTTGAAGTCCTAAAAAATAAATTAGAGCAGGAAGGCCTTTTTGATCTGGCAAAAAAAAAAGAATATACCAAGTTCACCCAAGCATATTGCAGTAGTAACTTCTTCTTCAACGGCAGCCTTTCAAGATATCATTTCAACAATTAAAAGAAGAGCACCAAATTCTCAAGTGTCACTTAGCGAAGCAACAGTCCAGGGAGATGCAGCACATGTATCTATAGTTAATGCCCTAAGTAGAATAATTAATTTTAATGCAAATAATCCAAATAATTTAATTGATGTAGTTATTATTGCCAGAGGTGGTGGCTCTATAGAGGACTTATGGTGTTTTAATAATGAAGATTTAGCCAGAGAAATTTTTTCTTTTCCAATACCAACAATTTCTGGAGTTGGGCATGAAATTGATTTTACAATATGCGATTTTGTTAGTGACTGCAGAGTCCCAACTCCAACTGCATCTGCAGAGCTGGTAACGGAATTTAGTTTTCAAGTCCAAGATAAATTAAAAATTATCAAAACAAGGATATTAAAAAATATTTCTAACTATGTGAATGGATTAAATCAACTTGTTATTATTAATAATTCTAAATTGAAAAGTCCATTAACGCTTTTAAGAGAAAAATCTCAAAATTTAGATAACTTAGATTTAAGAATCCAACAACAACATGCATTAATAATCTCAAATAAGAAAAATCAGATTGAAAAATTATCAGCAAGCATCAGTCATAATAATCCTATTTCAAAACTAAATTTAATTTCGAATGAGGTTGATATAGTTTTTAATAATTTAAATAGAAGCATTAAAGAAAAAATATTTATAAACAAAAATACTTTAAAAGAATTTTTAAAGAATATTGAAATCTTGAACCCTTTATCAATATTGGATAGAGGTTATGCAATTGTCTTAAATGATAAAGGTCAGGCTATTAAATCAAAAAACCAAGTGAATGAAGGTCAGGCTTTAACGACGAGATTGAGTGATGGGACTATTGATGTCGAAGTAAAGAAGCATGATTAAAAGAACTTTCTATTTAAAATTAATTTTATTTTTCTTTGTTGTTAATGTTGATGCTGAATTATCTGGTGACCCTGGAGAAATAATTGCTGTATCTGCTGTAGATGATAATAAGGAGAATGCATTCATCTTCAAGGTCAATGATTTGTTTTATGAATTAATACCCCTTCCCTTTAACAATCAAGGAGAATTTATTAGGCATGGTGATACAAATATTTATGTAAATAAAAAAGATTTTGGTGAATCTAGAATAACCATTGCAAATACATCTATGGTAGATCTTAATAAAGAAGACTCTGATAGAGTTTTCAAAGAATCAAAAATTATTAAGGAAGCTTTAAATACCTATTCTAAAGAAACTAAACCTAATTTTGATTTTATGAAACCTGTTGAGGGAATAATATCAAGTAGATACGGTAAAAAAAGATTTATAAATAATAAGCCAAGATCTCCTCATCTATCATTAGATGTTGCAGCACCTGAAGGCACCGAAGTTGTGGCATCTAGCAAAGGAAAGATTATTCTAGTTGGTAATTTTTTTTATGCTGGTAACTATATTGTCATTGATCATGGATATGGATTGCTGACATCCTATAGCCACTTATCTAAGATTAATATTGAAAATAATCAAATTATAAAAAAAGGTGAAAAAATAGGCGAGATAGGATCAACTGGGAGAGTGACTGGCCCTCACCTTCACTGGACAGTCTATTTTGAAAAAGTAAGAATCAATCCAGAACTTATACTTCAAGAGTACTTTTTAGAAAAGCTTCTTTTAAATCAAACATAATCTTATTTAACTCATCTTTTGTTTGAGGTCTAAATAAAGAAAGCGCTAATTTGCCATTAGGGTTTATAAAAAAAGTCGCTGGAACTGCGGGTGGTGTTTGTATGCCCCAAATGTCTCTAGGGTGCGATATTAATGAAGGTACTTCAATTTTGAATTTGTTAGCAATCGGCTTCAAGTCATCAACTTCAAGTTGATCAAAATTAAAGGTATAAACTAACAGGTCTTTGTTTTCTTTAGCAAATTCATTCAGTTCTGGAATTTCTTTAATGCAAGGTGCACACCAGTCTGCCCAATAATTAACTACAACCCAGTTACCATTCATTTTAGAAATATTGGAATCTTTGCCATTAAAAACTTCTATATCGTTGTTCTGGCAACTTATAACAAGTAATAAACAGAATAGTTGTATAATCTTATGCTTCATCGCATACATAATATAATTAATACTTTAAAAGTAAACATGGAAAAGAATTTTTTATTAATATTATTTTATTCGGCATCAGGGTCTGTAAAGAGTCTTGCTCATGCGATTGCAGATGGTGCAGAAGAGGTTGGTATGGAAGTAAGAATTAGAACAGTTCCTAGGATATCTTCAAAAAATGAAAAGGTTGATCCAGAAATACCTAATTCAGGTGAGGTTTACTGCACTAAAGATGATTTAGCCAACTGTAGTGGGCTAGCTTTAGGATCTCCTACTCGATTTGGTTCAATGGCATCTCCAATGAAATATTTTCTGGATTCTACAGGAGACCTTTGGGCGACAAATTCATTAGAAAACAAACCGGGCATTGTTTTTACATCTACTAGCTCCATGCATGGCGGCCAAGAGAGTACTTTATTTAATCTGCTTACATTTATGTTGCATCAAGGAATGATTATTGCAGGGACACCATATTCAGTTGTTGAACTAAATAAGACGAAATCAGGCGGTACACCATACGGACCAAGCCACGTAGAAAATTTTAATTCTTCTAATCAATTAACAAAAGATGAATATGAGATTGCAAGAAAAACAGGGATACGAGTGGCTAATTTAATTACTAAATGTGATGGTTAAGTTAAAAAGATATAAATACATAACTCATTTTCTTTTTTTAACCCTTTTTTGTTTAAAACTTATCAATGTTATTCAAGCTAGAATTCAAATAGAAATGTATATCTTTTGGATATTACCTCTTTTAATCTTTTATTTTTATGTAAATAAACTTTGGATAAGAGCCTATCAATGGTTCTGCTTCATTTTAATAATCTACTTTCTATCAGCATCTGTTCGAGTTTTTGGTACATCTTCATATTGGATAGATATTGCTGAAGTTGTGTTACTTATTTCATTATTTATTCATATTATGTTTGGTCCAAAAATAATTAATAAGGCGAACTAAAATGCATTTACTTGATCAAACTAATAACTTATCATCAAAGTCCTTTTTTGGAGAATTATATGAGTAAAGCTCAATCTTTATGGTCTAAAGCTGACAAATTTTTAACATTAACTAGGAAAATTTTACTAAACACATTCACTGCAATTGTTTTGATTGTGATTACCTTTTCTATTCTTGGCGGGGTTGGCTCATTCTTTGCAGAAGAGGATGAAATTGATACTCAAGATAAAATATTGTGGTTCAAGCCAATTGGGGTTGTTGTAGATAATTCAATCAATTCATCTTCATCAATAGACGCTTTACTTCTCGGTTCTGCTGATATCAAACAACATAAGTTAGAGGATTTATTGAAAGTTCTAAATAGTGCGGCAAATGACGAAAGTCTTGCTGCTGTATATGTGAATGTTACAGAACTCGGCATGTATTATGCATCTGCCTTTGAGATTGCACATGCAATTAAAAATATAAAAGATAATGGCAAAAGAGTTATAGCTTATGGCGAAAATTTTGGGAATAATGCTTATCTGATAAGTTCACAAGCAAACGAAATAATATTAAATAAGTATGGGTCCATTTCATCCTTTGGATTTTCACGAAAACGAGAATATTACAAAGATTTTTATGAAAATATAAAGCTTAATTATCATGTCTTTGTTGCTGGAGACTTTAAGACAGGACCTGAGCCTTTTACTAGAACTGATATGTCTGATGAAGATAAAATTGCATGGAAAGATTTTGCTGATCCGCTTTGGAAAAAAATGACAAACTATATGGAATCTGCAAGAGATATTCCCGATGGGTCTATCCAGGAATATGGAGATAGTTTTTTGGAGTTGTCTTTAGAAAAGCCAGAAGTTTCACAAATAGCATTAGACAGAGGTCTTGTTGATAAAATTTTTACAAAAGAAGAATTCAGACATTGGTTTTTTGAAGAGTTTCCTAATGAAGAAAATGATATCAATCAGCTTCCTGATTCTGTTTCAATATATAGTTATTTATCAACTATAGAGAATGATAAGAAAGAGTCTGAAAATAAAATAGCTGTTATACATGTTGAGGGTGGCATAACCACAGGTGAGTCAATGTATGGCATTGCTGGTTCAGACACAATTGTTAAAAATATTCAAAAAGCTATTAAAGATAAATCTGTAAAAGCACTTGTACTGAGAGTTAATAGTCCAGGTGGAGGAGTTTATGCAAGTGAGCTAATAACTAATGCTCTAAATGAGTTTAAGGAAACGGGTCGCCCTATCGTAAGTTCTATGGGAGATATAGCAGCCTCTGGAGGAGTATGGGTTACCACTTTATCAGATGAGATTTGGGCAAAAAAAGAAACTTTAACTGGGTCTATAGGTGTATACGGCCTACTTCCAACTATTGAAGGCATATATGAATGGGCTGGTGTTCAAGTTGATGGTATAAGCTCCACAAATGCAAATGAGTGGGATCCAAGAATGGCAATGCCAGAAAATGTAACAAAATCAATTCAAGCGGGTGTTGATGAAACATATAGAAAATTTGTAACCAAGGTCTCAAATAATAGAAAAATGCCATACGAAGAAATTCATGCGATTGCAAAGGGCAGAATATGGTCTGGAGAAAAAGCCATTCAACTAGGTCTTGTAGATAAAATTGGTAGTCTTGATGATGCAATAAACTCGGCATCCTTGATGGCTGATATAGAAGATTACAAGGTTATAAGATATTTTAAAGAAATGGATCCATTTGATATTTTTATTTCAGAACTGCTAGAAAACATAAATATAGAATTTAACTTAAGCAGGAATTCAAAAAAACTAATTAGTTTTCTTAATAAGGAATATAAATTTATAGATGATGAAAAAGATGTAAATACTATTTCTTATTGTTTTGATTGTGAGTATTTTTTTCTTAAATAATTTCTTTGATTAGTGGGATTGTAATTTTTCTTTTTAATCTCATTGATAAATTGTCTAAATTATTAATGACATCTAAGAGGCTGGACATGCTTCTTTTAGAGTATGTAACTAAGTATTTGATTTCTTTATCCCCCAAATTAATTGATCTTAAATTTGCAATAAATTTAATTGCTTCAGGTAAGTTGTCAGTCTTGACCGGCATCAGTTCAACATGATCTATTTTTTTAATCCTTGAAATCAGATCTTTAAGTTTAAAGTTTATTTTTGATGGATTGGTGGATGAGCTAAAAATTATCCTGCAATTTGAAGTAAAACAATTATTTATTAAATTAAATAAAGCAATTTCCCATTCTTCTTCAGAAGATATTAAGTCGACATCATCAATGCAAATGAGTTTCAATTGATCTAAGGAATCAATTAGATCAGGACCGTGCTTTTTAACTTCTTTTACTGGAATATATAAAGATGACTTTTCTATGGAAGCAAAATAATTGCATGCTGATTGAAGCAAAAATGATTTTCCAGTCTGATTAATGCCATAAAGGAATAGATCATCATCTGCTAACAATGCATCTTTGACTGCTAAATTTGATTGATCAAAATAAAACTCACTAAATGAAGACTTATTTGGCTTGCTCCAAGGGAAAGTGAGTTGCTTTGGATTACTCATTGTGAAAAATTTTAATATCCTTAGACCAATTATATGCATAAACAATCAAACTCAGTATTGTGATAATAATTATAAATATGTCTAATCCAATTAGAGGTAGATCGATGCCAAAGATTTGTTTTAAAAAAACTATTGATATATAAATAATTTGCAAAGCTGTTGTAAGTTTTCCTAAAAAGTTAGGCAAAGGGGTATTAGCCTCTATCAAAGTCATCTGAATAGCTGCACCAAGCAAAATTGCAATATCTCTGGTTATGAATATCACAAAAATATAAAAAGGAATAAACTGATTTAGCCATAATATGAATACAGTACCTGATAACAAGAGCTTATCGGCAATAGGATCTAACATAATTCCTAAGTCTGTTTGCCAGTTCATCTTTCTTGCCAGAAAGCCATCTAAAGCATCAGTAATAGAGGCTATTAGAAAGAAGAATATACTTACTTCAAAATTACCTAAGTAAATATTGTTTAAAATTGGATAGACAAGGGCTATCCTTATCAAAGATAAAAGGTTAGGTATAAAAATAAAGTATCTGCTCATTTAATAAAGCTTAAGTTTATAGATGAATTTTCAACAGAAATATCTTTAATTTGTAAAAAGTTATTGCTTGAGACTTCACTTATTAAAGAGTTTATATTTCCAAAGATTGATATTTCATAATAAATTGTGTTTTCGTTGAATTTATTTATATAGATATCTTTTGCAGTTACTAATGCCTCAATGATTTCTTTTGATTTTTTATAATCTTCATAATTATTAATGTTTTGTATCGAAACATTAACTAAATTCAACTCTTCTGTATTAATAAGTTCATCTTTTAAAAGTTTATTAACTTTCAAATTGGTATAGCTCATGAACTTATTCATGAATAAATCATTAAATGAATTACTAGATAACTCCGACTGAATATCTCCACTTACAGACCAATTGTTTATACCAGTTTTTGAAATATTTATAGCTATTAAATCATCATAAATATATTTCTCAGAGATATATTGTTTAAAATTAATCAACTTTCCATAATTGTTTATTTGATTTGTATCGAAGAGATCAAATTCAGGAAGTTCCAGGAATATACCCCTTGAAGCAGCAAATTTTTTTAGATAATTTTGGATTGAAGAATCTATTAAAGATTTTGATTCAGAAAATGTTAAGAAGTATGGATCTGAAAGTCCAGAATCTATATTAATAAGAAAGAGTATGACAGGTCTTGATTTCCCAATAACAGAAATAGATAGATCATCAAACTTAGATATCAGTAAATTTTTATCGAAATTTACTTCAAGATAACTTTTGTTATCAATATTTTTAATAGAGTAGCTTTTAATAAAATCTTTCCTAGAATTACCTGCATTAATAATTTTCCAAATATTTGATGGTGAGTTAGTGCCGCTTAGCCTGTATATCATAGTGTTAAAAGAGTTATTTATAGATTTTTCTATTTCAGATGCATTATCAATTGGATCATAAACTACAAAAAGTTTATCAAACTCCTTTCCAAAGCATGTATTAGAAAAGATAATAAGGCAAAATATGATATGTTTTATATACTGCATGTTTATTGTAATCCTATAGACTATTCTAAATGACAAAAGAAATTATAGAAAACGATCCTTATAAATCATCAGGCGTTGATATTAATGCCGGTAATGATTTGGTAGATAAGATTAAAAAAGATGTAGCAGCATCACACAATATAAATGTTTTAGGTAATATTGGTGGCTTTGCTGGAATGTATAAATTAAATCAAGATATTCAAAATCCAGTCTTAGTTGCATGTACTGACGGAGTTGGAACAAAGGTTTCTTTAGCACAAGAATATAACGACCTTTCTGGAATTGGGCAAGATCTTGTAGCAATGTGCGTAAATGATCTAATAGTGTGCGGTGCCAAGCCTCTTTTCTTTTTAGATTATTATGCATCCTCAAAATTAGATGTTAATGAGGCTTCAGTTGTAATTAAAAGCATTTCTAAAGCCTGTATTGATTCTGGTTGTGCCCTCTTAGGTGGTGAAACTGCGGAAATGCCGGGACACTATGTTGATAATAATTTTGATTTAGCTGGTTTTTCTGTTGGTTGTGTTGATGAGAATAAAATTATTACAAATACTAATGTTAATGCTGGGAATGTTCTAATAGGAATAGAATCAAGTGGGCCTCATTCAAATGGGTTTTCTTTAATAAGAAAAATTATAAAAAACTCAAATGTTAATGTGGAGGAAAAAGAAAAAATTGCTAAGAAGGCTCTTATACCAACAACTTTGTATCCAAAACTTGTTCTAGATTTGATTGATAATGAAAATATTAACTCTTTGGCGCACATAACCGGCGGTGGTTTAACAGAGAATCTTCCAAGATCAATTTCAGATGACCTATCAATTAATATATATACAGACTCTTGGGAGTTTCCTGATATTTTTAAATGGATAGAGAAGCATGGAGACATATCAAAAAATGATATGCTTAGAATTTTTAATTGCGGAATAGGAATGGCTGTTTTTGTTGATAAAAATAATGCCGATAAAATATCAGAAAGAATTTCAAAATTGGGTTACAAAAACTTTGTTATTGGTAAATTAACTAAAAAAATTAGTACTGATTCTGTAGTTTATTTTTAATCAAACAAAATGAAAAAAATAGCAGTTCTCATTTCTGGTAGTGGTTCTAATTTAGAAGCAATTGTTAATGCGTGTAATGGAGGTGCCATTAAAGGGAGAGTTGTTAAGATAATATCAAATAATCCAGATGCGTATGGTCTTGTTCGAGCAAAAAAATTAAATATCCCATCTGAAATAATTAATCACGAGAATTTTGATTTAAGAGATAATTTTGATCAAGCAATTGAAGATTGTCTTAAAAAAGTAAATCCTGATTTGATAGTCTTGGCTGGGTTTATGAGAATACTTGGTAAAAAAATTACTAAAAAATTTTCAAGCAAGATGATTAATTTGCATCCATCACTTTTACCCTTATATCCTGGCTTAGGCACGCATAAAAAAGCTCTTCATAATAAAGATATAATCCATGGAATTTCTGTTCACTTTGTATCATCTGAGCTAGATGCTGGTCCTTTAATAGCTCAAGGTATTATCAGAATTAAAGAAAATGAAACTATGAACGAATTGACTGCACGTATTCATCGAATAGAGCACTTACTATTACCTGAAATTATTAGTCTTATTTGCAATGACAAAATTACTCTCATAAATAAATCAGTAAGTTTTAACCTCAACAGTCTAAAAAATGATGACTATATTATTAAAAATTATGAAGTCTAAAAAATTATATTTGATGTCATTGCTTTCCATTGGTTTTTTGTCTGCTGATTTGCCTTCATATTCAGCAAAATATAAATTTGAATCTGAAGAAATATCTATTTCAGGCACTAGGACATTTAAGAAAGAAGATAATGGTTATGAAATTAGATTTGAAGCTTCTAATCTATTAGCAAGTATGTATTTTTCTTCAATATTTACAATAACCAATAAGATGGTTATCGCTGACACTTATAACATTCAAATAAAACCAAAATTTCTTAATAGAAATCAATCGGTTAAATTTAATTATGAGGAAAATTTAATTAAATCAAGCGGAGTTAATGTTTGGAAAAGTAATATGAATAAAAAAAATATTGATTTTGATCCTCTTAATGTGCAAATTATGATTAGAACTTTTGTAAAAGATGGGATTGAGAGTTTTGATTTAAATATAATTGATATGGAAGAAGGTGGATCA
>MDTC01265178.1_pt1 | contig 10870 bp, 13 predicted proteins | sample 811181 | NCBI WGS metagenome assembly MDTC01 (sample SAMN05326644, study PRJNA326480) | marine metagenome | isolation source: seawater | place: Pacific Ocean: North | collected 2011 | reverse complement strand
CGAACATCCAATGCGGCGGGAGCCGAGCGTCCTTTTAGATAAACGATGAGGTGATTGGCCATACTTCGTAGCTCATCTCGATGCAACTCCAACGCTTCCCTCCGCAACCCAAACAACGCCTCCTGCGTCACGTCCGCCGTAACAAAGGGATGCCCATAGCGATAGCCACCGATCCAAATTCCAACGCGGGTTGGGGAACCCACTGCCAGCTTCCTGGAGCGTGGCCAGTTCAAATCCGGCTTGTTGCCAGGATTTGGCCAAGTGTTCACCTAACGCGCCACCACATCGAGGAACATATCACGCAAGTCAAAGAGCACGTTGCGAAGCTCAAGCTTCAGAGTCAGCCGCTCGAGATGAATCTCACCGGTAAACGACAAAGCCTCAAGAGCAGATAGTGAGCACCCGTATAACTGGCTCAATCTCAATTACGGCCAACGCGCTATCAATATCACCTTCACAGATCCTTAAATTCTTTAGTGATTGCAGGCGTTCCGGCCACAGGCCCTCTACAGAACCCGCATCAAAGGTTTTCTCGCACTCACGTCGTGTCTTCATGACAACGCCCTCTTCCACCATGTCCAGTAACTAGAAAGCTATGAAATATAGCTGCGCCAACTCGCTCGCCCCCACCATCATTGTCAACAACGTACATAGCCGACCAAGGCAACTGTTCTGTTAGATGTGATTTACCTATAGCATAGAGCATATTGCCAAACGATTGCATGATGTCCTGAACTCTCTCATCCAAAGACTGTAAACCCTGGACCGTTAGCTCGCATAGCATCTCCTGTTCACTCATGATCAAGGCACGATCCAGCTTGCTGGCTTTTTGTAAATCGCAAATCGAGGCGACTAACCTTCTGCCTCGAGATCCGTGGGCGGTGCCAGTTGGCGTTCCTCAAGGATCCTGACACTAGGGCCAATAATGGCGGTGATGGTCTTGTGTAAATCACCCGCTTGTCCTCGACTCTTGATACGACGAATGGGGTGCTTGAGGGTCAATCGCTGTCTAACCTTGGCAAATTCCCAACGGGAGACACCGAGAATCTCTTCCACGCCATCAAAATCATCATAAGGCTCATCGTCTTCGTTGCCTGCCACTAAATCGGGGCCATATCGCTGCAACACCAATTGTTCCGCTTGCGGCCGTGCGACGTCACAAACGATCTCTATCAATTCACTAGGAGCCTCATTCACATCGATCAGCCCATCGCCATGCAGCGTGAAGTAGTCTCGCCAATTTGGTTTCCGTTGGGCGATGTCACGCATGCCACGTACAAAAAGCATTTCATCGAGATGTCGAAAAGGGATATTGCGGGGGTATTGCGGCGAACCACGTAGAGTATAGAATTCCCCTTCAGCACCAAATGGACTTAAGGAATCGTCCGCATCGACCCAATCACGCAGCGAATCAGCAGCGATGCCGGATTTCTGAGGATCGATGCCCCAAATGATGAAGAGCTTCACACAGTAGTCGCGAATCTGTTCCTTGCCCACGATCTGATTAATCGCGATACGGGCCCCTTCCGTGGATACCGTCACTTCGTAGCTCCGCACACTGGAGACAAGTTGTTTGAGCACCGGATCGTTTCTACCGATCTTCGGATGCAGTGCTAGCGCAATGCCTGATTCTGCCAAGAGGCGTGCCTGGAATTCTTTGGACGTTTGCACATCCTGCAACACGCCGCTGCGCATATATTGGATCAAGCCTCCGACAGCCATGGTCATGATCATCATACCCCACAAGACCATCAAGATGGCCGAGCCGCGCTGCTTGCCTAATTGTGAATCCCTTAGAATCATCATCATATCTAACGGATAGCGAAGACCACTCGGATCGGCACGTTTCGCTCATACGGTACCATGGTGAGCTCGACTAGTGGCGGTCGACTCGCACCCATCTTATCAAACCAGCGTTTCTTGCCAGCATCATAGAATCTCCAAGTCATGGATTTCATGGACGGTAGGATCGGTAGCCAATAGCGGCCTTTCTCATCTGGCACAATGGAAGTGGACCGCCCTCCTAACGTGATCACAGTCGGGTTGGTCATCGGTTGATCCGTCTTGCCTTCTTGCTGAAAGAAATCCGCCCGATGCAAGCCAATGAAAAACTCTGGTTGGTCCGGGCTAGTTATTGCTTCAGGATAGCGGCGCATCGAAAGGGTCAAAGGATGCCTGGAGACGGGTTCGGCGCCCCAAGCGAAAGCTTCGGGTGCACCTGACAGGTGAATTTCCTGAAGTATCGGGTTCGACTCCAAAAGCTCAAGACGCAGGCGCGCGTTGTTGGGCAGGGTATTGAAAGTCTTGCGCAGCACTTCCACAAAGCGCTCGATACGGCGGTTGTCGCGTTGAATAATTTCAATCTCGCTGGCCGCGCGCAGCGATCCTTGAATGATCGAAAACATCGTACCCGCGAGAAAAGCCATTACCGTCACGCCGAGGATGACCTCCAATAGCGTGAACCCACGTTGGGTCACTTTGCTAGGGTCGGTGCACATAAAGCTCTGCCGTTTCCTTACGGTCCTCCCCCTTCTCCCGGTAATCCGCGATCGCGCGCAAGACCCACATGCCATCAACACTTTCACCGTCCACATTCACCAAACGTAAAGCTTCCAATTCCGTTCGGTATTTGATGCCCATGGTCTCATCGCTCAGGCTAAACGCCATCTCTTGCCGCTTTGGCTTACGCAGAGCTTCGTTCATGATCGATTCCAAGCCATGCCGAATCACCGTCTGCTTGTCCAAATAATTGGAGGCATCAATGGTGGACTGCATCGCCATCGCCAATCCTAACGATACGATTGAAAAGATCGCGATCGCTATCATGACCTCGAAGAGAATAAAGGCGCGGTTATTGTGCATAACGGCGCTGCGTGATGATTTCGCCGGTCAACACATCAAAGTGCACTTCATGCCATCGCGCATCGGCCCCGCTCAGTCGAATGCGTAAGGGATCACAAACACCAGACGCTTGAAACACCCAACGATGCACTTCTTTGCCATCAATGGGTTTCCATTCTAGCTCTCCCCATGGTAAAACCTGCAGAACAACGTCCTCTGGCAAGGCGATGCTACGCTTAAAATACTCGTCATCGATATTGGGCAATGGCGGCGGCGGCACAGCACCTTCTTCGATGTTGGTCACCACTTGAGCTCGTTCCACTTCCAGGCGCTTGATTTCTTCAAGGCGCTTCAAACGATCTTCGTCTTGTTGTGCGAGGAATGCCTCAAAGATCGTTGATTCCTGGTAAGGATAGTAGTAGCGCAGCCCGTAAATCGCCTCGAAATCGAAGACAATCTGATAGGGGCGTCGTTCAGCAATGGCGCGCGTTCGCAGTTCAAATACTAGCTTGGACAGCTTTTGCACCGGCTGCTGTGAAGCATCTTCTTTCAGCAACTCCCGCATGGCGGGAAAGGCTAGGGACAACAGCAAGCCGACAATAGTCAGAGCGACAACGATTTCAATGAGCGTGAAACCCCTAGCTCGCTCAACAAAACGCTTTGTCATGCCGAGAAACTAACGCTGTCGCGAACTTCTAGCTTTGAGCAAGCTGGCGCTTCCAATTGCCAATATCATCTTCGCTCTCCACGCCATCTGGTCCAAGTGAGTAGAGATCGAAGCCCTTCTTGCTACGCTCGGCAGGCATTTTGTACTGATATTCTTTGCCCCAAGGATCTTTCAAGACTTCCTCCAAAAGCTGAGTCCACTTCTCAGGCAACGGCTCGACCTGAGGCCTTTCGACCAACGCTTTAATCCCCTGTTCAGTGCTCGGTGTCCGCAGATTGCGTGATTCGTAGACTTTGAGCTGTGTTGTCAGTGTCTTGATATCTGTTTCGGCTTTCACTTCCTTTGCCACATCGACATTGCCCATCATGTAATAAATACCACCACCGACTAGGATGGAGATGATGGTGATGACCAAAACCAATTCGATCAAGGTAAAGGCGCCACGTGATCGGCGCAAAGTAGAAAGAGAGGACAGCGAGATTTTCATAAAAGAGGAAATTACGAGTGTTAAACCGTTGAAAAGGCTTCAAGTCGCGCGGATACCATTAACTGATTTAAAGATGGCGGTGACGATCGAGTAGGCCACAATCGTGACCACCACAGCCATGATGACAATGATCACTGGCGTAATGATGGCCGTGAGGCGTGCAATGCGAGTGTTGAGTTCTTTGTCGTAACGCATGGCCGCCTTTTCAAAAGAACGCCCAAGGTCTCCAGTCTGTTCACCCACGGCTGTGAGGTCGACCAACAACATCGGGAAGGCTCTGACCTGACGCAGCGCTATTGAAAAGGGGTCTCCCTCTTCCACTTTCTGCACCACCTGCTGCAGGCGCATTCGATAGAAACGATTGCTGGTGGCTTTCACCATCAACTTCAATCCCGACAAGAGAGGCACGCCGTTGCCGACCAGGTTGGCCAATCCTTGCGAAAACGCAGCAAAATATCGGCAGGCCATCACGGGACCGAACAGCGGGATCTTCACCTTCAAACGGTCCCACCACAAACGTCCCGCCGGGAGCGCCTTAATCACTTGAAAAAGTATCAAGGCCCCCACAATGCCTAACAGAATGCGCCACCAATGGGTTACGAAGCCACCACTCATCGCAATCAACATCTGTGTGGGCTTGGGCAGTTCTTGATTGGTGGAGGTGAGCAAGGTGGTGAGTTGCGGCACCAGGACTACCATGAAGACAACGATCAATCCAATACAGGCCAGTATCATAAAGGCCGGGTAGATCATCGCTTGCACGACCCGCATCTGCAACTCATGCAAGATGGTAAGACTATTCGCGAGGCGCTTTAAGATCTTGGTGAGGGAACCACTGGCTTCACCTGCAGCGACAAGATTGCAGTATAGCTCATCAAAGCTTGGCGAGGCATCGCGCAGTGCGACGGCAAGCGTAGACCCATCTCGCAAACTGTCGCGCAACAAGCCACTGACCTTCTTGATCGCCGGATGTTGTTGACGCTCGACCATGATGCTCAGAGCCTGTTGCAACTGCAGCCCGGCATCTAACAAATCCGCCAATTCTTCTGTAAACAAAATCAATTGCACCCGCCTCAGACGCACACTGCCGGAGGATTGAGTCTTGCTCACATGGTCATCGCGATCTTCCGCTGATTTGACTTGCACTGGCGTCAGACGGCGGCTTTCCAGAGCCTTGTAGGCCTCGCCACGCGATCCTGCATCGAGCTTACCGCAAACAGTCTTACCGTTGGCATCGAGGGCAGTGTATGAGAATTGGCCCATGCCTTTGCTAGTGGGATCCGCCATCACCGGCAGTCACGTTGAGAATCTCTTCAATCGTGGTCTTACCCTGCGCCACCTTGCTCCAACCATATTCTCGCAAAGGCACCATGCCTTCCGCTACAGCCTTCTTACGCAAGGCACCAGCTGGTGCGCTGTCTGAAACCATCTCCTGCAGCTCTTGACTGATGCCACAGACCTCCATAATCGCCATACGACCGCGGTATCCTGTATTACGACATTCGCGACAACCCACCGCTTTCATCACACCAGCCTTCTTGGCCACAGGAAACCCGATATTCTCCAAGTAATGATCTGTATACTCATCTGCAGCTGAGACTGCACAACTAGAGCACAACGTTCGCACCAAGCGCTGCGCTAGAAACGCCCGCACGGAGGAAGCAATCAAAAAAGGTTCGATACCCATGTCTAACAATCGCGAGATACCGCCAACAGCATCATTTGTGTGCAAGGTACTGAACACCAAATGACCCGTAAGCGCGCCACGAATGGCGGTCTCGGTCGTCTCTAAATCGCGCATCTCACCAATCATGATGACATTTGGATCGCCACGTAGGATGCTGCGCAAGCCAGAGGCAAAGGTCAGGTCAATCTCGGGTTTCACTGCGATCTGCACCACACCATCGAGCTTGTTCTCCACCGGATCTTCAACGGTCACGATGCGACGATCTTTGGTGTTTAGGGCACGTAAGAATGTATACAATGTAGTCGATTTACCACTGCCAGTGGGTCCGGTGACCAGAATGATGCCATTGGGCATGGCCAGGAGTTCGCGCACTCTGGCCTCCATCTCCTCATCCAGTCCCAGCGTGCCAAAGTCGTAGGTCTCGCGGCTGAGTAAACGCAAGCTAACGCTTTCTCCATTCACCGAAGGAATAGTTGCCACTCGCACATCGATACGCTTGCTATCTAGCTCAAGGTTGATGCGTCCATCCTGTGGCAGGCGACGCTCGGCAATGTCAAGATTAGCCATGATCTTAAGACGCGAGATCAAAGAGGCTTGCAAGAGACGCACATTGGGCGGCACGGGCACTTCTTGCAGTGCCCCATCCACACGGTAACGAATCCGTAAGTCGCGCTCTAGCGGTTCGACATGTATATCGGTGGCACGTTCAGTAAGAGCTTCGCGGAACACCTGATTGACGAAGGAATTAACCGTCGCATCTTCATCCTCCTGGTTCTCTTCTAGCACATTCACCTCTTGCGCGAGGATATCTTCCGCATTATCAAAGTCACGGCCCTCGATCAATTCATCAAAATTGCCTGCAGCAATGCCATAGCCCCGTCGAAGTGATTCCAAAATTTGCGTGCGAGAGGACAGCACCCAGGAAACACTCTCCTCCAATTCTTGAGCCACCGCCTGTTTGATATCCAGGTTGAACGGGTCGTAGGTCAGTAACGCGATCGTTTTGCCGTTCAGATGAGTTGGCATCACTCGATACTGCAGCGCAAGCTTGGCCGGAAATCGGTTGTGCAAAGGCTCAGACAAGTCGATCTCCGATTCAGCCTGAAACGGCATCGATAAGCCCTTAGCCAAGGCTTCAAAGAAACTTTCTTCATCGGAAAACAACTCCTCTTCCAGCAAGCGCTCGATCGGAGATATACCATCTTTGGTAGCTTCGCTCAATGCTCGATCCAAGGCATCACGATCCTCACACCCAGCGTGATGGGCGGCTTCGCGGAGGACGGTTTGCAATGCCATGATTTAGTGTCATGTTTAACTCAACTTACCCGCTTAAGTTGTGGCGGGACTTAATCGAGGATCACATCGTCGAGAAAGAAGCCTGCACTATTGGGCTCCTCGGGGTCTGACAGAAACCTCCAGGACAATATGATCGCTTGATTGCGCACGTTCTCAGGAATTACCTGCGTGAATTGGGTCCAATCCTCCGTTTTGGTCCAGAAGATCTCATCGAAGATGAACAACGTCTCACCAGCAGCATCAAGGTAACTCAGTTGCACACCTTCGGTACCTTCATTTACATCTACATAATACCAGAAACTCAACTCGGGCCGCGCCAACCCTGAAATATCGATCACAGGGCTGCGCAACGTGGCCGAGTTGCTGATGCCAAAGGGAGCATCCAGGTCCGTACCATAGACGCGATTACCGCTGTGAGCGGTGTTCAGATCCGCTGCAGCGGGCATACCAAGCTCCCATTCGGTATTCCCAGCATCAACAATGGTTGTCCAACCGTCAACTTCGCCTTCGAAGTCCTCGACGTAATAAGGTGGTTCTACACCCACTCGAAAGAAACGCACTGCAGCACCGTCACGGCTTGTGGCAAGGCTGCCTTGCACTTGCCCCAGAGGCACCAATACATTCGCCAAGGGGGACCATTCCGTCAAATTCGATGAAGCCTCCAAGAGATACCGTTCACCTGCGGACGGTGAGACGCTGAAGTCCACCTGCACTTCATTCTCCAACAAACGCATCTCAGTGAGAGTCAGAAGATCCGATGGGGCGACGGGGTCAAAGACCGCAAAGTTGTCAAAGGTCGCGTCCGTGGTGCCGTCTGGCACGCCAGCATTGGTGAAGATGCCGGTTTCACCTTCCGTAAAAAGGTCATCTTCAGCAGAGAGGATCAACAGAGGCACATCCGGAGCAGACGCTTCAGACAGCGTTCCAGTAATGTCTTTGCCAATCGCAGTGATTTGAAACCGATAATCTTTGTCCAATTCCAAAGGTAACTCCTCGCTCGCCAATGTTGCTGCAGCCTCGGAATCCAGCCGACTCAAATAGGCTTTGCCCTCATCCACGTCGTAGCTCCAGGCATAGCCTCCTGTTGTGCCCAGGCCAATATCTGTGCCACGCACTAGGATGCCCATGTCTTGGAAGAGCGCACTGTCCCATGCCACCACATCCATGATCGCAGTGACATCAGTAGATTCAGCACCTCCCCAGACCAAAGCCAAACGGGACGGTCCCAAAGCCTCTGGATCCGGCGAGGTCAGCGACTGTAGGCGCACGCCTTTGTCAGGAAACGAAACAGTACCTGCTGGGGCGCCTGCATCTGCCAACACATCGAGAATCGTCCATTCAGACAATTCGCCGTCATCAAAGTCATCGATCTGAGCGGAGGCACAAGTGGCGCCAAGCCACATCAAGCCCAGTAAAAACAAGGGGAATTTGGGGTGCATCGCCAAGCTTAACGACCCAAAGCGCCAGCGCCCAGATCTAAACGCCCACTCCCTGCTGCAATTTACTTGCGTTTATTTGTGCACGACTCTTGCTTCAGGATCATCGCAATCAGCATACGACAACGGCTTCTCTTTCTGCTCTTAGCCGCCCTCGTCCTGACTCCAGCCATCGGGGCTGAGGAGGATTTCAGCTTTGGCGATATCTTCTTTCCCAATCTGCATGGCTTCGCTGTGCTTGGCGATTCTACAGGGGATCCCACAAATCTCGCTTTGAATGGGCATCATCCCTCGTGCACGGGCTTCAACCTGTTAGCCTTGGAACCAGCCGTCTCCATGCGTCTGGGCGATCATGCGTCTGGGCGATGACTTGGAAGGCATTGTCGTCAATTCTTACTTAACCGATGCCACAGGCCATTTCACCGGCGGCAATGAAGAAGCCTTTCTTAAGTTGGAGAATCTGCCAGGTGATCTTGAGATCCGCTGCGGACGCTATTTCAACGACTGATCATCGTCATGCTGTTTGAACCGAATGCCGCACGTAGTCTGGGCATCCCGGTGAAACTAATAAACTATGTGTTGTTCGTTTTGTTTGCATTGGTCATCCTGGTAATCATCTCATCCTTGCGCTCGGATTGCTGGTCACTCCGGCGACGACCATGATGCTGTTTTCTGATTCCCCTAGCCGTCTTTTCTGGGGCGGCGGTATCATCGGTTCCAGCTGGTCTATAGTCGCCTTGATCTTATCCTACTGGTATGACTTTCCCCCGGTTCCAGTATTGTTTTGGTGTTGGGCGCTGTGTTCTTGATCTCATTCGTGCTCAGCCCTCACTACGGCGTGCTGCGTTCCTTGCGCCGCAAGCACGTCCATGAGTAACGATTCTTAAGTCAAGCAACCGTACCGCAACATAAGCGGGCCTTGAAAGGTCTTTTCCAAAAGCTCACAGGCTTCCGTGCTCAAGAGCGAAATATCCCTGCTCACACCACAGGCGTCATTGACTTCGACGTAGAAACGCCGGTGGAGAAGCTCTCCAGGCTTGAGCAAATCAGCGAGAGTCGTAGTGCCATGACAAAACTCACACTTGGCGGCATGATCCAAAGGCACCCCTTCGAAGAAGGATTCGAAGGAATAACAACTGAGCGATTCTTGAAACGGTGCATCAATAGATCTCTGACAGTGTGGGCAGAAGACCGGATAATCGTGCGTCAGGACCGGAATGGGTACGGGTGCTTTGAGGCTGAAGAAACCGATGCATTCCAAAGCCTCCCTGGATTCGGCAATACCTGCCAGAGTGTCTTCCCCCGACCACAAAAACTGGGGATCAAAGAAGCGAAAGGCTTCGGGACCCGCAAGCACCTCCTGCTCGTGCCCGCCCTTCTCAAAGTCCTCGTCTGATAAGATTCCGAGCTCTTGCAACCCCACGATCAGCGCCCTAAAATCGATGGGACCTTTGAGTTGCGATTCATCAGCACTGGTGATGTAGAGATACGCTTCTCCCATTTCGAGCCAATCACAGATTTTTCAGCGTCACCACGTGTCCCGTCTGCGCCGACTCTCGCGCCGCGTCTAAGATCTCAGTGACGATCATGTTATTCTCCAACGAAGACAATCCACTCGGCTTGATTTCGCCACGCACCACAGCCGCCAGATAACTAGCAAAGTCGTTGTGGGGCGCCTGCAAAGCGGGAGGTCTCACCAAAGTCACTGGGGCGCTGTCCTTCTTCACGTTCACGCCGTAATTCTGTTTGGTGTGCGCGTAACCTGTCTTGCCATAAACTTCCATGTCTTTGCGATTGAATGGCCAATTCCAGGAGGCTTGGATGATAGCTTGTGCCTTTGGATACGTTAGGATGATGGTGGCTTCGTCATCCACTTTAGGATAAACGTCAGGCTTGATTTGTTGAGTGACCGCAGACACGCTCGTGGGCCGTTGATTCTGCATCAACCAAGTCATCAAGTTGGCACCATAACACCCGAAATCAGTCAGGGCACCACCGCCATTCAACACCGGATCGGTGAGCCAATTAAGGAAAGTTTCGCTGCAACCAATCTCACGCGGGCCTTCGTGCCCATCATACACTACCACTTTGCGAATGTCCCCAATGAGCTTCCGATCATGCACGATGGCGTAGGCTTCGTGATTGCTGCGATACCAGGTCGTCTCGTAATTGACCATCAACTGCACCTTGTGTTGCGTTGCCAAAGCAGCCATGGCCTTGGCGTGATCCATACTCACGGCCAGCGGCTTCTCCATCATCACATGCAACCCTTTCGGCGCACACAGCTCAACGACCTGTTTGTGGTCAAAGGTGTTGGTGAAAGCCATCACGGCATCCAGTTCGACCTTATCCAACATTTCCTTCAAGCTGGCATGCACCATGGTTGTTGGAATCTTATAGCGCTCTGAAAAGTGTTTGACGACCTCCTGATCGGACTCGGCGATGCCGACGATCTG
>MDTC01154067.1_pt1 | contig 10870 bp, 8 predicted proteins | sample 811181 | NCBI WGS metagenome assembly MDTC01 (sample SAMN05326644, study PRJNA326480) | marine metagenome | isolation source: seawater | place: Pacific Ocean: North | collected 2011 | reverse complement strand
GTATGTTTAAAGAAAAAAGTAAATACCTTGATGGATCCGACAAACTTAGGGAAGCTATGGGTGAAATTACAGATCCTAAAGAACTGTACTTGAGAACCGTAGCCGCTATGACAGAGACAGCATCTGCCGGGAAATTATATAAGCAGTTGCTACAAGACAATCCTGCTATGGAGTTCGATGCTGCATTAGCGGCTATTGAAAAGAACGGAAGACCCTTAGTCATAAATGGCGTAAAAAGTAATGGGGATCAGCTAACAGCAGCAGAAGCGAAGACTCTTACGGGGGATGCTCAGTACGTTCGATTAACGGATGAGGCTTTAGACACTTATAATAAACAAGTAAACGATGTTAAGTTTCGAATGGCTGACATTACCAAAAGACTTCAAGACGAAGGTGTTCCTGCGCCACAAATACCTAGGCTTGTAAAAAAAGAAATGGATACTTTGTTTAAAACAAAGGCTCTAAAAGCACCCGTTGAAAGAACACCAGGGGAGATAGAGTTTGGTGGCAAGTACGGAAAGATGTCTGGAATGTACGTTCCAGCGGAGGTATACAAATCTTTAACCACAACCTTAAAAGATCAGAATGTAATGCAAGAAGCTTTAGCTATATCCCTTCAAGCTAAAGGTCTGTCTCAGGTTGCGAAGACGGTACTTAATCCGATCTCGCAACTTAGAAACTTCTACTCTGGGTCCTTTATGTTAGGAGCAAACGGATTATTTGGTAGAGGTATGAATGCCTATGACTCCGCAAGACTGACTATCGGTAAGATGGCAGACATGTCTGACCCAGACTTTGCAAAACAATTTGACATGCTTCAAAAAGCTGGAATCATCGATCAGAACTATGTGGTTAACGAGTATCGAAACCTTCTTAAAGAAGGCGCAGATTTAAAAGGTGCTAATGCAATCCGTCAAGGAAGCAAAAAGTTATTAGAGTCTCGGCTACTACCGGGAGTTAATTCAGGGTACAAAGCTCTACAAGGAACATATGCAGGAGTAGATAACTTTTGGAAAACAGTAGCTTATTCTGGAGAGAAAGCTCGATATGGAGCGGCGTTTAGAAAAGCAGGATTAGATCCAGACAACTTGTCGCCAGAAGTTGTTGATGAGTTGGGTAGTATTGTAACTCGTACAAAAGAATTTTCAGGGGATATAGATCCGTTAGATCTAATCTCTACGGACATCGTAAAAGAAACAATGCCCACATACTCAAGGGTTCCAGAACTTGTTAAGAGTATTAGAAGAATACCTATCGTGGGTAACTTCATGGCTTTCCCAGCGGAGATGGTTAGAACTAGTAGCAATATTACTAACAGAGGATTAAAGGAGTTAAGTTTTAAAGCTTCTCCTAACTTAATAAATAGAATAGGTGCGGCTAACGCTAGGCAATTGGAAAAACAAATCCGAGCTATAGGTGCTCAACGGTTAAGTAGTTTTGCTACATCTGCAATGTTTACTAAGATAGGTGTAACTAAAGCCTCGCAAGCTCTGTTAGATTTTGATGATGAAAAGATGGCGGCAATGAATCAGTTCTCCGCAGATTTTCATAAAGGTAAATCCTTAGTACCTATTTCTTACTCTGGGGTAGAAGATGGAAAACCTGAGATTAAGTATGTAGATCTATCGTACATGCTTCCTTACGATGTATTGTTAAATCCTATACAGGCAGCGATGCAAGCGTACTCTGAAAAGGGAATGATCACTGATAGCGAGGCCACTAAGATAGGTGCTTCTGTCCAAGCTGCTGTTATGAACTTCATTGAACCGTTCGCGGGAGAGTCTTTGGTTTCAGAAAGAGTTGTAGATCTAACTTTAAGGGGTGGTAGAACTAAAAAAGGACGTGACATTATAATCGAAGATGATTTCGCTTTGGATAAGATTAAGAAGAGTATCAACCATGTTCTAGGTGGCTTTACACCTGGTGCGATTGAAATGTTCTACAAAGAGAAGTACGGCGACATTGAAAAAGGTAGACTTTTAAAAGCTATTCAGGGCGAGGCTGGTACATATGGCGAGAACTTCGGTGTGGATGAAGAACTAGCTAGTATTATCACAGGGTTCCGTGAGATGGAGATTAATTTAGCCGAAGATTTCAGGTACAGCGGCTCAGAATACGCAGGATCTAAGAAAGACATCGGTAGGATCTGGGGTAGAAACGCACAACGTAATGACGTTTCGAATGAGGATGTTCTTTCCTCATATGTTGAAGCGAACGAAAAGATGAAACGTGCTCAGTCTCAATTGTTTGTAAAGGTTAAAGCAGCTAGAACCTTGGGTCTTTCTGATGCAAACATTAGGAGAAGTTTAACTAAAGATGCGGGACTTACTAAACGAGAAGTTAACAGTGTCATGCAAGGTAGGTTTATGCCCATAAGAGCAACAACGAGTTTGCTCAAAAAAGTAAGAAGGGAACTTCAACAAGGGCAGAGACGAACCATAGACAGTCTTCCAATGGGCGATCTTGCTACTATTTATAGTCAACTTATAGGCCAACAGTTAGGTGTGTCAGAGGAAGTGGAGGAGGGAGTAGAAACTCAAGAAGTAAATCCGTTCTTAATAGAGCCTCAAAACTCAGGACCTAGCGTAAATCCTTTCCTAATCGATGACAGTTCCTCAAACCTCGCTCCTACAAGACAACCCAACCTTCAAATGTCTCAAGCTTCTTCGGTTCCCGTATCTCCAGATTTGATTGGCTTTAGGAATATGGACATAGCAAACCGACTAGGAAGAGCCTGATACTCTTTTGCGTCTTGAGTAGCTAAAACTTTACAATCTTTATGGACGTATGAATCCCACCAACAATAGTCCGTGTCGTGCGTTTGATAATAAAAAGTTTTCATCCTACTTCTCCCCAGTTAGCTCCTAACTCTGCATCCACCTTGGATGGTACGTTCAAAGGTAGTCCTGTTTCCATGATCTGTACGATCCTATCTGCTTGTTCTTGGCTCTCTATAGAAAAGCACAGTTCGTCATGCACAGTCAATAAGGGCTTCAACCCTTCGGCGTAGCAGTCAACCATAGCCTTCTTAGTCTGATCCGCCGCAGAGCCCTGTATGAGCTTGTTTAAGGCCTTGTAGGTGAAAGCACGTCTCAACATTCCCACGCCGCCATACTTTTTCTTCGCTTCCTCTAAAGGCAAGGCTTTATTATACTCAAAAGACCTGGGCTCCCATAAATGGAACCGACACTTACGCCCAAGGATAGTTCTAATCTGACCATGCTCCTCGGCTCTTTGACTTGCCAGCAACGCTAATTGTTTCACGAATGGTACGCTCGTTTGATGTGCGCTAAGAAGTTCTTTGGCCTCATCCTTAGTTATGTCGAGTTGTGTGGATAACTTTCCAACGCCCATTCCGTACATAATTCCTAGGTTCACGACCTTCGCTTCTTTCCTAGAGATCCCGGCGAGGTCTGCCACCATCTGATGTAGGTCAACATCTCCGCTGTTATACTCTTCCACAATAGTATTCACGACAGAATGTCTAAGCCTCTCAGGAATGGAGGATGCAAAGTGAACCAAGAGCCTCGGTTCTTGGCTCGAGTAATCAAAACTTCCCCACTTGTCCCCCTCTTCGGGTAGAAACAATCCTCGTATAGCCTTCTTTATATCTGGATCCCTCGCAGGAAACTGCTGCAAGTTCGGGTTGCTAGAAGAAAATCTACCTGTAACAGTTCCCCCGCCGTCCGATCTAAGCTGATGGAACTCTGTGTGTATCCGCCCTTTGTGCTCGTGGCGCATGATACTATCAATAAATGTACTGTCTGCCTTATCAAACTCTCGCAACTTCACGATCATCTTTGCTACTTCGTGAGGGTGAGCGTTCAGATACTGTTTGGTAAAGGAGGGACTTCCTGTTTCTGTCTTGGGATATATCAAGTCAAGCTTATCAAACACCGTAGCCACAGAAGCACTGGCCCAGGGTTCTATCTCTATGCCTGTCTTACGTTTGATCTCGGCTTTATAATCTCGCACCTTGGACCTGAGATCCTTACGAACGAGGTCAGCCTTATCTAGATCTACGCGAACACCCTTCTCTCTCATGTCAATCATCAAAGGAATAAGCGATGTCTCAAGATCAAAGATATGCGAGAGCTCTTGCTTAACAATCTCTATACTTAATCGCTCGTATAGTTTTAAAGTTAAAGTCGCATCCTGCTCGGCATATGATCCAACATACTTGGGTGGAAGCTTCCACATCTCTCCTTTGGGATCTATCCCCCACTCTTTTGCGGCGGCTCTAAGCAAGGTTTCGTTCTTGCGCTCACCAAGATAGTCACGACCTAGGTTATTTAGGCTGAAGGAGAACCTGTTCTCGTCCACAAGAGGTGCCGCGATCATAGTATCAATGATCCTGCCCTGTACTTCTACACCCTCTGCACGGAGCCATCCTGCATCGTAGGTGGCGTTGTGCATAATCTTATCTATATGAGGCGTTGCCATCTGCTTCTTAAACCATTTGATGGTCATCTTCGGGTCAAGGTTGTGTCCGTTCTCATGACGAATAGGAAAGTATCCGTAGTAATCTCCCGCAGCTACAGCAATCCCAACAATAAATCCGTCCTTTCGCGACCATCCTGGTCCCAATGTCATTAGATTAGGGTCGCATGTCTCAAGATCCACGGCTATTTGTTTGTATTTTGTAAGATCAGGGTACTCGGTCGGGATGTTCCAGTCTGCTTCGATAGGTTGAAATAAGTCTTGTTGTATCATTCGTTCCACTTCTCTCCGCCTAGAGCGGCATATCCTGCTATATCCACCCAAGAATCCGCATGAGTAGGAGTTTCAATAAGTCTTGAGACCTTCAATTGATTCAAGCAAAGATAAACCTGGGGCACTGTAACCTCTACCCCAAGTACCACCGACCATAACTTGGCTATACGCTCATGATTTAAATATGCGTCTCCGTAATGCTTGGCTCTCGGACCATTGACTAACTCTTCTGCCTTCTCAAGTATTTGTTCTCTTCTCATACTATGTACCTATACTTTTTGTTGGATTCTATTATATGCAAATTCTTCTTGGCTCTCGTTACGCCAACATAAAATGCACGGTGCTCGTCGTCAGGGTGAGCACTCTCAACACACGCTTTAGTAGAAGATAAAGAAACCACGCAATTGTCGTCCTCTCCCCCCTTCATAGCATGAAAGGTTGAAAGCTTGATCCTAGGCCTGTCAAGAATATTCTCCCCCCGTCTCTCAATAGCTCTTATATAGTTCTTATCGTGAGAACCTAATCGAGCCACGTCCATCGCATCTCGATCCTTGGGTGCTACCATCCCATACATAAGAAGGTCCTCGTAAGATAGGAGGCTTTCGGGATCGACGGCCTGCAATAGGTTACTCGAACCCCGCTTCACCACTCTGAAATCTCCCATCTTAGGCACATTTTCGTATAATTTAGATACAGATGCAACAGGAATCTTCTCCCCTTGCTGTAATTTTCTCCATGTAGAAATCACTTCGCCAACCGAAGGATTAACACTGCTCCTGCCCCTTATAGAATACAGAAGTCCCATCGACCGAACATGATCAGCCCACTCTCTAGCCATAGAGTTAGTCCTAGTCATCAGCGTCCACGAGCCCGCCGTTAGATTTAAATGCTCTAGGTCATACGAATAGTTAACAGAACCCTGATGCTCTGTTGGTAAGAACCTTTTCTCTTGTCTTTGATGTATGCGTTTAACGATCTCTTGTGACAGGGTGTGAACCGATACAGGTAACCTATAACTCTGTGTTAAGATCCGTTGGTTCTCTCCCGCAGCTAAGAATAAACTTACATCTACCCCCGTCCATCTATGTATCGCCTGGTCGTCGTCTCCTGCATACAGAACCTTGTCTGCTTTTGACGCTAACTTATTCACCATCTGCCACTGTAATGGTGTTAAGTCTTGCGCCTCATCTACAATTAAAAGGTCTAAACTCGGAGACTCTACGTCCTCATCTATGTATCTCTCGATTAAATCCACGAAATCAAACTTAAAAAGATCTGACTTATACCCCTCTAGTGCTGTTGAGATCGTACCTAAGAGATCAAACGGCATGGAATAACTCCCAGTCTCATTGAATTCTTTCTCATAAGGGATCAATCGGTACTTCGCTCGAGTCATCAACTGGATAAACCTGTCTCCGTTTCCTGATCCCATTGGGATAATCACTCCCTCATCGGGGGAAACTCCCCCAGAATTTTCAAAGACCACACCCAATTGGTCTTCTAAGACACTCCAATCTTCTCGTTGCATCATGTCTTTACTCTGCAATCCTAGTCCCCGAAACGCCATTGAATGCAGAGTTCTGAAGTATGGAAGATCTTTTTCTGTTAGATTAAATGCAGAGCAGGCTCTCTCTGTCGCCTCGGCAATAGCCTTCTTTGTAAAGGATACAAACGCTATCCGGTCAGGAGGAGTTCCGTTAGCTAAAGCTTCCTTAACACTTTCGATCAGAGTATGTGTCTTGCCGCACCCTGGTGGACCAAATATTAAAGTACTATCGGAGCTCATGCTGAACACCGCGAGGGCGAGAGTCTAACCACTCCACAACTTCAGAAGTCTTCCACCGACTAGCACTTCTTTTGCCGTCCGATTGGCCTAAGATTAAAGGTTCAGGAAATCTGTCCTCCTTAACCCACTTGTATATCGTGGATCTGGACACTCCTAACCAATCGCTGAGTTCCCCAACTCGTAGCAATAACTTATTAGAATGGGATTTCGTCATTGTCGTTCTCCTTTTTGGGTTCTTCGTAGTCAAATGCAGGGACGTGCCACACTCTGATCGTGGTTCGTTTGCCTTGTTTCATTATGTTCTGGTGACCGTGACACTCACCCGCTCCGTTTAAATCTTTAATACCTTCTTGGACCTGGGCTTTAGACCAATGTCTCCAGTCTCTGTTCTTCAAGTAATCCATCAGACCCTCGATCTTGAACTTCGTTACTCCGTCCTCGGTCCACGGTTTGCCCATCTCCAATTCTTCTGGAGCCATAGCCCGGATCCTACTGGTGCAGAAATTCTTTATGTGATCCCTAAACTGTCCGCTCAAGGTAAGTTCCTCTGGCACCGCTAGTTTCGTAGAGTTGTTCATCAGGCTGTTGATTGTAGCCTGCCACTTTTGTGGCTTCATTATCGGAGGCATAAGATCGATCTGCTCCATACACGCCCTTTGCCACAGCATCTGGTTCTGCAACTGTTCCGTTGTTAGCTGCAATCTCCTGCCATCAACATCCATAAAATAGAGTCTTGGTTCTGAGAGTAAGATAGTTAGCCCACCAATATGAGCGGCATCGGGTGCCTCTGTACCCACACCAAATGGCCTGGTCTTACACAGGTCCTTGTCACAATGATCCTTCAAAGGACATACATCACACTGGTAGTAGTACTCTTTCTTCTCCAAAGACTTCTGTATGTTGATGATCTCTCCCGCACCAAGAGCTGGTTTACACAACATCCGGTTGTATTCCTCGTGGTGCTTCTTCCAATCATCAGGCCATTTCATTCTGCAATAGACCCCGACTGCAAACATAAAGATGTTTCGGAACTCGGTTATCGCACCTTGGCTCGTCATAACTTCTAAACAATAAGGACCATCCGTAAAGTGCTCTCGCTTACCACCCAAGGTCATCTCGTTTAATTCTGATGCCGATACCTTACCTTTAGCCACCGCCGCTAAGAACTCTGGCAACTCCATAGCCTCTGCTTTCTTATTAAAGCAGTACCGCATTGTTTCCTCTGCGTTAAAGTAAGGCATGTTAATAAAATTACCCACGTCACCACGTTCAGCTAGAATCTTGTCTTGCTTTGGAAAGATCTCACAACCAGAGAAACCTAAAGCTATAGACATCTCCATCAAATATTCTCGTACCAACGCGGCAGGCTCCCAGTCCTTTAAGAATAAAAACAAATGTGCTCCACCGGATTTAGATCGACAGTGAAACAATGGGAGTTTTAATTTCTTTAGCTTATCACTCAAAGCTTTGTGATTAAGATCATAAGTATCTATATCTAATGCACCAAATCTGCACATGTTATCACTATTTATGGGGATTGAACCGATACCCTGGGTGCCTTCGATGTGAAGTCTCACCGCTTCCTCGGTCAGTGGTTCTCGAACCACCTTACTTTTAGCTTCCGCTTTACCGTTGCGCCCTGTTCGTCCTACTGTCGTCCGCCCATGCGCGACACCCGAACCTCGGAACACCTCCAGTAATCTTTTTTCAGTTGTCATTAGTATCTCCTAGAAAAAAGCGGCGGTGAATCCCCCGATCACCGCCGCCGTGCCACTTAAAACGGGATATCATCTCCGTTATCCGAGGAGCTAGAAGACTCCTCTGGTGCGGCTTTCACTTCACCCGCCTTCACACTTTCTCGGAAGGCTTTGGCCTCAAGAATCTGTTCTCGAGTTTCCACATAACCTAGCCTTTCAACTTGCCAGTTGGCAAACGTGCCTTTGTCATTACTCTGTTCGATGGAACTTAATTTCCACCTAACAGTATAACAATCGGGTTTCTTCGGTCCGTTTTTTGTCTCCACGGTCCTTTCCATTGCAATCATAGTCTTCCATCTCTTGCTGACTTTTAACTGCGTGGACTTCATATCAATGATAGCCGGTTGAGTGGAACCGTCCTCACCAATGACCAGACAAAAGTGTTGATCCGACTTAACCATTTCGTTCCCGTTAGGTAGGATCTCCTTCGCACCGTTACGAGTAGTCTTGGAAATGACAGGATCTCCTGGTGATATCTCGCCTTGAAAACCTCCGCCGCTCTCTCGAGGAACGAACTCAAGGTACTTAGTCGTCTGGTAACAAGGTACTACAGTTAAACCTGTTTCTCCGTCCCAACGCTCTTTGGTCACGGTGTTAAATGCATCTCCTTGAGACGCACCCTCAATGTACTCAGCTTTCTTTTTACTAAGCTGTGGTGACATCGCTTGGATAAGCCTGATAAATGGGATCTGTAACTCTGAGCTGTCAAAGACTGTTCCCTCACCCGTAGATTCATTGATCAAATCCATTACATCTGTAGACACTTGAGTGCCTTTCTTTTTTGCTACTTCATTCATAATTATTTCCTCCTGATTTCTGCTGCATTAGCAATGAACGCCCCGAACATGTCGAGATCTATTTGTTTACCATCTGTTATACGCTCTTTTACAAAAGCTTTTAACGTGCTTGGATGGATGCTTGTCTTCTGTTCTGGATGAAATCCCTTAGTCTCGAGTAGACCGATTACATCTCCAGCTAGGTTGTCTTGACCCTTACCAAAAGAACAAGAGATAACATTCTTTATTATGTCATCACATTTATTCTCTCGTAACCAAGCGTATGCCTCTTCTCTTCGAGCAACAGGGATAGATGCATGAACAATCATCTTTCTATTGACGACAACTCCGTCAACATCCAGTCGTTCCATGCCCATCTCATCCATTAATGCAGGGATAGTATCAATTGAGAGCTTATGTTTCTCAGCTTTCAACATCTTCACATGATTCTCAGCGTCCTCAATCTGATCTTCTACTTTACGTAGTTGCCGAACTAAGTTGCTTAGATCTTTTGAGGTTTCTGTGCTAACTTTCGTCAGCGCATCGGCCTCGTCAAAAAAGTCTTCGAATATTTCCATTAGATATCTTCCTTCTCAGGTTAAAATGGGTTGACACGGGATTGTGTCTTCCGTAGAAAGACTATATAGGGAGAAAAGTATGACTGTCAACTACAAGTTTAAAACTAAACCGTATGACCACCAATGCACCTCATTGGAACAGTGTGACACAAAGGATAAGTTTGCTTTCTTTATGGAAATGGGAACCGGGAAGTCTAAAGTTCTCATCGACAACCTAGGTATGATGCATCTCCAGGGCCTTGTTAACTTTGCATTGATTATCGCCCCTAAAGGTGTGTATCGTAACTGGGTTGAGAAAGAAATACCAGACCATATGTCGGATGATGTGACCTATAGAATTATTCGGTGGTCCTCGAGCCCTACCAAGAAACAAAAAACAGAGTTAGCGTCAGTCAAAGATGAATTTGCAGGACTTACACTCTTCGTTATGAACGTCGAAGCTTTCTCCACGCTAAAAGGTAAGACCGCAGGCGCGTGGTTAGGCAAAGCACTTGGTTCTCATGGCATGATAGCCATAGATGAAAGCACAACCATAAAGAATCCTAAAGCAAAAAGAACTAAAGCCCTACATAAAATAGCCACGTTGTTCAAGTACCGAAGAATCCTAACCGGATCACCTATAACTAAGTCTCCTCTGGATATCTATGCTCAAGCCGAGTTCCTTGAGCCTGGGATCTTGGGCTATGATAGTTACTATGCGTTCCAACGCCGGTATGCTGTACTTAGAAAATCTTTTGCAGGCTCTCATTCCTTTGAACAAGTGATCGGATACCAGAACTTAGGGGAACTTACGAAAAAGATCGACAGTTTCGCGTATCGAGTGCTTAAGTCAGAGTGCTTAGATCTCCCAGAAAAGACATACACAGTGCGATATGTATCGCTTAGTAAAGAACAAGCGTCAATGTACGACAGTATCAAGCGTCACGCTATGATCTTACTTGAGAATGGCGACTTGGTTACAGCACCGGCTGTCATCACACAGATTTTACGAATGCAGCAAGTACTCTCAGGCCATCTAAAGACAGACGATGGAGAAATTCTGACGTTTCCCTCTCCTCGAACCAAGGCTGTGCTTGACATTCTAGAAGAACATACTGGTAAAGCTTTGATCTGGTCACGATTCCGTCATGACATCCAGAAGTTAGTCGTGGAACTAGACTCTGTATACGGTGAGGGATCTTCAGCGGCATTCTATGGAGACACAAGTGACGATGATCGACAGGAAATCATCCGTAACTTCCAAGATCCTAACCATAAGCT
>MDTC01080370.1_pt1 | contig 10870 bp, 10 predicted proteins | sample 811181 | NCBI WGS metagenome assembly MDTC01 (sample SAMN05326644, study PRJNA326480) | marine metagenome | isolation source: seawater | place: Pacific Ocean: North | collected 2011 | reverse complement strand
GTTCTGAATCACTTCTTGAAGAGTGATTTTGGAACTCCAGATCCAATAAAGTCAGTATGGGCAAACGATTACGAAACGATTATCGAGAGGATTCTGGAATGCTGGGAAGAAGTCGGTAACAGACCTACTTTCTTCGCAGTTGACTTCTGGGAAGAAGGGGAGTTGGTTAATGCGACTATTGCCCTCAATCAGATGAATCATTGGACAGATGATGTTCCCGATCATCCATAGATTAGATTTCCTTTGGCCGGATTACTCCCTCTACTTCCCAAGATCCGTTCGACTCGATTAGTAATGCTGCAGATGCAGTTGGCATCCAGATAAAATCCCCTGTGAGGTTGTTTATTAGCATCTCAGAACCAGGATTATGCCCTAGAATCATTGTTGTGCTCTCTTCTATCGTGCCTTCGATTTCGAGTAATAGGTCGTGAACGGTTGCATGGTAGATTTCTGATCTGATTTGCGAGGGTATTCGATCGAACCTATGGGACATCCCTGAGAGAGTCTGGAGTGTCCTCTTGGAACTGCTAACTAGAATCAGATCTGGTGACCATCCTCTGTCATGGATGGCGTCTGCAATCCGTGGTGCGTCCCTTAACCCCCTCTTGTTAAGGGGACGATCATGATCGTCTATCCCAGTCTCTTTCCAACTGCTCTTCGCATGACGCATTATGATGAGCCTTCGAGACAATCTACTCCTCCTCTTCGACGCCGAAAGATGGTTCTCTCTTTTCCTTGAAGGATCTTACGCCTTCAGCGAAATCTGCGGTCTTGGAAGAGGCGACCATCAGCGACTGTTCGAACTGAAGTTGCGTTTCAAAGAATGTCGAAGTTGAAGCATCGAGCAACTGCTTAGTGCCCCTCCTGCTGTTCACTGACCATTTGCCCCACTCTCTGGCGACTTCCAATGATCTCTCGACGAGGATACTCTCGTCCACTAATTCATCCACAGCTCCCACCTCCATTGCCTTCTTACCCGACCAGACCTCCGAATTGAAGAGGAATCTCTTTGCCGTCTGATTTCCAACCAAACGCGGTAGTAGCCAAGTCACACCCCCGTCAGGAGAAAGACCGAGTCTGAAGAAGGCTGATGCTAACTTTGCTCGGGGTACGCAGACTCGATAGTCAGAGGCCAGAGCTAACCCTAATCCACCACCAGCAACCGATCCGTTAATCGCGCAAACGAATACTTTCTCCGATGTCCTCATTCTCAGCAACAAAGGATGTAGCTTGTCTGTCATCTCTTGGACCCTATCTCCAATTTCTCCAGTCTCTATTCCATAGGCGAAATCATCAATATTACCACCAGCGGAGAAGAAGCGCCCGGAACCGGTAATCACAACTGATCTGCATAGTGGATCGATCATTATCTCATTCAATGTGGAAAGAAGGGGCTCGAAGTTGGCGGGAGCGAAGGTGTCTGCGGAAGCTTCTGGAGCCAGAGTAACCAATGCGACCCCTCCATCCATCATGTCGATAGAAACTGGCATGACACTCGGGCAAGGCACACTCTATTGAATTTGCATGAATATCATAAGATGGTGCAGTCTGGGTCAGACATGCACGAACGCCCGCACCTCTATATCGACGGATCTTGGGTCGAACCCAATGGCGAAGGCAAAATAGAGGTGATCAATCCGGCTACTGAGGGAGTAATTGGATCGGTGCCAGTAGGGAGCGAGTCAGATGCAAATACTGCTGTGCAAGCTGCCAGAGCCGCATTCACTGGTTGGTCGGAGTCAACGATTGATGAGAGATCGAATTACCTCAATCTGCTTTCCTCTGCTTTGAAGGATAGAGGAGAAGAAATGGCGGAGCTGATCACCTCTGAGGTGGGTACTCCGATAGAATACTCACGCATGGCAATGGTCGGAACACCCAGAGTTGTCTCAAGATCTTATGCCAAGATTCTGGACGGTTTTGCTTGGGAAGAGGAGGTCAGGAACTCTATCGTAGTAAAGGAGCCAATAGGAGTAGTGGCAATGATCACCCCCTGGAACTTCCCCCTACACCAGATAATCGGTAAGGTCGCACCCGCGATAGCGGCTGGATGCACTATGGTTCTGAAACCGTCCAAGGAAGCCCCGCTAAATGCATTCGTCCTAGCAGACATTCTGGATGAGATCGGCCTTCCGAATGGAGTTTTCAATCTGATTTCCGGACATGGAAGAGAAATCGGTGAGGCGTTGGCGAGCCATCCCGATGTGGATATGGTCAGCTTCACTGGATCGACAAATGCTGGTGTTAGGGTGTCAGAGTTGGCGGCTCCGAGTGTAAAGAGAGTCACCTTGGAACTCGGTGGGAAGAGTGCAAACATCATCCTGGACGATGCTGAAATACCAAGAGCTGCGTCCTCTGCGATTTACTCCTGCTTCGCTAATTCTGGGCAAGAGTGCTCGGCACTGACTAGGTTGTTGATTCCAGAAGATTCCAGAGAAGAGGTAGTGGAAGTTATCGCGAGTAAAATCGGCCGATACACCGTTGGAGATCCAATGGACGGAACGAGCAAGTGCGGTCCGCTAGTGTCAAAGAGGCAGCAAGAGAGTGTTTCTAGATACATCTCAACTGGAATCGACGAGGGTGCGACATTGGTTGCTGGCGGAGAGGGGATGCCTGATGATTTGGATTCGGGGTTCTACGTCAGACCCACCGTCTTCGCCGATGTGACTCCTGAGATGACTGTGTTCAGAGAGGAGATTTTTGGCCCAGTTCTTTGCATAACCACATATTCCAACGAAGAGGAGGCGATAGAACTAGCCAATGACTCAGAATACGGCCTTTCCGGAGGCGTTTGGTCTGGCGACGAGAGTAGAGCGATGAAGGTAGCTAGGAAGTTGAGGACGGGACAAGTCAGCATTAATGGTGGCGCATTCAATGTCACAGCCCCCTTTGGCGGTTACAAGAAGTCGGGACTTGGGAGAGAGTTGGGAGTTCATGGGATGGAAGAGTTCCTCGAGACAAAGTCAATTCAGCGTTAGGTGATTCAATGGTGGTCCCCAGACTCCTGATAATTGTCGGAACCAGCGGTGTTGGAAAGTCTACAATGTCTGCAAAACTTGCTTCAGAACTCGGTTTCAACAAGGTTGCCTCGACGGATACAGTCAGAGAGGTACTCAGAACACAACTCGCATCTTCGGAAAAACCGCAACTTCACAGATCGTCATTTGAGTCGGCTGGCGGATCGGCTGTTGAAGACTGGAAGGAAACGGTCGAAGTTGTTGCTGAGGGGGTACAAGCAGTCATACAGAGAGCACTAGAGAAGAGGAGCGACCTGCTTCTAGAGGGAGTTCATTATTTCCCTAACAAAGAGATAATCGATGAATGGCGCGATTCTGGGGGCATTGCCACGGGCTTGGTTCTCTACGTGACTAGCGAAAATATGCACAGGGGAATGATTGCAAATCGAGAGAAGCACAATGGTAAGCAGGTTGATCACTACTTGCAAAACTTGGATAGAATAAGGGAGATACAAGAAAATTTGGTTGTTTCTGGCTCTCAGTCAGAATGGCTGCTCGTAGACCCTACGAAGGAAAGCGACGCTGCAGGAATAATCTCCAATAGCCTTGGTTAGTACTATGGCGGATTCTATCGTCCGAGCCAATGTGCTTCTGTTCGTTCCAAGAATGCTCTGACTCCGATCTCCTTGTCCTCGGTATCGAACAATGCCACGAACTCTGAGCGTTCCATTAGTACGCCCTCCGAGAAGGGCAATTCTAATGCGCCCCTAACTACTCGCTTTGCAACCTTGGTCGTGTGTGGGGACTTCCGAGAAATCTCCTCTGCAAGACTCATGGTTTCAGACTCAAGATCATCAGGAGAGACCATCCTGTTGACGATTCCAATCTTTAGGGCTTCCTCGGCATTAACCATCCCTCCGGAGAGTACAATCTCCATGGTCCTCCCATATCCAATTAGTCTGCATAGTCTCTGAGTCCCACCGCCTCCTGGTATCAGCCCGAGATTGATCTCTGGCTGTCCGAATGTGGACCTATCAGAAGCAATGCGGATATCACAGGAGAGTGCTAGCTCAGTCCCTCCACCCAGTGCGAATCCGTCTACCATTGCGATAGTTGGCTTGCAGATATTCCATACCGCCTCCCAACCGTTGTCCTCGAAGAATGGGAGGGCGGCATCCGAGTCCATCTCTGCGAATTCAGAGATGTCAGCTCCTGCTGCAAATGCATGAGGCTTTGTCCTCTTTCCCTCCTCTGCCTCTGGTGGAGGGGCTCCTCTGATTACGACGCATCTGACTGAGTCATCTGAGTTTGCTCTTGCCGATTCCTCCTTGATGGCTCTGTGTGACTCCGTATTGAGAGCATTGAGTTTGTCGGGCCTATTGAGGGTCCAAACTGAGATTACACCGCCTTCTGGACTTGATCCTTCAACGACGATATCCTCGACCGTCATCACCTCGTCTGACATGGTACTCCGAACAAGGCATATCGCTTCAACGTATCACCGGACTAATCTTCTGGCCCAATGGGGGACGGGATGTCTGGCAGAGGAGGAGGTGGGATCGGCATCCCTGGAGTGAGAGGGAGGGGTGTGGAGGCGTCGTCTTGGGATTCGCTCATTTCTTCATGGGGGTTATTGTATTCTAATCTAGGAACGTCTAGAGAAACTCTGACCTTGAGGACTCTCTCATCATCTATCCTGACATAAGAAACCCCTTGAGGAATTGAGGTGTCGGGTTCTTCTGGTTCGTAGAAGACCGCTAAGCCGTGTCCCGGGATACTTGTGAGTGTGGACAGATCTTCCCCGTCCTCAACCTGGGTCCACTTTCTGGCTTCGTCGGATACTCTCTTTGACATTTCCATTCGTCTTTCACGATGAAGCCTGGCTCTGAAGACCTCTCTTCTCTCCCTCTGCTGGGCGAGATAAAAATCAACTTCGGCTTCTGCTTGAAGTTCTGGGTCCGAACTGGCAATGTGGACTCTAGCCGTACCTTCTACATCAACATCTGATTCTGCTGTGATTACCGAGGATTCGAGGGGAGTGCTGCTTGCCGGGGCCAAAGGGGGTTCGGGCATATCTGGTACCAGAATATCATGTACGTTCTTCCTTCCCCTGCTCCTTCTGATCTTTGAGGAACGAACCTCTTCCAACGATTCCTCCGAGTGAACTGGGGGTGGCAATTCTATGTCGCCGAAGTCGGACTCTGATTCGATGAAGACGGGTTCTTTCTTCTTGGCCGGAGGTAGCGGCCTCCTACCGGTGAAAAGTATCATTGAGACCATTAGAAGGATTAACACTGCCCCTGCAGCCTGCATTATGAGACCCTCTGGAACGATGAACACAAGGTAAATTGGCACTGAAACAATACTCATTGTAATCAGAAGAAGTCGAGTTGCCGTAACCATTCTGGTACTGCAAGGAGGACAGCGTCTATTCACTTTGACGGGGGATTGAGGAGTTCTGAGACCTCCTTCAGAGCCCTACCTCTATGCGAAATAGATGATTTTTCAGTAGAAGACATCTCCCCGCAAGTTCTTCCATCACCATCATGTGGGATGAAAATTGGATCATAACCAAAGCCCATTTCTCCTGATATTTCTCTAGATATCACTCCGCTACAGATTCCAGTTCCAGTTAGTATTTCACCTTCGATATATACTGCTGCAATAGCCCTGAACTCAGCCTCTCTTACAGACTCTGGGGGAATAAGATGCAGAATCCCGGACAATCCGATAGTCCCCTCGACATACGAAGAGAAAGGGCCTGGAAAACCCCGTAGTGAATCGATGAATAGTCCCGAGTCCTCTGCTAGGATGATAGAGTCCTCCAGCTCAGTCCCAATCACCAAGTCTCTGGCTTGCATGACCTTCGAAATTGCAACTTCCTCTATTCCTTCTGCCTGTGGCTCAATCAATTCCGGGACTTGCCCGTGGATCAGTAATTGATCCACCTCATGTCCGAGAAGGGAGAGAATCTCAGATGCCTCCGAGACTTTGTGTTTGTTCCCTGTGGCGAAAAGAATACGCATATTTCCAACCCTAGCCGTGATACCTGACTCTCCCTGCGATTTTGCGAAAGCGGTCTAACACATCTTTTGCGCTCTCTACATCTTCGTTAAAGGTCTGTTTTTCCATGTATCCTTCACATACTCTGTCGATGGCGTCATCAATATCAGAATGGCTGGCTCCGAGGCATTCCCTGAGAACCTGTAGGTCTAGGCCCAAATGTTCCAATTCTGGAGACTGCCTGGACAAACCGAAGTCGATAATATGGAGTTCTCCTTCTTCTGTTGACATTACGTTATGAGTGGTCAAATCGCCGTGAGATATCCCAATCTCATGGAGTCTACGGATCAACCCTCCGAGTGTGAAGAGCTCTTCACCAGAAGACTCGTCGGACTTGAGCAATTCGTAGAGAGTCCTTCCTTCGATTCTGGATAGTAGCATGGACGAGTTACGCTGATCCAAGAACATCAGTTTCGGGGACGGGAATCCGACCGAAGATAATCTGGATAGGACTCTTGCTTCAACTGCCAGTCTTTGCCTAGTTAGTCTACGATCGAGGTCCGGATGCCTGTAAGATCGTGCTCTTCGCGACTTGAGGACAGCTTGTCTGCCCAGCCAAGAACCACTGGTAACAGTTGCCTCTGCACCCTCGTGAAGAATGTTCTCGGGCTTCCACATTGGAATATCCCCGCTCGCCATGCAAATCCGATGCCAGATGACTTGAAAGCGGTTGCACTCAGACGATTAGTCGTTCGACATGGTTCTGGACATGCCAGCCGCCCCCATCCCGCGAGTTTTATTGGGTAATTTCGGATATTCTGAATCGGAGATTGACAAGGAAGCGGTTAGGCTCCAGTATGCAATCAGGCAGCCGATGCGATGGAGTATGGAGGTCTGTAGATCTCTGGCTCCACTCACCCTGGAAATAAATCGTCTCAAGAAAGAGAAGGACGTGTTCCTTATCGCACATTCGTATCAGACTCCGGACATCACCTATGGAGTAGCGGACTCTGTTGCCGATAGTTATGCATTGTCCAAGGAGGCCCGGGATGCACCTCAACAGACAATTCTCTTCTCCAGTGTTCGATTCATGGCCGAGACGGCTAAGATTGTCAGCCCGAACAAGACTGTGCTGCACCCATCCCCGGATGCTGGTTGCTCGCTAAGTGATAGTATAGAGGCAGAAGACGTAATCAGGATCAGGGAGGAATTCCCCGGGGTACCAGTTGTCTGCTACATCAACACTAGTGCAGCTGTGAAGGCCGAGTGTGACGTGTGCGTAACAAGTAGCAACTACCTCAGAATTTGTGAGGGATTGCCAGGTGATAGGTTGATCTTCGTACCTGACAAATTCATGGGAAGGCACCTGCAGAATTCACTCTGGGGCAAGAAGGAAGTGATACTGTACGACGGCGAATGTGAGGTTCATGCAGAGTTCACTGGACCAAAAATAAGGAACTGGAAGAAGAACATGTCAGAGAATGGAATCGATCTGAAGGTTCTGAGTCATCCTGAATGTGATTCGGAGGTATTGGAGGAAAGTGACTTCGTTGGAAGTAGCGAGTTACTGATGAATGAGGCGAAACGCCTAGCTAGCATCGGCGAAAGGGATTTGATGCTAATTACCGAGTGTGGAACTGCTGACAGGGTGCTAGCCGAGGCTGAGGATAGTCTGAATCTGATGGGGGCATGCGTGATGTGCAGGCACATGAAGAAGACCCAGTTGGAGGATATACTTCAGGCACTAATTGATCCCTTTCCAGAGCAGATTATAGACATACCAGAGCAGACTCTCAAGAGAGCTTCGAAAAGCCTGGATGAGATGTTCAGACTCGCTGAGTAATATTCTCTGTGCTGTATGACTGTAGAGTCCATAAGAAAATTAACGGAATCATGGCTAGAATAGAGGCCTGTAGTAGTAGTGAGTTCCTTGGCTCTATTGTGTCGGTGAACGAGAATAGTTGAAGCTCCTTTTCCCCATCGTCATTGATTTCGATCCAAGCTAACCTCTCAAACAATATCTGTGGCTGAGTCTGTGATACTTCTTCATCAAAGGTGTATTGCTTGGTTTCTCCTGATTCCAACTGATGTACGTAGACATCATTGCTCCTCTGAGAGGAGATTGCGGTTGAGAGGATATCATCCCTGGTCACTTGGAGGAAGGCAACTCTGCCATCTCCGATACTGGGGTATGAGGAATCCCAACGAGGATTGGAAATGAGTGTCTGATTTATCGAGAGTGTGTCGACTAGTACGGTTCTGTTGAATGGGCCGACGTCAACAGTGGCTACAAGCCAATTAGAGTCCATTACGAGGTCTACGATTGTGGAATTTTGGAAATCAAGGATGGTACCCGCGTTCATTATTGAATCTTCTATTCGGTCCGAAGACCTGGGGTCTAGTGGGATGGATATTGTTAGGTCCGAGTCAATGGAAGTTATGTTGACCAGTGGCCCTGCTTCCGATTTTTCTGAGATTGCTACGAGAGCGCCTGATGATGCCAGCACAGAAGAGTTAGCATTCAATTCTACAAACTCGGTTGACTTGTCCAAAGTATCAACTAATTGTAGGTCATTTGGCGAGAGTATTGCGAGGTGCTCAACACCGTTTGAATCGGTTAGGATTGCTATATCGACAATGTCCTCGTCCAAACTCTCTGCAAAAATTGGCTGAAGAACACCTGATTCCTGGTTGTGCTCGAAATACTCTATGCTATGGTTATTGAAAATCACGAAACTTCCTCCTGAGGATACGACCTCAGGGGTTTCTATCCATTGCTGTCCCCCCACTGTCCGATTGGTCAATGAAGTCACATTTCCTGCAGTAATTTCTACTCCATCTTCTGATTCTTCGACCCAAACAAGCCATTCTCCAGACCCGGATGCAGATGTGGGAGAGTCCGCCTCTTCAATGGAGATCTTCTGGTGTGTTACGTCCCAAAGTATGACCGAACCGGTCAAAATGATGAGGGACATTATGATCACACCAGTCTGGTTCTTGCCTGGTTCCCTAATAGGATCAAGGGAACTTATCCATGAGCGCAGAGTTCTCTGCAAGGATCCTCGTGGATCTTCGAGAGTCCGGGCTAGCCTCCTTGTGAATAGTCGCTCGTCGGCGATTCGCCAAATTGGTTCATGCGTCTTTGCAGTGATATTCACTGCTAGGATTGCAATGATCATCCCCCCGATAATGTCAACGAACCAGTGAATACCCAAGTAAACAATCGAGACAGAAGTCAATCCTATGAATAATATAAGGAAAGTTCTGAACTTCTTCCATCGCCCATCCTCGTCCCACCTGTGCATGGAAAGCCATATTGCAAACGGCAGACCAACATGCAAACTTGGCATCCCATTAGTAAAAGGGTCAATTCGATTAAACCAATTATGAATCTCTGGAGTTAGATCATATGCAATCGTCTCCATTCCTTCTACATAGTTCCCGGTAACCTTGACGTTTAGGAATAAGTAGAATGGGATCGCCAGAATATACACCCAGAACATCGAAAGAGATACTCTGTCTGCCATGTGTCTGTCATCGAAGAAAATTGGATAGATGAATGAAGAGAATATTGCAGTCATGAACCCCATTACATAGAAATGGGTCATGAAAACGTCCAGCAGTTCGCTCCTTAGCCCTTCTTGGACCCATAGAACAGAGTCCCCCTCAATTGCATATGCTAGGAAGGTCATGTCTAGTTGCGTATTGGCCATCAAAACCCTATCAAGACCATCGAGTAAATCCTTCCAAAGATACACTGAGAAGACTACGACCATATGTGCCCAGTATCTTCTGAACATGTCAATGAAGCCATCAGCGCTGATTCTTGCAAAGGGTGGTTTGAAGATTGGCATCATTGCTATACTAATCAGAATAGCCCCCGTCACCCAGGTGATGTATATGCCTGTTTCAGCAACCATTACGACCTTGTGGGAATGAGACTATGTCATCAAGCCAACGCAAAGGTTGTAGTGTCAGATTATCCTTAGAGTACGCTGAGAGCCCTTGTCGAGTTGCTCTAGAACGCTTTCCACTATCGATTGGAAAGCCCTTGCCGTTTCTCCGTCTGGCTCGGCGATTATTCTGTGGACTCCATCGTCGCCCCCTCTGACAATTCCAGGGTCGAATGGGAGAGATCCAAGAAATGGTACCTCCATCTCTTTCGATGCTTCCTCCCCCCCTCCTGACTTGAACACATCAAGGGTGATTTCCCATTTTCCATCCCCATCAGATTGGCACTCGATCGGCACCCCTCCGGGCCCCATTACTGAGATCTTGGAGTTGGGTGTGGATGTGCCTCTCAGGTTATACCCCCTCATATTCTCTACTACTCCCAGAACGGGGATAGAAATCGTTTTGGCGAAGTTTATCGATTTTCGACTGTCTAGAAGAGCGACTTCCTGAGGAGTCGTGACTATCACCACACCATCTATTCCTGGAAGGCTCTGGCTAACGGTAAGGGGTTCGTCACTAGTCCCTGGAGGAAAGTCGATAATCAGAGTATCCAACTCCCCCCAAGCAACATCTCCAATGAACTGCTGGATAGCGCCGAGTTTGATCGGACCACGCCAAATTACAGGTTTATCGGGATCCTCCAGCAAGAAAGCCATCGAGATCACCTTCAGTCCGTTTGGCCCATCAGCAGGATGAATCTGACCTTCCTCCACGTTCAGTTCGGCTTGCTCCAGCCCAAGCATCTTTGGGATATTTGGCCCTGTAATGTCAATATCCATCAGGCCGACCTTCTTTCCCTGACGAGCCAGTGAAAGGGCTAGTCCTGTGGCTACGGTTGATTTTCCGACTCCTCCTTTACCTGATAGAACCATGATCTTGTGCTTAATGCTCTCGTCCATCTTGCTGATTCTCATTTTCCTCTGCATCTGTTGGTATGCCTGCTCCATCTGAGCCCT
>MDTC01060922.1_pt1 | contig 10870 bp, 7 predicted proteins | sample 811181 | NCBI WGS metagenome assembly MDTC01 (sample SAMN05326644, study PRJNA326480) | marine metagenome | isolation source: seawater | place: Pacific Ocean: North | collected 2011 | reverse complement strand
CCTTTCACCTAATGATATTAGGGAGTTATCGGAAGGCTGGGGCCTTGCGAAGTTTCGTGGTAAACAACTTCTTGAGTGGATCTTTCAAAAGCGGGCCCACCACCCAGCACAAATGACAAATCTGCCTCAGACGCTGCGGGGAAAATTGGCAGCTGAACTCGATTGGGAGCTTCCAGCAGTGCACAGCCGTTTGAATAGCGAAGATGGCACTACTAAGCTCATACTCCAGACTGCACGTAGTCAGGCTATGGAAACAGTGATTATGCGCTACGAGGGGCGGACCTCTTTGTGTGTTTCCAGTCAGGTGGGCTGTCGTTTGGCTTGTAGCTTCTGTCAGACTGGTAAAATGGGTTTTATGCGTCATTTGACTAAGAGCGAGATACTTGGGCAGTACGTAGCTGCGCAGAAATTGCTCGATGATGCCAAGGAAGGGCGACGCATATCCCATGTGGTTTTCATGGGTATGGGGGAGCCTCTGGACAACTATGGTGGTGCTGTGGGTGCCGCATCCTCTCTTATTGATAATTTTGGCTTATCCCATAAGAATGTCACGGTATCTACCTCTGGGGTTGTCCCCAGGATATATCAACTCTCCGGAGACTGTGCGGCAGCTTTAGCTGTTTCCTTGCATGCTGCCAGAGATGATTTACGTACTTCACTGATGCCTATAAATCGTAAGTATAATCTTGCTGCGCTGAAAGACTCGTTGCTTGCATACCAAAAGACTACTGGTAAAAAAATAACATTAGAATATATCTTGATTAAGGATGTTAATTGCTCTCGGCGGGAGGCAAAGGATTTGGTTCGTTTCATTCATGGTCTTAGGGTCAAGGTGAATTTGATACCTTTTAATGATCATCCTGGCGTGGAGTACCAGAGGCCTGCTGAGGAAGATATTCGCGCCTTTCAGGCATACTTAACCGCAAGGTCAATTCCTGCACCTGTGCGTTATAGCCGTGGCCTTGGGGTTTCAGCGGCATGTGGTCAACTTGCTGCAAAGCGCCAAGAAAGTTTGGGCAATGCGCCTGAGAGGCGGAGCCTGTTGTTAGGAACGGACTCTTGATGGTGGTTCCCGCTAGTTATCGGGGTATTCTTAAAACTTGGTTTCCTCTGCTTTTGACTTGGTTATTAATGGCGATAGAGGGGCCTTTTTTGGGCTCTTTGATTGCCCGCCTGCCGAAAGCTAAAGAGAACCTTGCTGCGTTTGGCATAGCTTTCGCAGTGGCGCTATTGTTGGAATCTCCGATCATCAATATGTTAGCTGCTTCGGTAAAGGTGGTCTCTGATCGCAATAGCTATCGGATTTTGAGAAATTTCAACTTTTGTCTTTCTGCGCTGCTCACAATACTAACGGCGATAGTCCTTATTCCGTCAGTCTTTGAATTGTGGTCAGAAAAATTTTTGCGCTTAGATCCTGAAGTATCTGCCTTGAGTCGAATGGCTTTGCTGACATTGCTACCATGGCCAGCGGCTATTGGTTATAGGCGTCTATATCAGGGGATTTTGATTAAGGCTGGTAGGTCCAGGCTGGTGACTTTTGGGACTATTTGCCGCTTATTTTCGGGCTTTGGGGTGGCGATTTGTCTTTATAAGTTTATGGACTTTTCTGGAGCCGTTTTGGGTGGGATTAGCCTATCTGTTGGGGTTGTCTCAGAGGCGGTTATTACCAGGCTTCTGGTGAAGCGAACTCTAAGTTCTTTATGTTCAGCACCTGTTCATGGATCATCTTGGACTTTTAAGAGTTTAGTTGTGTTTTATTACCCACTGGCTTTGACAACTTTTATTGGGTTGGCTATCGCACCTATGACGTCTTTTGCTGCAGGGCGTGGCATAGCACCTCTAGACTCGCTAGCGGTGCTTCCAGTCATCAATGCATTTCTTTTTATTTTCCGAGCAGTGGCCTTATCGATGCAAGAGGTGATCATTGCACTTCTGGAAAAAGCCAAAAATCAGATGGCGATGTTGTTAAAGTTGCAAAAGTTTGTTTTAGGGCTGGGGATTTTTTGTAGTATCTGTTATTTCGTCATGGCTTTGACACCTCTATATTTCTATTGGTTTCAATCTGTTCTGGGTTTGTCCCATAAGCTTGCCAGTTTCGCACGAGAATCTGTTTTTTTCACCTGTCTCATTCCTCCATTTACAATGTTGCTTAATTGGCAAAGATCAATACTTATTAGTCGAAAAATGACTTTGCCGATCAGCTATTCTTCTGCAATCGAGCTTCTGGTTGTAGCGACAACATTAGCTATAGGTATAAGCGTTGAGCTAGCGACTGCAGTGACTGTTGTGATGTTTGGGTTGTCCACCTCAAGGGTGATATCAACCTGCTATTTGGCTTTTGTGATAGGCGGTGACAGGTCGCAAAGATTGCTGGTTGCTGGTGGCTAACCGGCTCGAAAGACTCTTTTGTTTGAGCCTGGTTTTTGAAATTTCTAAAGCGTCTTATACTATGCGGCTTGATGGGAAGACTGCTTACTAAGGGCTTTGGTTGTTTTTAGAGTGAAGAAGATTGTGGTGCCATCTTCATCTTTAGACCCTATCCAAATAAGACCCTTATGTTTTTCCACTATCTTTTGGGCGATAGTTAGGCCGAGCCCTGCACCGGTGCCATACTTGTCGTCCTTATGGACTCTTTGAAATATGTCAAATGCCTTTTGGCCATCGGATTGTGGGATACCAATACCGTTATCCTTAATATAGAATACGTCTTCGTTTTTATCAACTTTCTTTGTATAACCAATTTCTATTTTCGGAGATTTACATACATTATACTGTATTGCATTTATTATTAGGTGTGAAAAAAGTTGCTTTAGTCTTTCCGGGTCGCCCACAACAGTAGGCAGGGGTTCAGGAATCGTAATGATGGCATTTTGTGAGACGAGCAGTCTTTCGAGGTCTTTTTTTACCGAGCCTACGAGTTTGTTGATATCTAGATTGGTGCATTTTGGTGGATTCTGGGACACCTCCGAGTATTCCATGAGAGAATCGGCGATCTCCTGGGTTTTCTCTGCCAGGGTATTTATTTTCTGTAATCTTTTAGTTAGGTTTTTATCTAAGCTATCGCCAAAGTCTTCGAGGATGAACTGATTCGTGGAAAGTATCGATTTTAATGGCCTGTGTAGCTCATGGCCAACATAATGAAGACACTCCTGCAACTCTTTGTTCGTTTTCTTTAGTCCTTTGTTAATGGTTTTGATTTTGGCGGTATGTTTTGCTACATTTTTCCGAATGGCCTGACTTGTGGAAGCTAGGATTTCTGCTATAACAGTCAGGGATAAGAAAAGTATCAAGACACCAGCTGAACCTATATATTTGATCACTGTGATATTGGTGGTTTGAAGGGGTGTTTTATACCACCTAATTTCCCACTTTTGATCAGCGAAAATTAATTCCTTGCTCATGGATAATTTGGCTTTAGGATTTTTTTTGCCGTAGATTTTTTCTCTTTCATTGGTACTGAATTCGTAGATTTCTAGGCTGATACCCTGAGGTAATTGATTGGGGATTGATGTAACAAGCATATCTTCTATTTTAAGTGTGGCGACTATAAATCCAGTAGCTTGTTTTTTTTGTAAGGTAGACTTCTGGTTTGACTTTAGAGATAACTTTGCAAATGTTTGGAGTCTGTTAGCTTTGCTAGCCGGTTTTTTTCTCGCTGTTATCTGCATGAAGTCTGGGGTTTCATATTTCAACATTTTGTTTAAGATCTCTTGAGCTGTCTTATCGCTACCCAGGTTGAAGCCAATGTGATGGGGTTTTTTCGAATGCTTGCTGGAGTAAATGATAGGGAAGTACACTATTTTTTCATCGGACTTAGTTCTTGGGCCTGCGCTATCGTCGTGGATATAAAAGTTGGCATAGCCCTCCCTGCGGAGAGACTTTTCAAATCTCTTACGAGACTTTTGGGAGACGATACTAACTAGATCTATATTTTCGATGAAGGTGTTTTTGACAAGGGTGTTCTTTATTAAGTTAGGGAGAACATTTCGGACACTTTTTTGATCTAATTCCTGTAGGGAGTCGGAGATATTTTCTATAGTATGTATTTTAATATCTAATTGCTGCTCAATTATTTGTTCAGAAATTCTGACCTCGTCCTCGAAATTTTTTTGTTGATGTCGATTTTGTCGATCAGCCAAAAGGTACCAAGTAGCTATGGTGCATACTAAGCCAATAATCGAGAAAGTTTTTGTCCAGGGCTTTAATTTCATAAATATCATTTAGCTTTGACTCATATACATTTATCCAGATCGCTTTCAGTTGGTATCGGTAAGATTGCTGGCAGTATTAATGGTGTAAGCTGATAGCATCACTTATGTCATAATCATTGCAGGCGATTTGTGCCGATTTGAATTGGAGTTACTACTCAAGAAATTTCTTATATGATAAATATCAGGAATCTATGGGTAATATACATATGCTAAATAAAGTTAGGTAATATGCCGATAGCGTAACCCGAGGTCTAGTGGCAGGTGAGAATTAATCCGATGTACATCATTTTTTTATCTATAATATTAATGACGCTGGATATGAACTTGGGTTGTTCGGCGTCAGGGCCTGCTGCAGTCGAGGATGGCGCCAAGCAGGATCGTGAAAATATTGCAGTGCGTAACGAGCTACGCAACAATTATGCTGTGAAGAATGGTTTAGATGCGAATGATAAGGACAGTAAGGTTGATAAGCTAGATTGCGAATTAGGATTTGCTAATAGCTATAATATCACACCAACTTACTTAGATGGACAGCCAGACCGTGGCCGGAAATATTCGGTAGATGGCGAGGGAGACATTGGGTTGAGCTACACCGATATTGAGGTCTCATATCAGATTGAATTAGAAGTCACTTCGGGCAGTACAAGATCAGTACTCAACAGGGCAAAGAGGCGTGCCCGTGAAGAAAGTCGTATCACAACTTTTGCTCCGAAAAGATCGAAAAACTGTCTTTATATTGAGGCAAGAACGCTGACCGATCGCAACGAGAAGAGTCAGGCCGCTTTTTTTACTTTTGATCAGGATGTTCCCATGCTGCTAGATCCGAAAGCTACGATTGGGCATTTGCAGCAGGCTGGCATCGATAAGGGAGTTATATTCAAGGATATAGAGGTCGTTGGTAAGGGTGATGACCGCAGTATTTATGCATCCGACGGCCTAATGCTGAAGGGTGATGTTACGATAATACTTTTAGGTCAAGGCCCCAGAAGTGTTGAGGATTCTAAAGGTTTAAAAACCACGTTTAGTGCTGATTATTCGTATAAAGTGAGGTTCGACTTTCAAAATAGCCAGACCAAAGCCGATACTAAAGTTAATTTTCTGAATCAAGAGATTGATTATTATATTAAGCAAGAGAAGATAATTGGCATTGTAATTCACCCAAAGAGCAATGATTTAGACATTATTGTCAGCTGTCATAAGGCAGGGCAGCACTGTTAGAGAGCATAGCTTGGTTTGCTCTCTAAAGTATCTCTGGCGATTTTTAGGGTATGCCTGCACTCGTCTCGATCTCCTTGCGGAGATTGAACCAGATTATTGGGCTATTATTAATAAGGACATGCTGGTTGTCGAGTAAGCCGCCGCCGACTTTTACCTTGGTGTTATTAAATGTTGCGTAGGTGGGGCCTGACTTTAAATAGTGGAATTCAGTTTGATAGAAGTTTTTCCAGGACCTAATGCTATCTTTGATTGTTCCCAATTCGGAGGGCCAAAAGTCTGCTGGAAACCTAGTGCACTCTTTTGCTGTTGGCCCCGCAGGAATTGAGTTAATGAATAGGTTTTTGATAAATGTGGTCGGAGAGCATTGCCTGAGGCTGATAGCATCTACTGTGTAAAGATGTAGTGGGCGATTTGTAAAAGAGTTTTTCAGTATCATCTGCATCGCTAACCAGGCTCCATGTGAATGCCCGACCACGAATACCTCATCAGCATTGGAGCGCTCTATTGAATCCGATAACTGTCTGTCATAGGTGGCAATGGTTCTTTCCCGCATTATTTGAGGAGTCTCGGGAAGGTAGTAGCGCATATGGCTAGGGCTTAGATCGAATGGGAAGCAGGCTACTGAGAAGTCGAAAGATACGCCTTTGGCTGCTAGTAGCCATAAGCTTTTTGTAAAAGGCTGAAATATGCTGGACCCATATGGGTCTTGGGCCAGGTCCGGGCTGCAGCCAGAAAACCCAGCTTGAAAGACTATGTATAAATGTTTTGAGCTTTTGCTTTCTTGAGAAAAAGTTTCTGTGGGTTGGCAGAGTATACATAGCAGGACTGCTATGGTTCGTATTAGTTTGCCAGATACCATGACGAGATCCTCCCTACTGTTTACAAACAGGTTTATCGCTATAATTTAAAAAATATTTAATTTTGTTTGGCTCTCTGGCAATAGTAGTGGGTGTTGTGGGGGCTTTATGAATCTGATACACTTGGGGTAATTGCCTTGATTTTATGTTTTATCAAGTAGATGCTTTTGTCCTGTTAGGTCAGCGGATAGAAGTGGCTGGGCGATGGCTCGTGATGCATTTCTTATCGCTATAATGTGATGTATTCGGGGGTTGGAGCTTGGTGATCTTGAGGGTACACATTTCATACTAGGAGATTAAGATGGGCGTTGTTGCTAATTGTTTTTTTTGTCTATGTATTTTTGTCTTTTCTAGTCAGTTGCAGGCCGACCCTAGTGAGGTAACGGCACCCATTGAGAAGGTCTATGTTCCCTATGGTTTTGATGATAACGACAATACTGAGATTGTAGTTCAAGGGTTCTTTCCTAATCCATGCTATAGGTTAGGGCATGCGGGATACGATGTTGATCACAGTAATCATAGGATAAACGTTTGGGTCACATCTTATTTCTATCCTAATTCCGAAAATGTTTGCCCGAACATGGTTATACCCTTTGTTCAGGGTATCAAAGTTGGGATTTTACCAGTTGGCGAATATCAGGTCACCTTTAAAGGTGATTATACTAAAGGCGTAAAATTGCAAGTCACAAGGGCTAAGTCTGATACCCCAGATGATGCTCTCTATGCCGCTGTTGAGAATGCGTTTGTGACTATCAATGAGAAGACCGGCAACCACCAAATTATCCTCCAAGGGGCTTATCCATATTGGTTTGAAGGTTGTCAGGTTTTGAAAGAGTTGAAGCTTTATCGGCAACCTGATGTACTGGTCGTCCTTCCTGAGGCGGAGTTGGTTGATGATGAGCGTTGTGATTCTCAGTTAGATTCGAAGCGTTTTACCTTTACTAAAGATCTTGGAAGAAAGGTTGAGCCTAGTAGTTTGATACATGTGCGAGTGCTAAATGGCGGTTCTGTTAATCGCATGGTCTGGGGTGTTGAGTGATCTCGATCTGGGCAGGACTTCATTTTTGGCTTTTAGTTATAGAGGTGCTCGACATATTTGAGTCAGGAAGAAGCTAAAGCCTTTATGGGCTCTTTGAAGTGGCGGTTACTCTACGATTGTCAAAAGATTTAACATTGTCAAGTTGCTCCGCTCTATTTTTAGGGGTAACTTACTGGAAGGCCTAACTCTAGCTAAGGCATAATAATTGCATTTCCACCAGAGGCATCGCAATTATTACGAGATATTTATGGCTAGGGATATCTTTTCTATACTCTTATCAGTTTTGTTGATTAGCGCACCAGGAATGCAGGGCTGCAAGCGGGCATCTTCTTATTCGTCACCAAATTCTTTTGGGATCTCAAAAGGTGAGTATGAATTTGTCCATGGAGTAGAGCGTCTTCAAGAAGTGATTGATGGCTTGAAAGATTCTACCAGGCTCTGGTTAGAGTGCATGAACTGGCAGAACTTAACGATTGAGTATAAAGGGGGGTGCACGCCGACTTCTTTTGATCCTAATGATGAGGTAACTTATCTTAGGCATTATCTGCACAACCTTTTAGTGGCCAAGGCGATACTAACCAGTAAGAAGACTAAAAAATATATTAAAAACAATGGCAGACTTGATGAGGTAGAAAGTGATATTTCGGCTGTGGTCGAAGCCTTAGAACCTGCTATCCAAGAGTTTGAAAAAGAATACCTTACCGATTTTTTTGGCGAGACTCCTTTTGAAACTCATGCTGAGTATCTTCTTTCTGATCCTGATGAACTCTATGCTGAATATAGGTCCAACGTTTCTGCGCTAGAAAGAAGTGAAGAATTGGAGCTGCAGATTTTGCTGTTAGCAAAGCTTCGCCCAGAGATTATGGATTTTGACGGAGATGATAAGAGTGTCGAGGCTTTTATCCCGGCATTTATAAATAAGTTCTTTATAGGCGAAATGTATGCCTGCATTATGTGGGACCTTGAGAGAGCTTTTGCTAGCTATAACCACACGCTGCCTGAAAAGGTTGTCGAGCCTGACAAACTTTTATGCTCTGAGAACACGCTAAGTTTGTCGAAGGCTGGCGAACAGGTTGAATTACTTTTTAAAAAGTTAGTCATCGCTTCTCTTGAAGAACAGGGTCATCAGGATCGAGCTGACTTACTTAAAGATGCGCTGACTAGTGCGAATCAGCCAAAGGATATCAGAAAAAAGATAGAAAAGATTATAGAGGAAGCTCCTGAAGGTGAAGAGTTGGCTGATTTTATTTATCATGATATCCCAGCGACAGTTGCAGAGGTTCCAATGGCAATGAAGCAAATGCCTCCAGCTAAAATGGGCCAAATTTTCCAAGCATTGTGGCAGATAATTTATAAACGCCCTAAGAAGTCTCTGATTAATGGTCTGCGGTCTTTATCGTCAAGGTATTCCTTTAAAAGTAAGAGTCTGCCTTCCCGTTTGCCGGTCGATCAAGGAGGGAAGAGTGTCGTTGATGGCTCGCCTAATGGGGCGGTGCGGAAATCAGTGAGTGCTGAAGGACGAAACTCTAAGCCTCCGGCGCCTGTGAAGCCCTCACCTGGCAGCCAACAAAAATTTGCATGGTCCCCAGCTGTTTTGGGAGCAGTTGTTTCTTTGCTAGGAATTGTGATGACTGGCTTAGCTACTGCTTCTGCGGATGGACCTTTTGACCATGAAGCAAATCTTGGTGCAGCTATGGGCGTATTCATTACCTTATCGCGTGCTGATAGTGTGCTTGCGCTGGGAAAAGAATTTATAAATTTAGGCGTGATAAATAGGGTTTTAAAACCAATTGCAGAATTTTCTGGTACTGTAGTGAGCGCCTCCACGACCATGACTGCAGCCAAAGCTAAGCTTCAAAATGGGAGGTTCGCTATGTCTGCTTTATTTAAGAAGGTCGCTAATTATCGTTTTCTGAGGATTTTTGATTCTCAGCAGACTCTATCCTCACTGGCGAATCGCATTATAACTCCATTTACTTCTAGTAAATGGGTGGCTGCAGGTGGAGTTTCTAACTCTCTAGGTGCGATTGCAGGAATGTTGGGCGGTATAATGTTTGCGATGAGCGCTAAAGAGGCAACTTCAGAGATTTCCTTGGCGGTAAGAATTGGGTTGTCTATCTTTGAATTTTCAGTTGCCGGCCTCGGTGTGGCAGCAACTATCATGACTATCCCTGGAATAAATGTTGTTTTTCTAGTTGCCGGTGTGGTAGCTCTGGTATTCGCACTACTGGATGCTTTTTTGTTTCATAAAAGCCCGAAAGAGATCTTCTTAACCAGTCAGGTGCATCCTCATAAGAATTATTTTGGTAGTCTGTCTTATCACCATCTTGGATTGAATGGAAAGTGTGTTGTCAGGCCTAATAAAAATCGTCCAGATGTGCTACCAACAGAGCTACCGCAGCAACAATATCTTTCCATACGCCAGAAGATAAGGTTTTGCCCAAATCAGCTAGCTGTCACTTATCTTGTGCAAACGGCTCAATGGAAAACTCGCAATGACCAATGTCTTCAGGCAGGTAGATCAGAGGTTGGGGGAGTGGTGGCTTTAAAACAGTGTGACAAAGATGAACCTCTGCAGCGGTGGAAAAACTTTTGGTCGCAGGAGCGCTATAATCTAACAATTGGCCTCCTTACCGACGAGGATCTAAAAATATCAAATGGTATGCTCCTAGGTTCCTCAGCGTTGAAATTTGGCATGCAACGCTACCCGAAGAGCCTTCTGGAGTATGATGTGGCTGAACAGATGCAAGGAGACATAAGTCTATTCACTTCTTTAAGTTTTTCTGACGCTATTGGTGAAGCCGCTGGTGGTGATGGATTTTCTTATAGTGATAAATTGACTAAAAAATCTCGTTTGACAGAGATTACGGTTTTTGCAGGTTCGCGTATCGATAAACTTAAGGTGTCTTACAACGAAAATTTAACTCTGGAGTACGGCGGTGCTGGGGGAAAACCTCACAAACTGAGTATTGCTGAAAGTGATTATTTGCATAGTGTGAAGGCCTGTTTATGCAGAAAACCGACCAGGTCACTGCGAGTTTGTGCTTTGCGGTTTGGGGTGAAAGACAGGCATAGCGATCAGCCATCCCAATATTTTAAAATAAATCCAGGAGGGCTCGATTCGAAATGTGATCAGATCATAGCTCCGGAAGATTCTGAAATTATTGGGTTCTTTGGGCGTTCAGGCCGCGAACTTGATCAGATCGGTGCTTTGTTTAAATTACGTGACTAGTTAATCTGTATGTACCGATATTTAAACCTTTACCCTGACGGCTCGGCAAGTAGCATTCAGGGTTTGTAGTACGCACTTTTGTTCATAATAGATCCTAGCGTCACCGTGCAGGATCACCATGTCACCAGGTATGGCTTCGACTTTGGTAATGTCGACGTGGTAGCTGAGTTTGATCTTTCTGCGGGGTATCTGCCCGCGGAAGGAGGTAACACTTTTCTGGTTGAGGGCCGGCAGTAACCTTAAGGCTTCGTCCTGCGCAAGCCCTTTGGATCCAAAGATACCGCTATATATCATAAAAAAGTTTAGTATTTGG
>MDTC01034104.1_pt1 | contig 10870 bp, 9 predicted proteins | sample 811181 | NCBI WGS metagenome assembly MDTC01 (sample SAMN05326644, study PRJNA326480) | marine metagenome | isolation source: seawater | place: Pacific Ocean: North | collected 2011 | reverse complement strand
TTGATAAAATGCATATTGTGGGATTAAGATACTTTAATGTCTTTGGCCCAAGAGAAAAATATAAAGGAAGGCCTGCTTCTATGGTTTATCATCTAGGCAAACAAATTAAATCCAATAAAAACCCAAGACTCTTCAAATCCGGAGAGCAAAAACGCGACCATATTTATGTAAAAGACGCAGTTGATGCAACAATAAAAGCCATAGACGCAAAAAAAAGCTGCATAGTTAACGTCGGTACAGGAATAGCAACAACCTTTAATGATTTAATCAAGGTATTGAATGAGGTACTGGAAAAAAATCTTGAGCCGGAGTATTTTGACATGCCTTACAACCCAAAAACCTATCAAAGCAACACACAAGCTGATACAACAAAAGCAAAAGAATATATTAATTTTGAATCTAAATGGAATTTAAAAGATGCGGTTAAAGATTATGTAGATTGGCTTAACGCCGAAGGATGGTAAAATGAATAAATTAATGGAAGTCATTGGGAAATTTAAAGATAAGAAAATTATAGTAATAGGGGATGTAATGCTGGACAAATATATCTGGGGAGATGTCTCAAGAATCAGCCCGGAAGCGCCTGTCCAGATAGTAAACGTTGTAAAAGAAAGTCACGTGCCAGGCGGCGCTGCTAATGTCGCAAACAACATAGCTGCTTTAAATGCAAAACCCATAATGGTGGGTATTGTTGGCAATGACGAAACAAAAGACAAGTTAATTCAGGAGCTCGAAAAAAGGAATATAGATGTCACAGGTTTGATTAATGATAAAAACAAAAGAACCATACAAAAAGTAAGGGTTTTTGGAAAAAATCAGCAGCTCTTAAGATTTGATTATGAAAAAAAAGGCGATGTAGATGCCGATACAGAAAACAATGTTTTTAATTTTGTTTCCAAAAAAATAGATGAAATTGATGCTATTATAGTCTCTGATTATGCAAAGGGCGTCATAACAAAAAGCATTATGGAAAAGCTTATAGGGCTTTGCAAAGAAAAGAATAAGATAATTGTAACAGACCCTAAGCCAGGGCATAAGGAATTCTATAAAGATTCTACTCTGATAACTCCCAATCAAACAGAAGCATGCCAGATGACTGGCCTTCCAGAAGAAGAAATCAAAGATACTGAAGTGGAAAAAATGGGGAAAAAGCTATTGAAAGAACTGAACAGCACTGTCCTGATAACCAAAGGAGAAAAAGGAATGTCATTGTTTGAAAAAAACGACAAAATAACAAGCATTCCGACATTTGCCAAGGAAGTTTATGATATCATAGGCGCAGGAGACACTTCTGTCGCTACATTAACGCTTGCTTTGGCATCTGGAGCTTCATTTAAGGATGCTGCTGTAATCGCAAACCATGCAGCCGGCATAACAGTGGGAAAAATAGGCACCTCTACTGTCAGCATTGAAGAGCTTAAGGAAAGCATTGAAAATGGATAAAGTTATTGTATTAGACCGAGATGGAACTTTAACAAAAGATCAACATGGATATACTTACAAAACCGAAGACTTTGAATTACTTCCAGGAGTCATAGAAGGACTTAAAAAACTTTCAAAAGAATTTATTTTTGTTATCATAACCAACCAGTCAGGCATTGGCCGTGGCATACACACAGAAAAGGATATGCATAAATTCAATCAAAAACTGGTTAATGAATTAAAAAAAGAAAACATAGAGATAAAAAAAATATACCATTGCCCTCACACTCCTGAACAGTCTTGTGACTGCAGAAAACCAAGCATTAAATACATAAAAGAAGCAGAAAAAGAATTCAGTATAGATTTAAAGAACTCATGGGTTATTGGTGACCATCCTCATGACATTGATATGGGGATAAAAGCAGGGTGCAAAAACATTTATTTGCTTACAGGCCACGGAAAAAAGCATTTTGATGAGTTAAAAAAGAAAGATATAAAACCGGACTGCATAGCTAAAAATTTTTCAGAGGCAACAGAGTTTATTGTTGAAAACAAAGATTAAAATGGAAAAAATTGAATCATTGGATAACTTGAAAAACATTGTACAGGAATTAAAAAAGAAAAATAAATCCATAGTTACCACTAACGGTATATTTGACATTCTGCATATAGGCCACATAAGGTATCTGAAACAAGCGAAAAAACTTGGAGATGTTTTGATTATTGCTTTAAATTCTGACTCATCAACAAAAAAAATAAAAGGCCCGAAAAGGCCGTTAAACAATGAAAAAGACAGGGCAGAAGCTCTTGCCTCCTTAGAATGCGTTGACTATGTAGCAGTATTTAATGAAAATGGTCCAATAAAGATTCTTGAAAAAGTAAAGCCAGATGTTCATGTCAAAGGCAGCGATTATAAAATTGACCAAATTATTGAAAAATATACTGTAGAAAAAAATAACGGCAAAATAATTTTAATACCAGAAATCAAAGGCTATTCCACAACAGATTTGATAAAAAGGATTGCTGGATTATACAAATAAGTAATTCCAACCAATAACTTTTAAAATACACTATTATCCTACACCATAGATGAAGCTCTCGATAATAATTCCAGTGTATAACGAAGAAAAGACCTTTTTAGAAGTACTGGACAAAGTAAAAAAGGTAAAACTAAAAAACACTAAGAAATCTGCAGAGCAGATTTCTGGTGTGCCAGAAATTCAGAGAATTTCTGAGCATATAGCAAAAGAAATAATCATTGTAGATGATTTCTCTACAGATAATACAAGAAAAATACTGTCAAAATTAAAAGAGAAAAACATAAAAATATTTTTCCATCAAAAAAACCGTGGAAAAGGAGCAGCTATAAGAACGGGCCTTAAGTATACAACCGGAGATATTATTATGATACAGGATGCTGACCTGGAATATGATCCAGCAGAATATCCAAGATTATTGAAGCCTATAATAGAAAATAAAACAAAAGTTGTCTATGGCTCTAGGTTAGAAACAATAAGAAAGAACCTAAAAAATATGTACAAGCTGCATTACATAGGAAATGCATTTCTCACCCTGATGACAAATTTACTGTATGGAACTAAGATAACTGATATGGAGACATGCTACAAGGTATTTAGAAAAGAAGTAATAAAAGATATGAAATTAAAAGCAAGACGTTTTGATTTTGAGCCTGAGATAACAGCAAAAATACTGAAAAAAGGTTACAAAATAAAAGAAGTTCCGATTAACTTCGTAGGAAGAAGCTTTAACGAAGGAAAAAAGATAACATGGAAGGATGGTATAAAGGCCTTGTATTCCTTGGTCAAATACAGGTTTGTTGATTAAGTGGCAATATAAATTTTTTTTAAATTTTAAATAATTCTATTTCAATAAAATCTTTGCGCCTGCCCAATATCTCTTAATATCCCCAAAACCCCTTATGAGTAATGCAAATTCCAATATCTTTTTTGGCCTTAGGTAATACCTTCTATGAAGTTCTTTCTGCTTTTTTAAGAGAAATTCTTGTGTAAGACCTTTTGGAGTAAATACAGGGAACATCTTCGAAAAGTAAGATTTATCGCTTGTATCAAAGGTTCCATAGTCTTTTGCAATCTCATAAAGCTCAGTTCCTTTGAATGGTGTTGAAATTGTAAATTCAGCAGTATAGATTTTAAGAGATTTAGCAAAATTTAGTGTTTCCTCAATAGTTTGTTCCGTTTCTTTAGGATGTCCAATCTGAAAAAATCCTCTTACCTTAATACCTTCTTCATATGCCCAATCTGTGACCTCTCTTATTCTTTCTAATTTCATATCCTTTTTTATAAAATCCAGAATCTCCTGATTACCGCTTTCAATACCCAGGGCAATCATCCAGCATCCCGCTTTCTTCATGCGCTTAAGTAAATCTCTATCAAGACAATCTGCTCTTGAAATGCAGCTCCAAGCTATCTTTAATTTTCTTTTTTCAATTTCATCACACATCTCATAAACCCTTTTTTTGTTTAATGTGAATAAATCATCCTGGAACGCTATTTCCCTTATACCATGTCTTTTCTGCAGCTCTTCAATCTGATCTACAATCTTCTTGCCAGCAGTATACCTAAACCTCTTTCCAAAAATACCTTGGTCACAGAATATACATCTATATGGGCATCCACGCGATGTTACCATAGGAACTACTGGTTTATGCCTATATGTATGTATCTGTGGATGGTACAAGTCCATAGATGGAAGAAGGTGGTAAGCAGGCATCGGAAGTTCATCCAAATTCTGTATTAGTTCTCTAGGTGGATTTTTTATTAAACCCTCTTTTGTCATGTAGAGAATGCCCTTTATGTTATGAATATCCTTACTCTTAAGTACGTGCTGAACTAATTCCAGTGTAGTATATTCTGCTTCACCAAGAACTCCAACATAAAAGCATTTATTGTTCATTGTACTCTCTGAGTCAGTCGCTAAATGAGGGCCTCCAACAATTATTTTCAGATTTGGGTTTCGCTTCTTTAATGCATTTGATAACTCCACTACAGCATCATAAGTAGCTGTAAGAATTGAAATCATTAAAATCTTAGGATTTTTCTTCTCAATTTCTTTTATAGTTTGCTCAAATGTTAAATCCAAAATGTCAGCATCTAGAATTCCTACATCTATGCCATTTTTTTCAAGAACCGCAGCTATAAAGCATATTCCAAGAGGCGGCATTCTTCCTCCTGCTTCTGCATATTCTCCATAACTCTTTCTAAATGTCGATGGGTGAAGGATTAAAACATCCATTTTATTACACTCCGTATTTTTATAAATGCAAACTTATATGAATTTATAAAATTTACTATTATACAATTTGGCTAAATTTTTTCATTTTTATAGTAAATTAGAAATTTTTACTTAATGTATAGTAAGTGCCCTAAATAATTGAGCAATAGATAGGTACTTACTATATCAGGAGAACGCAAACTATTTTAATTAATTATTTGTGTTCTCCGCTATAATCATAAAATTATTATAATGGCATAAAAATGCATATTATAATGCAAATAAAAGATTTAAGAGTATTTCTGGGCTCAAAAAAAGGAATGTACCTTATAGTTAGTTTAATATTGCTCTTACATTTTCTTTTTGTTATATCAAGTGCATGGAATACTTCCCCCACTGTAGATTTATCACAAAACATTGACAGAGGATATAAGTTTTTTTCTCAAGGAATTATTGCTAACATTGTACCTGCAAATACAGGCCAAGCGCATCTTTTTGGTTTGTCTCCTATAATTTTAGGCATAGAGTTAGATGAAAAAACCTGGTTCCTAAGTAATTTCAAGTCTGGTAACAATAAAGGACTTCTTGCTTACCATGACATGTTAGATAAAAATGAGATGAATATTAAGTTTTATGAAGGCGCCAAGAAAGCACAAAAAGAAGATATCCTAAGAAAAATTTTGCGAGTTAGTATTTTAATAGAAGCAATAATATCTGTCTTAACAGCATTTGTTGTATTCCTATGGGCTAAACAGGCATTCAGATTAAAGAGCGGATACATAGCGCTTTTGTTATATTCTTTCAGCCCTTTTGTAACTTCACTAGTGCATGGCTTACATGGTGATAATTTAGTTAGATTTTTGACCATATTAACTTTTTTTTATTTGTGGAGATTTATAACATTTACAAATAAGAAGGATCTGATTTTTACTGGTGTATCTTTAGGAGCTGCAATGGTAATTAAACCAACAACAGCTTTTTACCCAATTCTTTTATCGATTATTTTAATAGGAGCCTTGTTTATGAATGATAGCTTTAAAAGTAAAATAAAGACGCTGTTTAGAGTTAAATGGTCTAATAAATATATAAATGTTATCGCTGCTTTATTACTGATAGGCATAACAGCAGTTTTTGTAATAAATGGGATGTTTCTATTTAAAGATGTTTTTAAACCAATGTCCGAGTATAATTACGAACATCACCAGATCAGCAGCGAGTTTTTCTTATCCTTAAAAAATTCATTTCTGGGGGCAATACCCCTCCCAATATCGCCTTACTGGATTCTTTCTATAGATTCCGGGAAATTTATATCTGAGGGAGCAGGAAGTTTATTCTTTATGGGAGAATATTTCTTGGATATTGCTCCAAAATCTTTTTATTTAGTTTCTTTTCTGGTTAAGACTACCACCCCTGTACTTATTTTATTTCTTATTGTACACCTGCTGCTTATTCTAATTCTTTTATCAAAAAACAATGAGAAAATGAATACTATAAAATTCAATTTTATTTATTTGTTATTTATAATCTATTTTATCTTTCTCTTTACAACTATTGCTACTAAGCAGGTTGCTGGGCTTAGGCATTTAGGAGTTATATACCCCTTCATATTTATCATTATATCTTCCATAATATCAATTAAATTTCCATTCTCGAAGTATATCAAAACTTTTATATTGGTACTGGTAATCTGGCATATAATCATTTATTTATTTGCTTACCCTTTTTTTATTCCGTATTTTAATGAGATGGTTGGGAAGAATAACGGTTACCTCTATTTTAGGGATACAAATATAGATTATCACGAGCTATACTATCATGCAATAGAATACAAAAAATCCAATCTAGAGGTTATATTATTCCCTCCATGTGTTATAGAAAAAGGAAAAGTATCTATGTCTCCTAACGATCTTAATTTCCAAAGAGCCAATTGCTATGGGTGGTTAAAAAATTTTGAGCCAGTTGATTTTATTGGAAACAGCTGGCCTGTTTATGATATAGAGGGCAAATGGGTGCAGGAAAATGACGGCCAGATTCGTTTTGTACCCTCAGAAAAAATGAAGCCAAGAAAAGCTAAAATAAATTCTTTTCTCAAGTGGTTCATATAATATTGCTATTTGACAGATATTTCATAAACAATCGCCAAACTAAAGAAATTTATGATATATGTCAAAAGTTCTAATAACTACATTTTAAAATAAATTTTTAATTATAGCCCACATATATTTAAATGCATCTCTCGTTAGCGATATGTTTGATTTGCCAAATTTTCTTTTTAGCTCCCTACTTGGAACCTCAACTATTTTAAAGCCTTTCTTATAGCATTTCATGCACATTTCCGTTTCAATTTCAGTATGGTTTGAAGTTAACCTGAGTTTTTTTGCGACATCTGCTTTTATTGCTCTAAATCCATTTTGAGTGTCCATTATAGATGTTCTAAAACGCAAATTCATAATTTGAGCAATACACATTGAAAAAAACATCCTCAAGAATTTATTAAAGTCTCCATGGAGTTCCTCGCTTCCTCCAAGGTACCTTGATCCTATTACCATATCTGCTTTATCTCTTCTTATTGGATCAAGAATTTTTGGAATATCTTCAAGAATGTGTGATCCGTCTGCATCAATAAAAACAATAATGCCCTCTTTTATTTCATTAATAGCGCATCTCATTCCATCCCCTTTCCCTTTTCCATTATCAGTTATAACTCTTGCTCCAAGAGATTGTACTATTTTTCCAGTTTCATCTCTGGATTTCTTAGCTAAAGCTACAATGATAGCATCGCAAAAAGGTTTAGCCTTAGTCACAATCTCTTTAATAGTTTTTTCTTCATTAAATGCGGGAATTACAACAGTAATTTTTTGTTTCTCTTGTTTTATTTGGAACACTCTCCTAATTTGCAGTTATCACCATCTATTTATAATATTTTTTATTGGAGTATTCTAAACACCCTCTATATCAATAATCTTTTAAATAGAACTTCCATCCTTTGAAGAATATCACACACAAAAATTCATAATATTCCAGTATACAATGAAACCAGATATAACAATGTTTTTTCCTGCCTACAATGAGGAAGGAAACATAAAAAAATTAGTAAAAGACGCAGAGTACATTCTCAAAAAAACTGCAAACGAGCACGAAATAATTATGGTCCTATATGAAGGCTCAACTGACAATACTAAAACAATAGTAAAAGAGCTGATGAAGAAAAACAAAAACCTCAAACTTGTTATGCAGCCAAAAAAACTCAAAGGGGTTGGTTACGCAATTAAGATGGGATTTGACGCTGCAAAATACGACCTTATTTTTTATGCTGATTCAGACAACCAGTTCAACTTAAACGAGTTTAAGCTGTTACTTCCTTATGCAAAAGACTATGATGTGGTAGCTGGTTATAGAATAAACAGAAAAGATCCCTTAACAAGGATATTGGTGTCAAGGATATACAATATGCTAATAAAAGTTATATTTGATCTTAAAGGCAGGGATTTTGACTGTGCATTTAGGCTTGTAAAGAAAAAGATTTTTAAAACAATCAGATTACAATGCAAAACAGGGCTGGGCACCAGCGAACTGTTGATAAAAGCAAGAAAGGAGGGTTACAAAGTCAAGCATATAGGTATCCATCATTTCCCGAGGTATAGCGGTGCATCAGTTTTCGAGCAAAAAGGATTTAGCATACCAAAATCCAGCGTAATAGCAGAAATCATAAAAGAGATTGTATCATTAAAAAAAGAAATTAAAAGGTAGAAAAAATGGCAATGAAAGACGCATACGAATCAATGTTTGGAACAGAAACAACTGCTGAGGCAGACCATTTTATGCCTACAATCCTGCCATTAACTCTCAACAAGCCATTAATAAATTCTGTTATGGAGCAGGCTAAAAAAAAGCGCAAGTGGGTTCTTGCTTTTGTAATTGGCACAAAACCATGTTTCTATAAATTCTACGGAAGCATAGTGGCTGCAACAAAATCAAAAATTCCTTTTTTTATCATTAATTCAAACCAGCATTATGATGATATTCTAACTCGTGGTATCGAAGAATTCAACTTTCAGAACAAAATTGCGTCCAATCTCTCAATAAGAGGTGACTTGGCCCAGAAATCAGCAGAGCTGATGATGAAAATATCCTGGTTTGCAAAATATCTGAAGAAAAAATGGCCTAATGTAACTGTAATTCCTGTTGTACTGGGGGATACAATAATGACTAGCATTGTGCCTGCTGCATGGATGTTTTCCAGAAGTGAAAAAGCCATACAGAATGAGGCTGGCTTAAGGAGTATGAGTCCTGAGGTAATGAAAAGGTACAACAAGGTAGATATTGAAACGTTTATTGACCAGCAGTTTTACGGCAAATGGATACTTATGAGGAATGAGCCGTTTCCAGAGCAATGGGATACATACACATCTGCTGCAGGCTCCCAGTATTTATTTTCTCCTGTACAACTTAACAAAGATCATCTTCTACGGGAAGGCTATCCTGAAGAAAATATATGGGTTATAGGTGGTGTAGTCGTTGACGCATTAGATCTTAAAAGAAAAATTAAGCCGGAAAAAAGTATTTTTAGTGTCTATCCTCAGCTTGAAAAAGACAACTGGATACGAGTTGATATACACAGAAGGGAAAACCTTACTCCAAAAAGATTCAGGTCAATAATAGGCGCTATAAAAGACCTTGTTAAAAAAGGACATAACATAAATTTTATTGAAATGAGTGCAACAAAAATGGCCCTTGATTTTTATGGCTTGAGAAAAGAGCTTGAGAAGCTAAAGAAAAAGAAGAATTTTCTCTATACAAGCATATGGCCTGAATATGGCCATGTCATAGAGTTTTTTGAGTCAGATAATTGCATTGCAGCTTTGACAGATTCTGGTGGTGTCCAAGAAGAGATGAACCTTATTGGAAAGACGTGCATGACATGCCGTCTGACAACTGACAGACCAGAGACAGTATTTGATGCAAAAAGCAACATAATTGTGCCTCCTGCAAATAAAGAGATAATAGCCAAAATGGTAAAGTATATTACCAATAATGACGGCCTAAGAAAGAATATGGAATCTTCAAAAAAGCTTTATGGAAGCAATGTAGGCAAAAAGTTTATTTCTATAGTTTCAAGATTGATAGAAAAAAATGATAATCCTTTCAAATGGGCTCATGACACCTTAAAATTATGGAGAGACGATGAAAAAGGAATCGATTATCTCTAGATCAAAAAATCTAATTAAAAAACATTTTTATGTTTTAATACTGCTTCTTATAACATTGATTTTCTTTTCCGGGATATTGAGCTCTTCAAAAATCCTCAGCAATATACACTACATAAATGATATGACTTTCCAGTCTGAGAATATGAGAAAATATCTGCACGAGGATGGCTCACTTCCTCTCTGGACACCCTACTTCTACTCTGGGCAGCCCTTTATGGCAATACCTGAACATTACTTATTTGACCTCAATTTTTTATATATCTTTTTATTCAGGAATATTTTTATTTCAATGAATCTGGCTGTAATAAGCTATTTTTTCCTTGCCGGATTGGGAATGTATCTTCTTGCCTATGAAATAATTAAAAAACAAAATGTTTCATTTATTGCAGCCCTAATTTTCATGTTCAATGGTCTTATGCAGAAATTTGTCCTTCACGGCCATCTCAATATTCTCGAAAGTTATGCCCTCCTGCCCTTTGTTTTTCTATTCACATACAAAGCATTGCATGGAAAGTCGTGGATTAGCAATTCCATAATTGCCGCAATTTTCTTTTCAATGATGGTTTACGCAGGAGGAATAATATTCTTCCTTTATGCCGGGTTAATAATTGGTATATATATGGCTTGGAATTTAATAAGCAGCAATTTCAAAAAGATTATCGTAAAGACCTTGCTTGTTTCTGCAATCATAGGGATTTTATTATTTGGCTTGTCAGCATTAAAGCTATTGCCTGTTCTTGAATTTACAAAAATGTCCAGCAGGGGGTCTGGAGTAAATTATCAGGAATTTTTAGGAGAGCCAATAAGCCTGGGCAATTTGTGGAATTCTTTAATCAATGTTTTTTCTGGCATACCCTTTTCCGGGGCTATAGGAATAACCTCTTTTATATTATTGTTATTCGGTTTGTTGTCTTTCAGAAAAAAGATTGTCATATTTTCTATTCTGTTGATAATACTCGCCATACTGCTTGCTGCAGGGACTTTTG
>MDTC01173263.1_pt1 | contig 10871 bp, 9 predicted proteins | sample 811181 | NCBI WGS metagenome assembly MDTC01 (sample SAMN05326644, study PRJNA326480) | marine metagenome | isolation source: seawater | place: Pacific Ocean: North | collected 2011 | reverse complement strand
TTGTTGCGGGAGAAGCTTCAGGAGATGAACATGCGTCTTTTTTGGTCAAAGAATTAAAAACTAGATTTCCCGAGTTGAAAATTGCTGCTTTAGGAGGGCGAGAACTTGAGGAAAATGGTGTACATTTATTATTTAATTTAGTCCAACATGCTGTAGTGGGCTTTTTCGAAGTTTTAAAAAACTATAGTTTTTTTCGTAGGTTGTTGATCCAAACAAAAGAATGGATTCGTACTTACCAACCGAAAGCAGTCTTGTTGGTTGATTATCCAGGGTTCAACCTAAGGCTGGCGGGTGCATTGAAACGAGAGGGGATTTCATGTAAAGGTGGGGGTCAGGTCAGAATGTTACAATATATAAGCCCACAACTTTGGGCATGGAAACCAAAGCGAAGATTCCAAATGGAAAAAATCATCGATAGCGTGGGAGTCCTTTTCCCATTCGAGGTTGATTGTTACAAGGATGTTGACTTACCAGTATCTTTCCTTGGTCATCCTTATGTCGCATCGGGTTATCAATCTTCTATTCGCTATGACAAAGATGGTCCGCTACTACTTCTTCCTGGAAGTCGGGTACAACCAGTTGAAAGAATTCTTCCGGTTTTTCTGGAAGCGTACGAAAACATACTGGAACGGTTTCCTGAACTTAATGCATGTATTCCAGTTCCCGATCAAAAAATCCAGAATTTAGTAAATTCAATTCTTCTATCCTTCCCAATGATCAAGGAACGCGTACAGGTTCATCGAGATGCTGAGGATTTAATTGGCCGAGTTGCCCTGATGAGCTCGGGTACAATGTCACTTGCCTGTGCTCTCGAAGGAATGCCTGGGGCGATTGGCTATAAAGCTCATCCGATTACATACTTTCTGGGAAAGAGATTAATAAGAGTACCAAGTTTGGGAATGGCAAATTTACTTTTACCAGAAAATCCACCTTACCCTGAATACATTCAAGGGCGGGCAACTCGAAAAAATTTGAGTAAGGAGATCGAAAGAATTCTTGATAACAAAATGGCACCAAAGGAATTTTCAATCGCTTCTAGGGAATTAAAAGAGATTTTGTCTCAACCTCAGGACTGTGGATTGATTGATTGGGTTATCGAGGAAGGGGGGTTCGAGTAGTCTGACATTTGTTCCCACAATCGGAGCGCTCTTTGAGAGAGTGCAGTTTTGCATCGATCGACCTCCGCCATTCTGGTCTTCAGATTCTCATTGGCGATTTCTGAGACATCATCCATGTTGTAAAGAAATACATTTTCGGCTTTGGCAACAGTTTCTTTAATGTTTCTGGGGACTGCTGCATCAATTAAAAAAAGTGGTTTAGCTGGTCTCTTTTTCATGCACGAAAGTATGTCCTCAAGATTAATCAATGCTTGGCCACTTGCAGTAGAGGTTAGAATAACATCGAAAAGATGAAGTGATTTTTTAAGCTGAGAAAATGAAAGTGCAAACGCTTCATACTTCTCGGCTAATTCGTCTGGTTTTCTCCGACTTAGCGGGCACCAATCAAATGTCCTGCCCGTAATTGTAATTGCCTGTGATCCCCTTGATTTAAACGCCTCCATTGCACTTTCAGCAACATCACCTGAGCCTACAACCAATAAACGACAATTTGAGATTTTGCCAAAAATTCGGCGGCTTAATTCACAAAGAACATTCCCCAAATTAACCTGTCCCCGCGAAATTCCGGTATTAGTTCTCGCCCACTTGGCTGCTTGAAAGCCTTTTTGAAAAAGACGGTTTAGAATTTTTCCTGAAGTATTTCTCACACATGCATCATCGTAAGCTTTCTTGACTTGTCCAAGAATTTCAGTTTCACCAACCATTTGGGAGTCTACTCCAGAAGCTACTCCAAAAAGATGCTCGACTACCTTTTCACCACTATGTTGATAGCAATATCGTTTAAGGAATTCAGACTCAATTTTACAAAATTCGCCCAGGTACTGCTGGAGAACCTGTGGCGAGAAACTGCTGTGTGAAGCACCGTAAACTTCGGTGCGATTGCAGGTGTTTAAAAGCAAACATTCATCCAAACCAGGAAGATTTTTTAAACCATTGTAGAAGTCATCAATTTTTTCGGGGGGAAGACTTAATCTTTCACGTGCTGCCATGTCGGCAATCTGGTGAGAGCTGCCCAACAAATGAAGTGAATTACTAAATTCGTTGATCATAATTTCAGATGAATCGTGGAAGGCATCCAAGTTGCAGAAACTTCGCGAATTTTTGAACTCACAAAACTTAAGCTGAAAATAGCGACGAAGAATAGTACTATGGAAGTCTTCGCAAATCTTGATCCATACAAACGGTTGCTGAATCGGAGAAAGAAAAGGCTGCAGTAGCCCATCCAAAGTATGATTGTGATCGTAAGTTTAGTGGAGGTAACAAACTCCGGATGACGAGTCCAATGCATCCCTCCTACAACGATTGAAAGAGTGAGAAAAGAAACTCCGATTGAAAGAAGTCTAAAAGCTGCGTGTTCCAAATCATATATTGGGGGAAGAAAAGATCCAAGCAAATCGTACTTTCTAGAAAGCAGAGCTTTCTTTTGGACCAAATACATTGAACTTACAATGGTAAGCAGGGAAAATATCCCATAACTAAAAATGGCTATTGAAGCATGTAATTCAATCCATGGATTTGAAAATAGTCTGGTGTAATCTTCAGCTAACCAGTAGGGGAAATCACCATTTGGAAGAAGGAGAGAAAACCACCCGATGAAAGTAGCTAAACCAGCACAAAAAGTACCCAGTAAATTCAACCTCCAAGCAATTCGAAGAATTAGGTATGCGAGAATTAATGACCAAATAATAAATTGAATCCTTTCGAGCGAATTACCTAAAGGACAGCCTTGAATTTCTAGGCCTCGCAAATAAAGCCCGCGTGTATGAAGCAAAAATCCAAAAGCAATTGAAAAGAGAGGAACATTTCGAAACGAAGGAATTTCTCTTCTAAAGTTTTTGAGGAAACCGATTAAAAAAGCTATGCCGTAAAATCCACCGGAAAGCCAAAAAAGATCACGAGCATCGTTAAAGTTCATTGAAAATGAAGAATGAAATTAGATCTTTTTATACTTTTTAAAAAAGGTATTTAAAAGAAAGAATCAGGCAGAGGATGACGAATTTACCTGCGAAGTCTGGTGAACAGGAGAAGATTTAAAGTATTGTCGCATGGCAGAACAATCATATCCTTCGCAATTTAAGCAACACGGGCGGATTTCGGAAAGAAAATTAGAATCGATGTGTTCGATCACCAAACGAACACATAAATTGATAAAATCCGTCTCTAGATTAAAGCACTCTGATCTTTCGAAGTGGTCTACAACTTCTTCGGCATACCCACGGAATTCGATATCGATCTCGTCAAGGGTTTCAATATGATCGGTGGTAAAAGCAATAGGTATCATAAGAATTGCTTTCTGCTTGGTTTCCCTAATTACATCAGGTGTCCCAGGAGTGAGCCATTTTGTTCGTTGCGGACCAACTTTGCTTTGCCATCCCAAAGCGTGCTCGTGACATAACCCCCAATTTTTCAAAACTGATTCGATTCTATCCACAGAACCCTGAATTTCTATATTATACTTGTCACCTTTTTTAAAGCAATAGTCTTCAGGTAAGCTGTGTGCGGAGTATATAATTCGAATGTCTTTATCTTCCAGTTTGAAGTTTGACTTCATTTCTTCAAATTTGCGCCGAATCAGCATTGCCCATAATTCTGAATAATCCTGGCGGTCCCACCATTGGTCTATTACAGAAGTTTTGTCTCTAAAATTATTATTTTCTTCATATTTATCGAGCCAGCGATAAGCATCACAGAGTGAAGAACCACTTGTTGAACAGCTGTGCTGAGGATATTGAGAGAAAAGGATGATTCGCTCGGCGTGTTGCAACTCACTTAACATTTCACCAGTACGAGGTGACAAATATCGAAATCCTGAAACGCAAATGTGGGGTGCAGATTGAGGATGGGTTTCATCTAACTTTCTAGAAATTGCTTCACACTGTTTCTCCATAATCTTATGGGTTGGTGAGAAACATTTTAATTCAGCATAGCGCTCCTTGATCTGCGGTGATCTTTTCCACGCGATGTATCTCCCAAGAATTTTTTGGAAAGGGAGCTTTAGTATTTCACGGTCTTGGAAAAGTTCCTTTAAATAGGGGTGTACTTCCTCGTTATTTTGGGGACCACCCATGTTGAGAAGAATTACCGCTGTTTTTACTTGGGAATCTGATTCTTTAGTAGGTATTATTTTCATTAAAAGATGAACTTAGAATAAACAACTTATATCTATCATAAATGATGTTCCAAGACAAAGCGATTACACTTCAGGAATTTGAATACTCTGCTTTCAAGCAGTTGGGAAGAGAAACCCCAGTAAGGTGTGAACCAGAAAAAGTGAGTCCGGGATTGGATCGTTCAAGTTGTTGGGCGGCGTGTTTTCGGATACCCATTTGATTGTCGGGAAGGGGGATCCCTCTTTTCCATCTCTTGATGTGTTTAAAATCGGGAGTCCCGTCTATTTTCAGAAGTTTGGACAAATCTCTAAGAACCAGATCATAAGTTTGTAAATCATTCAATTCAGTCAAACCTGACATCCTCTCACCACCAACGAAAGCAGTTAATAAGACTTTCCCCTTTGGTGCACGGTCTGGAAAAAGTGTGCTCGAGAAGAGTGCACCTAAAATATTCATATTTTCCTTGGATGGAACAAGAAAACCAAATCCATCGAGGTCCTTTTTGACTTGTTCTCGGTCGAAACCCAAATAAACGAGGTTGAGAGGATAATCTGGAGTATTTGAAATTATTTCAATATTTTCTGATCTTTTAAGACCTTTCCATTCAATGTCCTGCAGTTTATGGGCAGGGAGAGTACAGACCACTTCATCATAGATATTTTCAATAAGATGGTTGTTTTTAAAGCGGGATGAAATTTTCCATCCCATTTCTAACTTCTCAATTTTAACAACTTTGTGGCCCATGCTGACCTTGCTCTTGATTTCAGAAGATATAAGTGAAACAATTTCCTCCATTCCGTTGGTAAAAGATATAAGACGACTTTTCGCTATGTTTTTGCGTTCACTTTTTGCTTTTATTGATCCCAGAAAAATTGACCTACTGTTTTTTTCCATTTCATAAAGTGAAGGGAATGCATGGGCTAAAGATAAAGATTCAGGCTTGGAAGCATAGATACCACCAATAAAAGGGTTTGCACAATAATCCAATGCTTCCTTACCGAGCCTCCTTTTAATGAATTCACTAACTGATTCATTTCCGTTAAAGTTTCCTTTTGCTATAAATGGCTCCAAAAAGAGTCGAAGTTTGCCAATTGGACTTAAAAAATTACTTGTAAGAAATGAAAAAATGCTCTGTGGAAGTGGAATTATTTTTCCATTACGGACAATAAATCTTTTATTAGCTTTCGGATTTGCATCAACCGCATGATTGAGAACTCCCATTTTTTTGAGTAAATCATTAGTTTCCTGCAGTCTAAGATTAAAAGTGTTTGCCCCGTAATCCAGTAGGTAACCATTTTCTTTTTTGGACTGCAGTACGCCACCCAATCGATTGCTCGCTTCTATCAAGTGAACTTTTTTCCCAAAATGTTCTTGCTGCCAAGTGACTGAAACACCGCATAGACCAGCACCTAGAACACAAACCGATTTTGATTTCATTATTACGAAAGGGCAGGGTTTTGGCTTGTCGGTTTCATCTAAGTTTAGATTATGAAAATTGTATGGATAAAATTAAAGTCTGTTTGCAAACGATTACAAACCCCGAAGATGCAAAATCTGGTGAGCTTTTGGATGCGTTGAAAATATTGGATTCGATTTTAAGCGAAAATACGATGAATCTTCATCCTCAATTAAAGCATTTTCTTGAAAAGAGGAGTTACCAAAAGGCTTTGATCTGGATGGATGGTGAAGTGCCAGAAAAAGGGACTTGTGGAACATGAGTGGCAAGGATGTCAAGAAAACGAAACTTTCAACGAATGTTGATTCGAATTTTGGTTCCTCTCCGTTTTCTTCATTAAATTTGATTGGTTTGGGAAACAACTCTGGGAATGTTAAAAGAGTAAAAACAAATTTGGATGAAGGAAATTCATTCAAAGAGGGAATGAAGATTGGTCATGGAAGACGTTTAGAGATTCGTCGAGAAAAGAGTGGTCGAGGGGGCAAAACTGTAACTACTGTAAAAGGATTTCCTCAAGAAATAGATTCGGAATTGAAAAATCAGATACTTAAGAAAATAAAGTCTTCACTTGGAACAGGTGGCACATGGGTGGGAAGCACCATGGAATTACAAGGAGACAGAAGAAAGGAAGTGTTTGACTGGATGCTTACCCTCGAATTTAAGCCGGTAAATGCGGGAGGTTAACTGGCAGGTTGTTTCTCTTCTTTTGTGGAAACGGAATCAGAAGGAGTAGATCTTGTGTCAGTATTTTGCTCTTTTTTAAAATCGTGATCTTCGAGGGGTTCTTGACTCATCACATCGTTAATGTCTTGCTCCCACTCGTTTTTTGCTTTTCGGAATTCATTAACACCCTTCCCAAGAGATCGAAATAATTCGGGCACTTTCTTAGCACCGAACAGAAGGAGAACAACCAAAAAAATTAAAATCATTTCGGTTCCGCCCATTCCACCAATAATCGCAAGGTAGGTTAATGAAGTGCTCATAATGAAATACAATAATTGATACGGTCGCTATAAGCAACTTTTTTGTCCTTAAAGACCAAGTTGCCTGAGAGCCTCTGGCTTGGGTTTGTTAACAGAGCTTTGGTCCGCTTCGAAGAATCCATGTAATTGACGAATTCGAGTAGGGTGTCTCATTTTACGAAGTGCTTTTGCCTCGATTTGACGAATCCTTTCCCGAGTAACTTTAAATTGTCTGCCCACTTCCTCCAAAGTACGACTATATCCGTCCTTAAGTCCAAACCGCAAAGAGAGAACATTTCTTTCTCTCTCAGTCAAGGAATCAAGTACATCTAAAATCTTTTCTCGAAGTAGCGAATAGGCAGTCATGTCGTAAGGATTTTCTGCTCCTTTATCCTCAATGAAATCTCCAAAATTAGTGTCATCACTATCACCAACTGGACTTTGCAAAGATATCGGTTGTTGTGCCATTTTCATAATTCCCTGTACTTTATCCAAGGGGAGTCCCATTTCATTGGCAACTTCGTCCGGTGTTGGTTCATGTCCAAGTTCCTGAAGCAATTGCTTTTGAACTTGCATGACCTTGTTAAGGGTTTCAATCATATGGACGGGAATCCGAATTGTACGTGCTTGGTCAGCAATTGAACGCGTAATCGCCTGCCTGATCCACCAAGTGGCGTAGGTGGAAAATTTGTATCCTCGACGGTACTCAAACTTCTCAACCGCTTTCATAAGTCCCATATTTCCTTCTTGAATCAGGTCGAGGAAGGAAAGACCACGGTTGGTATATTTCTTAGCAATTGAAATAACCAATCTAAGGTTTGCTTCAACCATTTCAGTTTTAGCTTTATGAGCAAGACGCATGAACTGCCTTAATTCTTTGATTAGCGCTACAAGATCAGCGGGATTCATGCGAAATTTTATTCTCGCTTCTTCAAGTTCGATCATAACACGATCCATTTTGACACCTTTACGTTTCACTTTAACGGTGTCCTTTTTTGAAAGTTCAAGGTTATGAATATTTCTAGCAATTGCCTTAAGTTCAGGATTTAACTGGTGGAGGAAATCTTCAAACACCTTCAATTTCAAACAACACTTTTTAAAAATTGGAGACAAATCACTTTCATAATTCTTGAATCGAGTGGTGGACCTTTTCCTTTGGGTTTCATTGGGTGCGTTTTCGATGCTTTTCCAAGCGTTATCAATTTTTCTGCTAATATCTTCCAGTGCAATCAATTGCTTGGCGAGGTTTTTGAAATAAGTTTCTCGGCTATCGATTTTCTTGTCCAAGACTACACGATCAAATCGTTCTTCACGGTCCAAGAGTTTTCGGCAGATTTCCATTTGAAAGTTGGAAGTTAAAGAAACTGAATAAATGATTTTCAACGCGGAACTTTCTGCAGCTTCAATTCTTTTTGAAATGTCGACTTCTTCTTCTCTACTAAGAAGAGGAACTTGACCCATTTGTTTAAGATACATGCGAACGGGATCGTCAAGCATGTCACTTTGGTTAGAACGAGCAGTTTCCTCCTCATTTTCTTCTTTTGCTTTCTTGAATTTTTCAACTTCCTTGGAATCTAAAAGCTTAATCTCCAAATTATTAAAAATAGAAATTACATTTTGGAGCTCCTCGGGTTGAGTTGCAATTTCAGGTAACGCATGATCTACATCTTTGTATGTTAGGTAACCTTGTTCCCGAGATAAATGAATTAATTCGCGAACTTTTTCGGTAACTGCATCGTCCAATGCGTGAGGTTCGGCATTTTTGTCTACCTTTTTTGCTGCTTCCTTGGAGGAAGATTTAGGAATTCTTTTGGTCTTTGGAGCAGTTTTTGTACTTACCTTTGCTTTGGGAGAAACTTTATTTCGAAGACTAGTCTTAGGTGTTGTTTTCGGTTTGGGTGTATTCGGTTTTACAGATTTCACTTTCGCCTTGGAAGTAACTTTCGGTGATAATTTTTTAGGGGCTTTACTTTTAACCACTGCTGAAGATTTAGACTTGGTAGATGCCTTTGTGGGGGCCTTGATTTTGCTGGATGCTACTTGAGAAGGGGAGGCATTATTCCTTGTCTTAGACAATTTTGGGAGAGAGGAGTTGGAAACACTCTTTTTAGAAACCGAGGCGGTTTTTTTCTGAGTTGTCTTAGCGTTCAATTTTGAAGAAGTCGACTTGCTCGGTTTAACCGTGCTTTTTCGTGTTTTGGTAGTAGGCATGTGAAGTATTAATTAGCTGACACTGAAAGGGATAGAGATGGAGGAGAGTTTCTGAGTTTTCTGAGTTCTTTTAATTCTGATCGTATTTTGCTACTTGAGGAAGACACATCGTCTGAGTCTTTGAGCCTAGTGAGAATTCTCTCCTCGAGTTTCTTAGAACTTCTGAGAAACAAGACTGAAAGGCATTCATTGGCAAGTTGCAGAAAATTTTCTTTTTCTTGTGGTGGGTATTCCTGAAAGAGATGTAATTGAAATATTTTTCTTTCCTCATCAGTTTCAAGAAGGTCTTCAATGCGACTTGTTGTAATAGGACCATCAGCTTTAATTTCAGCAAACACCTTAGCCAAAATGCAACCCGTAACACTTTCGAGATTAAGCCACGTTGGCTCGATAAGGTAGGCAAGAGGTCCAGCGATCCGATTATCATGCAAAAGGAGGAACAATAAATCATCCTCAACATTTGTCAATCGCTCAAGGCCATTTTCTGGAGATTTATTATTACTTCTACTCGAATATGAGGACTTGGAATTAGGCCTTTTTCTTCGCTCAAAAGAGAGGAAATCCGTTTTTACTGATTCCATGGAAATTGCAAGTGAATTGGCGATTTCCTCAAGATAACTTTCTCTAATTACAAAAGATTTTACTTGAATCAAAGATTTAAAGATAAATTCGCAAATGTCTTTTTTAACTGAGGGAGTCTTTAAATTGTCCTTGGCAGAAAGGTTTTGGACAACATAGTCGATCATTCTTATGCCTTTTTCCAAAATCTCTTGTAAACATTTTTTTCCTTTTTCAACAAGTATCTGATCCGGATCAGTTCCGCTTGGGAGAATTGCAAAACATGCATCTAATCCAGCTTCAAGGAAAATTGGTACATATTTCAAACCCGCTTTTCTGCCTGCTTCATCTCCATCCAATAAACAAATCACCCGTCTCGGATTAGACTTACGTAAAAGTTGAGCTTGCGAGTCCTTGAACGCGGTGCCCTGAGGTGCAATAACAGTATGAAATCCTTCAATGTAGCATCTAATTGCATCAAGTTGTCCTTCAACAAGAAGAAAATCTTTCTTTTCGTTAATCGCTTTATTGGCAAGATGGAGGTTGAAAAGAAGTTCTCCTTTTTGAAAAATGACAGTCTCAGGAGAGTTAATGTATTTAGGTGACTTTTTTTCACCCCATTCTGGCGTGACAGATAACTTTCTGGCAGTAAATCCACAAATCCGACCAAGCTTTTCATGAATAGGAATCATTAGCCTTCCGCAAAAAGACGAGACTAGTGAACCAGATTGAAGATTTTCACGAAATAACCCAGATTTTGAAAGGAGATCGATGGAAAAATTTTGTTTTCGCATGAATTTACCTAAGGCAAAACGATCGGTTGGGGAATATCCGATTCCAAATTCCTTTGCAGTTTGGAAATCAAAATTTCGATCATTTAACCAATATTGAAGAGCGACTTTGCTTTCGTCATTCTTGAGAACTAATTGCGACATAAACCAGTCTCTAGCTACTTCGTGTATTGAATGAAGGTCAGAACGAATCGATTTTACATAAGGTTGGGAAGAATTTCCTTTCTCATATTTGAGAGGGATATTGAAACGTTGAGACAGAAACTCTAAAGATTCGTGGAAATCAAGATTTTCCATTTTTTGAACAAAGCTTATTGCATCACCAGTTTCCCCAGAACTGAAGCACTTGAAAAAACCCTTATCTGGATGAACATAAAAAGAGGGTGTTTTTTCTTGCTGAAAAGGGCTGAGTCCGACCCAACTTGATCCACTCTTTTTAAGTTCAACATACGAGCTGATCAAATCGTACAAATCGATCCGCTCTTTTAATTCATTGATGAAACCATCAGCCAATCTGGGCATAGATCAATATTTCCTACTCTTGTGATTGAAGTTTTAGCAATTCCATTTGAGCTTGCTGGTGGAGTGCCGAACCTGCAGATGCATATTTAAGAACTTCTCGGTATAAAATACCTGCAGTAATCGGCATTCTTTCGACTAAATGA
>MDTC01104544.1_pt1 | contig 10873 bp, 7 predicted proteins | sample 811181 | NCBI WGS metagenome assembly MDTC01 (sample SAMN05326644, study PRJNA326480) | marine metagenome | isolation source: seawater | place: Pacific Ocean: North | collected 2011 | reverse complement strand
TAGATTGTTATCATAAGCTACTTCAAGACCTGCTAAAGATTCATTATCTTGTTCTTGAGTGAAATATAGACCACTTAGTTGTTTCCAGTACTCTTTTTTATCAGGATTTATAAATATCAATAATTGAGCGACCTCAATTGCCTCATTAAGTTTGTTTAACTTAAATGCAAGAGAAAGTTCATATCTCAACCAATCTTCGTTGTACTTAAGCGACATATCATTTGCATCTGTAATATATTCATAAGCTGTTGGATAGTTTTCAGTGTAGTAATATGAAAGACCAATAAGTATGTGATTAAAGGGTGAGAATTCTTGACCTCTTTTTTCAGCCAATTCCTCATATTTTAATAACACTCTGATAACGTCACTGTACTGTTTAGTTAAAAAATAAGCTTGCGATAAATTGCCCCTTACTTGAAGGTTGCTTACCAAACAGAGTTTTCTATATCTTAATGCTGCTTCATAAGATTCGATTGCTTTATCAAACTGCTCAGTGTGGCCATAATAATTCCCTAAAAGCTGGTTTATTAACATTCTTTCGTAACTTTGCTCACTTTTAAAATATCTAAAGGAAAGAATATCTAATTCTTTTTTTGCTCTTTCATAATCTTCCTCAGCTGTATATTTATTAATTCTTACTAAATAATCAGAAATATATTTAGATATAGAACAGTCATCTGCAATTAAGTTGTTGCTAAAAGAAAAAAATAATGAGATTGATAATATTATTCTAAACATTGCACTCAAATTCTACTAGGAGTTCACCCATTTGGTCTACCGCTACACCATCAATTGTTTTTGGCTTAAATTGCCACCTTCTGACTGCTCTTGATGCCTCTGCATTAAAGAGGCTTGGTGGTTTTGCTTGTTTTATAACAACTTTATCAACTCTTCCAGTAGCATTAACGTTAAGTAACATTAGCACACTTCCATTGATACCAGACATAGCTGCTTCCCTTGGACACCTTGGAGCAACTTTTACTATTGGAATTAACTGACTTGTTCCTGATGTTAAATTGGTAATATCGCCCAGGAAGGCGCCCTGAAAATCCGTAGGTAATGAAAAATCAGGTATATCAAAATCAAAATTATTTATTGGAGGTGGTTTATTAGGATCAAGGTTTAATTCTGGTTGTGGAGGTCTTTTTGGTTTTGGGGGTTTTTCAGGTAATGTTCTTGTTCTTTCTTGTATATTGTCATTTTGTTTAATCCTAATAAATTCAACAAGATTAGGTTTCTTATCTGCTTTATTAAGGTCGCCTGAACGCATAATTAATTGCTGGATAATTAAAAAAACCAAAAATGTGAACACGATTGGAGCAATATATAGTAATATTTTTTTTAAATTAAGAGTCATTTTTAGCTGCTATAGATATATTTTGCACACCAGCTAATCGAATTTGATCCATTGCTTCAACTAACAATCCAGACCTTGATTCTTTATCAGCTTGAATAATAACAGAACCTTCGGGATATTCTATTTTCAGACGTTCGATATTTGCTCTCACTGCTTTCAAGTCAACTCTTCTTTTATCAATCCATATTTCATTTGAAGATGTGATGGCAACAAGAATATTTCCTTTCTCATCACGCTCTGCTGTTTCTGCATTTGGCCTGTTAATGTCAACACCAGTTTCTTTAACAAACGATGTTGTAACAATAAAAAATATTAACATTATAAAAACAATGTCCATCATTGGCGTTAAGTCTATGCCAGTATCATCCTGTTTTCTAAACTTACGCCTCAATGTGAATATCCTCTCAGTTTAATTGAATACATAACTTCATCAGTAAACTTTTTTATTCTACCTGTAAGGTCTTGTCTAAAGTAAAGACTAAAAATAGTAATAACCATACTTGCCATTGTTGGAATGGTAGCTTTAGCAACTCCCGATGACATTGCTCTTGGATTACCGGTTCCAAGAAATGAAAGCACTTCAAATACTTCAATCATTCCGTAAACAGTCCCTAATAGACCTATCATTGGGCACATTCCAATTAATCCATCTAACAATTTTATATTAGCATTCGATGTTCTTTTTAATTCCGCAAGATAAGTTTTTTCTACAAACCTTAAATTAAAATCATTGGGTGGATTTTCATCAACGAACTTGTTAAGTTTATTTTCAACCCAAGCCTCACTATCAAAAAAAATAAAAGTATATTTGCGAACTAAGATAAAAAAAATAATAAAACTTATTAAAAATAATAAATAAAGAACAGGGCCGCCTCTTATAAATAGCTCATCAAGCATATTAGTTTTTTGATAATAAGTATGAAGATTTTTCTTCTAAAATCTGAATAATTGTATTAGATTTTTCTGACAGATATGTAAAGAATCCAAGTAAAGGTGCTGCAACAATTAATCCAAGCATTGTTGTAACAAGTGCTTGAGATATGCCACCAGCCATTTGTTTTGGATCACCAGTACCAAACAATGTAATAGCTTGGAACGTCTCTATCATACCAATTACTGTTCCAAGAAGACCAAGCAATGGTGCGACAGCTGCAAAGAATTTTACCCAGTTATTACCCCATTCTACTTTAGAAGAAAAATTTACAATTAACTCATCAATAGAATTTTCTCTTGAATCTCGTGAAGATGATTTGCTAATTAATTCTGAAATTTTCTGTGAAATAGATTCACCATTAACTTCTTCTTCATATTCCCTTAATAATCTTAATTTATATACAGAAAAAACTACACCAATAATCCCTATTAAGATTATGATGAAACCGATAGACTTACCTTGACTAATTCTTTCAATCCAGCCTGCTTTATCCATATACAATGAAAGTAAAAAGCCTCTTGTAGGATCTATTGCTACAGATTTATACTCATCGGATCTCTGATGTCTTTTTAATGATCTAGTAATGCTTGATTCTGGTTGATTCTCAAGCAGTTGAAATGACTCTAACTCTGGTTGAGCTTTGAGAAATTTATTGTCATATGTGGCAGTAAATAAACCGTATCTAATAATGGTACCTACTTCATTTTCTCCATCAGGCATTGTGATATTTCCATCAAATCTAATAATTTCACTACCGGAAACAATTTGTTCTAGATAAGCTTGCCATAAATCTTCAAAGTTTTTTCTGTTATGGACCTTAATTGACCCGATTTCTTCTAATAGCTTTATACGATTTGGAAATTCTGAAAATGTTACTTCCTTTTCTGTACCAGCCTTGAGTTCTCCAGCAAATTGTCTTGTTACGCCAAATAGCTCACCAAGAACACCAACTTTTATTTTTAGTTTTTCCTCTAAATCTGCTAATTCAAGTTCATTATTCTTAAAAGATTCTTCCAATCTTTCATTTCTAATTTGTTCATTTTTTAGCTGATTTTTTGCAGAACTGAGAAGCTTTTCTCTTTCATCAACAAGATTAATGAATTTCTCAAGCCTAACTCTATCCTCGGAAACATATATATCTTTATTTATTTTAACTAACTCTAATAAAGCTTTAATTTTATTTTCTCTTTTTTCATCAATTGTTAGTTCAACTCTTTCTTCATCTTGAGCAATTACAAGCATTGAAAAAGCAAATAAAAAACACACTATAAATCTATGTATATAAATCATTTAGACTCCAGTGTTTTTTCAACAGGCTTCAAAGGTAAAAGAATAAAATTAGGCGGCGATTGTCTATTGGATATATCAAGAGCTGCTTTTATTTCGTTATCTAAGGAACTGCCTTCATGGTTCCATTGATTAGTGATTTGATTCCAGAAACCAGTTTCATCGCCATCTGGAGTTCTATAAAATAGTCCTAACCTCCCTAACCTAAAATAATCTACAGCCAGATCTTCACCATCAATATTGATGTAGCCAGGATAGGTTTCAATTGTTTTGCCAAATTTTGCTTCAAGTTGATATGCTTCAAATACTTTTCTAAATTTCTCAGCAGTTGTTACATCAGCTCTTAGAATCAATTGATCTAGATTGTTAACTCTATCAGCTCTCTCTTCTAGCAAGAAAGGTAAATCAAGCTCTATAAATTTACCAAGCGTATCAATCATAGTTTTTAGTAATGGTAAAATATCAATATTTACATCATCTAGTGAATCGATTTGCTTTTTTACACTTTGAATCTCAATAATCTGTTGATCAATGATTTGTGAAAGTTGATCATCATAATTTTTTAATGATTTATATTCATTTAATGTATCTTTATATTCAAAGTATAGCTTAGTTGCAGTTTCATCTAATTTTTCAACGTCTTCTTGTGCTTGAATTGAAAGATTTGATGAGTCAACCTGACTGTCAATTGTAATATCGACTATCTCTTGAGCAAGAATAATATTCGTTGAAATAATTATTGCGATTAAATAGTTATGTATGGTCATTGTGTCGTATTATAGTTTCTGTTGACAAAAAAAACACCTCTGATGAGGTGTTTTTTTATTTAATCTAATTTAATTAGAATCTATAGTTAAATCCAGCAGAAACATATCTACCAAAAGCAGAGAAATAGCCAGTGTTATAATACGGGTAGCCATAAGCCTCATCTCTTTGAGGCATTTTGTCATCTATATTTCTTACACTTAAGTATAAACTTAAATCAGGACTATAGTTATAGAATGTTGAAAGATTAGATATTATATGTGGATTAGTTTTTTCACCATTATAAATTTCCATGTGACCCAATCTATCCATAAATAAGGTAGTACTCCAGTCTTGATATCTCCAATTTATTGAAATATTTTGCTGAGATCTAGGTTCATAAATATAATAATCAACAAAATTAATTTCATCAGAATATTCATCAAATTTACTGTAATAAGCAATTATGTGTGATGATAATACGCTTACTGAGAAATCACCTGCATTCTCTGTTTCAACTCTATAGTTTAGCTGCCAGTCTGCTCCCTGATATTCTCTAAAGCTTGTGTTAACGAATTCAGGTAATACGCCTGTCCACTGACCTAATTCTGGAACGGTGCCAGTTGGATCAGTTGGATCAGCTTGCGGTGTAGCTCTTACTATTTTACCAAGAGTTTCATTACAATCTCTATTATTATCTCTTTCAGATAGAATGTAGTCTCTGAAATCATCACCATATCGACAAAGACCTTCTGTAATATTAAGCGTTCTATAGCTTTCAGTTCCTATAAGGTTTTCTAAAACTACTTGATAAAGGTCGATGGTCAAATCCCAATTTTGATTAATATCCCATACTAATCCTAATTGAAAGTTTTCACCTTCCTCCTCTCTTAGTTCGTTATTTCCAGTTGAAGTTGATTTAACTGAAAGTGATGCGTCTTCACAATCAAGTAACGTTTCTCCAGGTAATCTATTATTATAACAACCAACCCAGTCCAAAACACCGTTGTAAAAACCTTCGCTTATACCAGCGAAAAGATAGTTCATATCTGGTGCTCTAAAAGTTTCGGATGCGGAACCTCTAATAAGTAACTTTTCATGCGGTCTGTAAGCAAAATTAATCATTGTTGATTGTCTAGATCCAACGTTAGAAGAATCATCATCGTATTTATCGTTTCTTGTTGCGAATGTCATTTCTAATTTATCAGTTACAGGGAATGCGAATTCAGCACCAACTGAGAATCTTTGTCTATCGCCACCACCTGAGTAACTAACACCCTGAATGAATTCAATTGAAGGGTCGGTTCTTGTTGGTCCAACTTGATACTCTTGTTCTTGATATTCTGCAGTTGCAGCGAAACCGACAAATCTGTCAGCAAACTCAAATTCACCAGACACAACGAAGTCCATATGAGTTTGTTCTGAAGAGGCTATCAATGTGTCATCTGCAAGCCAAGTTCCGATTAATTCATTATCCCAGTCGCCAAAATATCTATCTATTAAGAAACAAGGTTGGCGCTGTGCTCCACTGGAGAAGGTTATAAGTTCTCCACATGGTTGTTCTGATGGTAATCCGAATGCTGCTGCTAACCCTGCATAACTGCCTGTACCAACCCATGAACCAGGAGTAAATGTAGCAAAATCAGGTCCAAGGTCTCTATATTGACCATATGCCCATTCATAATATGTGCCGGTCAGAAGATTTCCATCTGCATCTGTAGCACCCACACCATCTAAATAATCGTATAAAGCAGTTGTTAGTTCTTGCTGCTCGTTTTCAAAATCATAGACCGTGTTGTTTAAGCCAAACTCCCATTCAAAACCATTTTTAAAGAAACCGTTTAAACCAATAAAGAAGTCAACCACTTCTTCTGTATAATCTCTTCTATCATCTGCATTGGGTCCCATTGATGGCGTCATCTGTCTTACGTAGCCTCTTAAATATGCAGCTTCTTGAGGTGAAAGAGGGTTATCTAATGGATTATTTGCTGGATTGACTGATGATGTAATAACATCTGTCACTCTTAATGGGTCAAGCACATAATAAATAGCATCTGTGGCAACTCTAGGAATACCTCTGCTGAATGCTTCATCGTAGTAAGTTGTAAGTCTAGTATTTAATTCAATACCATTGTCAAAATTATGGGTAAATGTTGCCATAAGTGCAATATCATCTCTTTCATTTACGATGGTTTGTGAACTTCCACCAAATCTTGAACTGCCGTAGTCCCAGCCGCACATTGATCCAGGGAATGATCCTGTATACAGCCATTCTGGATCTTGTTTATCAAAATTAAAGAACTCTCCATTCGACAAATCAGAGCAACTACCAACACCTGGAATATCATCAGCAGAATAAAAACCTCTAAAGTCTGATGCGGTGAGTCCAGTTGAAAAATAAGCTCCAACCCTTGGATAGTTATATGAATTACCTGCTCTAGGTGAGTCAGTAAATGAAGAATGACCTGGCCTATCGGCGAATGTCATTGGGTCAACATGTGTATAGTCGACACCAAAAGTCCAACTTGAATTTCCAGTAAAACCACCAGCGGTATATGAAATTGAATACTGGTTTTTCTTTTCATACTCTGTTTCTATGAAGTCAACATCGAATTCCTGGAAATCTTTACCTTTTATTGTTATTACATTCACAACACCTGTTACGGCATCAGAACCATATACTGCTGAAGAACCCTGCGATAAAATTTCAACTCTATCAATGAGGCCATTGGGGATAGTACCTACATTAACAAAACTACTTCTATTATTTAGAGGGATAGGATAATCAGCTGTTCTTCGGCCGTTAATTAAATATAAAACTCTGCCTGGCCCAAGATTTCTTAAATCCAACTCGTTAGCATTTGGAGTAAAGTTTATATTTTTCGATTCGTTCTGTGTGCTAGCGTTTGCAGAAGGTACTGACTGAAGAACTTCTGTAAGGTTTCTAAAGCCTTTATTATCGATATCTTCTTTTGTGATAACCAATAAAGGTAGAGGGCCTTCAATTTGTGTTTTCTTAATTCTAGAACCAGTAACTACAACTTTTTCAAGTGAAACAACCTCGTCATCAGCAGTTTCAGATTCAGATGATGAATCAGGTTCTTCACTAACAACTTCTTCTTGAACAGTTTCTTCAACTGCTTCAACTGCCCCAGCGGTTTCTACAATCTCATCTCCAGGATTGTCTGCAAGCAAAAATCCAGATAGAAAAGTTATGTTTAATATTAAAAATAAATTCTTAAGTTTCATACGATATCCCCTTCGTAATAAAGTTATAAAAATTAATTTTATAGTAAAAAAGTGTAAAAAGACAACATTCTTTGAATTATTAAGCATTTATTTAAATAAAAAATACTTATATAATGCTAGGTATTAAGTATTACTTAATTTTTTACACGAAATAAATATTTTTTACACCAAACGTTAAAAAAGGAAACATTAATGAAAACTACGTCAAACTTTTATACTAAATTACTATCTTTTGTATTAATTCTTTCTCTCTCGTTAAACCATAATGTTCTTAACGCATCAGAATATAAAGAAATACCAAATAAGCTTTTTTCTTGTTTGTCCAATAGATACACATTTTCTATGTCGCCAGGTGGAGAATATCTAGCAATTTTATCTACTCCTAAAGAAAATAAATGTGACATTCATCCAATAAAGAATGAGTATGTCGAAAAAGATTTTGGCTATAGAGCCCTTACAATTCTTACATTGGAGACTATGGAAAGAAGAGTACTTTTTGATGGCTCACCTGGAAATGGAATCTCAAGTTTTCAATGGGCGTCGAATGATAGATTTGTATATACACCCCAAGCATTTGCTCAAACAGGAAGAAGCATGAAAGCCTTACAAGTTTTCGCTATTAATGTTGATGGATCAAGAAAAAAATCATTACTTGAGTATAAATATGGTGCTGAAGGTCTAAGAGGTTTTGATATTTATGATACAAATCCAAAAAACCAAGATGTTGTCTACGTTTATTGGAATAATAGAAGATCTAGGGTCTCAGATATGTATGAATTAAATATCAAAACAGGCGTGCCTAAATTAATGGCCAGAGGTCCTGATATTGCTGATACAGAAGTATTATATGGAATAGCTCATAGCTCAGATGGTATGCCTTCTGTTGCTATGTCTGACGTTGGAATTGAAAGGGTTCTATATACTTATGATAAAGAAAATAAGGAATGGTCTGAACACTTTAGATATAGATGTCAGAATCCACATTTTTCTCCTGTTTTAGTTATTGATGTTAAACCAGACCCTGAGGTCGATGTTAAAGAAACAATGTGGTTAGTGTCAGGTCAAAAATTTGATAAAAATGGAAATGTTATTGAAGATAATGATACTAATTCCCTATATTTATATAACCCTAAAACAAGAGAGTTTGGTGACACATTGTACAAAGATGAAAGATATGATGTTGGAGGATTTACAGGCGGCTGCAGATCCGGGAATACTATTTCTGCTAGTGTTGATCCTGACACAAAAAAGCTTAAGTCTCTGAGATATGAATCAGATAAACCTACAACACTTTACTTTGAAGATTTTTTTAAAGATCAAGATGAAGAAAATGATGATTCAGATGAAATAAAATTTACTAACAAACAATTAAGAGAGTCTCTAGAAAGTTTATTTCCAGAAGACCTTGTAAGAATTTCAACTCGTGATAAAAACAATACAAGAGGTGTATTCGTTGTTTACAATTCAAATAATCCTGGTGACTATTATTACTTTGATTTATTAAAGGGTCAGGTACTTATGTTATATCAAAATAGTCCCTGGCTTGACAGAAACGTTTTAGCTAAAAAAGAACTTGTTAACTACAAAGCTCGAGATGGTCTAACAATCACTGGGTATCTAACAAAAACAAAAAAGAAAACTGATAAAAATTATTTCATTATTTTACCCCATGGTGGCCCAAATGTTAGAGAAAGCTCGGGTTATGACGGCTGGACACAATTTTTAGCAAACCGTGGCTACAATGTTTTACAACCAGATTATCGCGGATCCACTGGATATGGAAGAAGCCATTATATGAAAGGTAACAAGCAATGGGGTAAGGCTATGCAAAATGATCTTACTGATGGTGTCAAGTGGGCTATTGATAATGGTTATGCTGATCCTGACAGAGTCTGCATTGCTGGAGCTAGTTATGGTGGTTATGCAGCTATGGCTGGGGCAGTATTTACTCCAGATCTTTATAGATGTGTTATTAACTTTGTTGGTGTGGCAGATATGGGAGATCTTCTTAAAGGCTTTGGATCACGTTCAAGTAGATTCAACACTTGGGAAGATGAAGGTAAACTTGAGTGGGGAGATGATGAGGGACCTGAATCTGAACAATATATTAAAGAAATATCTCCATTGCTACATGTTAAAAATGTTAAGGCCCCCATCCTAATTTCACATGGGTCAAATGATTATGTAGTGCCTGTAAAACATGCTAGAAGTTTAAGAAGTGAAATGGAAAAATATGGAAAGACCTACGAATGGCATATGCAAGCATACGAAGGTCATGGTTTTTACGGTGAGTTAGCTAGACTAGAACACTATGACGTTCAAGAAGCATTCCTTAAAAAATATTTGGAAAACTAAATTAAAAAGCAGAGTATCCTGTAAGCGCTTTACCAAGAATTAAGCCATGGATACTTTCAGTTCCTTCGTAGGTATTAACAGCTTCTAAATTCATGCAATGTCTTATTACATGATATTCATCACTAATCCCATTGCCTCCATGAATATCACGAGATGATCTAGCGATATCTAGTGCCTTTTGACAGTTATTTCGTTTTAATAACGAAATCATTTCTGGCTTCATTTTGTCTTCATCAATAAGCCTACCCAACCTCAATACAGATTGAAGTCCAAGAGTTATTTCCGTTTGCATGTCAGCAAGTTTCTTTTGTATTAATTGCTTGGATGCCAAAGGTTTTCCAAATTGTTTTCTTTCAAGAGAATATTCCAATGCAGCGTTCCAACAAAATTCTGCAGCACCCATTGCGCCCCAAGCTATTCCATATCTAGCCATATTTAAACATGAAAAAGGCCCTCTGAAGCTTTGTACTTCTGGAAGAATTTTATCTTGAGGAACAAATACATTGTCAAGAAAGATTTGTCCTGTTACTGATGCTCTTAAAGCAAATTTACCATCAATAGTTGGAGTAGATAAACCTTCAGAATCTCTTTCAACAATAAAACCCCTTAATACCCCCTGCTCATCTTTAGCCCATATTACTAATACATCAGCGATAGGCGAATTTGTAATCCAAGTTTTTGAACCATTTAATATGTATCCATCGTCTTTTTCTTTAGCATTTGTCTTCATAGAATCTGGATCTGATCCTGCATCAGACTCCGTTAAACCAAAACACCCAATCAAATCACCACTAGCCATTTGAGGCAAGTAGTATTCTTTTTGCTCATCAGAGCCAAACTTATATATTGCATGCATTGCCAATGAGGTCTGTACACTAAATGCAGACCTATAACTAGAATCTACCATCTCGATTTCCCTTGCAATTAAGCCGTAAGATACATAATTA
>MDTC01165993.1_pt1 | contig 10874 bp, 9 predicted proteins | sample 811181 | NCBI WGS metagenome assembly MDTC01 (sample SAMN05326644, study PRJNA326480) | marine metagenome | isolation source: seawater | place: Pacific Ocean: North | collected 2011 | reverse complement strand
TTCCTAATTTATCCATCTCAGGGTTTAAAAAAACTAAAATTCTATTTTTTTGATATTCATATAACTGTTGCCATATAAAAGGAATCGAAGATAACATTAAAAGGGAACTAATAATTATAAATTTCATCGATATCCCAACAAAAAAAAGAATTGCTAGACCAAGTAAAATTATAGTCAAACCAGTGCCTAAATCTGGTTGAGAAATAACTAAAAGCCCTGGAACAAGTATTATAAACAAAGGTATTATATATGTTGAAAGGCTTTCAAGATGAACTGTTGGCAAATAGTCAAAATATCTAGCTAAAATTAGAATTAAACCTAACTTCATAAACTCAGAGGGTTGAAAGCTAATCCCCCCAATCATAATCCATCTTGCAACATCACCCGTACCAAAAAATTTTACCCAAACCAAAGTTGTTACACCTAAAAAAAAGGATAATATGCTAAATTTATTAAAAATATAAGTTGGTGTTAAGGCTATACAAATCATCAAAATACCGCCAAATAGTAACCGAATTAAATGATTTTTTGCCCATGGATCCCAATTACCTCCAGCTGCAGAGTAAAGAGAGATTACACCAACAAGCCCAAGGAATGTTAAACAAAAAATGATTAGCCAATTAATTTTTAAAAATTTTAGTAATAATGAAAGCACAATTGTTTCAGATGAGAATTTATTTTTATAATTCATTATTAACCTGTTTGTTTAAAACCAAATAAATGTTTAAAAACATCTCTTGCAATTGGAGCAGCTACTGATGAACCACTACCACCATGCTCAACGACAACTGATATTGCATATTTAGGTTTGGAAGAAGGAGCATATCCAACAAAAAGGGCATGGTCTCTTTTTTCCCATGGCCTATCTTCGTTTTTTACAACTCCGTCCTCTCTTTCAGTTTCAGAAATCCTCACCACTTGAACCGTACCAGTTTTACCAGCCATCTCAATATTTTTGTTACCAATTTTATAGTTTTTTGCGGTTCCATTTTCTCCAGTTACAACTCTTTCCATAGCTATTTTAATATAATTAAGATGCTCATCATTTATTTTTAAAGATTCAAATCCATTTTTATTTTTTCCTATTAAAAAAGTTGGTGTTATTTTGAGTCCATTGCTTGCTAACCTTGACGTCATTGTTGCAAGTTGGAGTGGTGTCGTTAGGATATATCCTTGCCCAATTGAAGCGTTGAGTGTCTCACCAAGTGACCACCTTAGTCCATCTCTCTTCAATTTCCATTCTTTATTTGGGACAACACCCTTTGCCCTGTCATCAATTTCTAAATCATAATATTGCCCTAGACCAAGTTTTTTCATCATAAGAGAAATTTTATTAATGCCAACTTTCAAACCGAGTTCATAGAAATAAACATCACAAGATCTTTCTATTGCCTCTATTAAGTTAAGTTTGCCATGACCATCCTTTGACCAGCAATGAAACTCACTGTCACCTAATTTTCTTGAACCTGAGCAAAAAAATTTAGTTTTATAATCTATTAACCCGCTTTCTAAAGCTGCCAAAGCTACAGCCATTTTTATTGTAGAGCCAGGAGGATATACACCAGACATACTTCTATTCAAAAAGGGCGATCTAGGGTTTTTTTTCAAATAATCCCACTCCTTTGTTCCTAATTCATTTGAGAAAATATTCGGATCAAAACCTGGAGAAGAAACACTACAAAGTATTTCACCATTTTCAATATCCATAACTACTAGGGATCCAGAATTCGGATCAACAATATTATTATTTTTGTCTTTATAGATGTGATTGTTATCATCTAAATAAAAAAAAGAATTATTATTTTTTTTGTTATTTACAGAGTTTAAATTCTGAATTTTTAAGTTCCCTCTTTTTAACCTCTCAATTGCAAATGCTTGTAATTCCATATCTAGTGAAATTTGAATATCTTTACCTGGTATAGTGTTTTCATAAACATGTGACTCAATCACAAAGCCTTTAGATGTGACCTCATTTCTTTTTCTACCAAACTTACCTGTCAATTCATTTTCAAAAAATTTTTCTAATCCACTTTTTCCTATTTTTATGTCAGTGCTTAGAATATTATTGTAATTCTTAATATTTTTTTTTGTTACTCCACCAACATAACCAGTAATATGCCCCACTATATTTCCTTGAGGATAGATTCGTCGCTTTGACATAAAAAAAGTAATTTCAGGAAATTCAACACTCCTTACCACTAGCTTAGATAAATCTTTTTTTGAGAGATTTTTTGTGATTACGATTTTTTTAGAAAAATTATTATCAATAATTTTTATTTTATTTTTAAAACTAACAATATCTTTTTCTTCTAAATTAATTACCTTAGATATTCTTTTAATAATATTATCTGTATTTAAATTTTGATTCCAATTTAATACAAGATGAAAGGCATCTTCATTTCCTGCTATCAGACGCATTCTCCTATCTAATATTCTTCCTCTGTCAGGAGAGATCAAATGATAATCAAATTGATTATTATCAGATAATTTTTCATATTTTTGGTTTTCAATTAATTGTAAATCAAAAAGTCTCCAACTTATTGCTCCAACGATAGAGCCTTTAATTAAAGATAAAAAAATGAATCTTCTAGAAATTTTTTTATTCAATTTTATTATATTTTTATTTTTCATGGATTAGTTTTTATTAATTTAGATATAAAAAATATGAGATCTATCGCTAAATTTATAATTGGAAAAAGTATTAACGTAGTTCCAATATGAAACAATAATGGGTTTATATCAGGTATGGATAAATTAATCACAATGTTGATTAAAATAATGGCAAAAATTGATAAGCTAAAGATAATAGTAAATGAGAACCATGACTGTTGACTATTATTATCTAAGTTAAGAGATGATAAATTTTCAGTTAGTAATTTTATCAACAAAAAGAAAATTGAAGAAACACCTAAATTAACACTAGCCATGATGTCATTTAATATACCTAAAATTAGCATTAACGTATTTGATGGTGAGAAGTTTAATTTTCTTATACATAAATAAATTACAATAGAAACAAGACTTGGGGTTGAACTATTAAAAATTGAAAAAAAACCAAGAGCTTTTTCAAAATTTATTAAGAGAAATAAGAAAATAAAAAAAAAGAAACTAGTCGACAAGCAATAAAAAAAATAAATTAAATTATGATATTTGGTCAATTTTCTGACCCCTTTTGCCTTCTTCCACTTGAATCAAAACCTTTAAACACAAAAGAGGGTTTTGGTTTTTGTAAAGGGGCAAAACCTTCAAATGTTTTGTAATTACCTGATATTTTTTCTTTATTGGTTATTATAGATAGGTATGTCATTCTTTGAAAATCCACAGAGGGTTTTATATAAAATTCGCCAGAAAAACCTTTAACGACTTTCCCAATATTTATACCTGGGGGCAATCTCCCTCCATGCCCTGAAGTTTCTACTGTTTCACCTTCAATTAGATGAGCGTCAGATGACAAAAATTTAATTTCTAACAACTGACCGTTGTTGCCTTTCGCAACTGCTGGCCAATTACTTTCATTAAAATATACTGGTATCATAGAATTAATATCTATGGTTAAAAGGATTCTACTAGTCTTTAGACCAACGTTTACTACATAACCAACTAAACCAAGAGATGAAATGGCAGGTTGACCAATTTGAATTCCATAATCTCTACCAGCATTTATTAAAACTGTATTAGCAAAAACCCCACCAGGAGCTGTAACGGCTCTGCCAGTTACTATTTTATTTTTAAATTTTGGCAAAAGATTTAGAAGTTCTCTTAGTTCTAATAATTCTTTTTCTTGATTTTTAGCCTTTATATTAAGAGCTTTCAGTTTTCTATTTTCATTTTTTAATTTTAGATTTTGCTTTCTTAATGATCCTGTAGATTTTACGTCTTCAAATATAATAGCAATATCTTTTATAGGTTTATTAACTACATCAGTAACTGGAGCCCAGAAATCAAAGAGAAAAGCTTTAATGTTTCTTATAGCTATAAGATCGAGCTTGCCGAGGAAAACTAATAGCAAACACAATAAAATTAAAATAAAATTAAAGTTTCTATTTTCTTTAAACGCCTTTTTGTTTGACGGCTTAGATGAAACCAATTTAAATCACTCATAGAATAGTAGTTAGACTATCATTAAGCCCCTATTAACACATTTCGAAGAGAATTCATTTCGTCAAGGCATCTTCCGGTTCCCATAACAACACATGTTAAAGGATCTTCAGCTATAACAACTGGTAGACCTGTAGCCTCTCTAATTGTTGCATCTAATTCACCAAGCAACGCTCCACCACCTGTTAACACTATACCTCTTTCAACAATATCTGCAGCAAGTTCAGGAGGAGTTTGCTCTAAAGCAGTTTTAGTAGCTTCAATTATTTGTCCAACAGGTTCTGCTAATGCTTCACAAATTTGTGCTTGATTTATTTCAATTTCTTTTGGCACGCCATTTACTAAATCTCTTCCTCTAACTTCTATACTTGAACCAACACCATCTTTAGGTATTTTTGCTGTAGCAATCCCCTTTTTTATTCTCTCAGCAGTCATTTCACCAATAAGTAAGTTATGGTGACGTCTTATGAAAGCTACAATTGCCTCATCAAATTTATCACCACCAACTCTTACTGAACGAGCATAGACTATATTTCCCAAGGATAATATCGCTACCTCTGTTGTTCCTCCACCAATATCTACCACCATCGAACCTGAAGCTTCTGTCACAGGTAAATTAGCTCCTATTGCTGCTGCCATAGGCTCTTCGATCAAATAAACTCTTCTAGCCCCAGCTGCTTCTGCAGATTCTTGGATGGCTCTTCTTTCCACTGCTGTAGCGCCTGATGGAACGCATATTACGACTTGAGGGCTTACTAATGCAGACCTTTTATGAACTTTTCTAATAAAATGTTTTATCATCTCCTCAGCCACATCAAAGTCTGCTATTACACCATCAGCCATAGGTCTAATAGCTCTAATATTCCCTGGAGTTTTACCCAACATAGTTTTGGCTTCTTCACCTACAGCTAAAACTTGAGACTTACCTCTAATTTCAGTAATAGCTACAACCGATGGCTCGTTTAGAAGTATACCTTGTCCTTTAACGTAAACTAAGGTGTTTGCTGTACCTAAATCTATTGCCAAATCCGCTGAAAATAAGCCTCTTATGTATCCAAACATAGCAAATCCTCTCAAAATTCTACATGAAATTATTTCACAATAGAATTAATAATTAATAAGTTTAATTAGTATCCTAATTCATAGAATTAATAAATATTAATTTTTATCTTTATCAACAAGTCTATTTGCAGTAATCCAAGGCATCATAGCTCTAAGTTCTTTACCAACCTCTTCAATCGGATGATTAGCGGCCTTTCTTCTGGTTGCTTTAAAACTAGTCTGGTTAACTTTATTTTCAAGCATCCAGTCTCTAGTGAATTTACCAGATTGAATATCATCTAGAATTCTTTTCATTTCTTTTTTAGTTTCAGAGTTGATTAATCTTGGTCCTGTAACATACTCACCATACTCGGCGGTATTACTAATTGAATAATTCATATTAGCAATGCCTCCCTCATAAATTAAATCAACAATTAATTTTACCTCATGTAAACACTCAAAATAAGCCATTTCAGGGGCATAACCCGCTTCTGTTAATGTTTCATAGCCAGCTCTTATCAATTCTACTAAACCACCACATAATACGGTTTGTTCACCAAACAAGTCGGTTTCACATTCTTCTTTAAAAGTTGTTTCTATTATTCCAGAACGACCTCCTCCTACAGCACACGCATAAGATAACCCAATATCGTGAGCGTTACCTGAAACATCCTGATCAATAGCAATTAAACATGGAACACCACCTCCTTTTTGATACTCTGATCTCACTGTATGACCAGGGCCTTTGGGAGCAACCATAAAAACATCAATATCTTCTCTTGGTTCTATTAAATTAAAATGTACATTTAATCCATGAGCAAAAGCAATTGCAGCGCCAGGTTTCATGTTGATTTTAATTTCATCTCTATAGATATCTCCTTGAAGTTCATCGGGAGTTAACATCATTATTACATCTGCCCAACTAGAAGCTTCCACAACGTTCATTACCTTAAAGCCAGCTGATTTTGCTTTTTCAACAGATAGAGAATCTGACCTAAGCGCAACTGTTACTTCTTTTACACCACTATCCCTTAAGTTTGCAGCATGCGCATGTCCTTGACTTCCATAACCAACAATTACAACCTTTTTATTTTTGATTAAATTTATATCAGCATCTCTATCGTAATAAACTCGCATTTAAAAAAACTCCCTTACGTAAAACATTAATTAATTTATAATGAATTTATTATCAGTTAACTTCAATTTGATCTAGTAGTTTTGTCTCTGTTTTGTTTCCCCTTGAAATAGCAGAGACACCAGTTCTTGAAATTTCTGTATCTCCAAGAGATTGCATTAATTCTATAAAAGCATCAATCTTACTTGGCTTACCTGTCAATTCAAATACAAAACTTGATAAGGTCACATCTAATGTTCTTGCCCTAAACGTCTCAGCTATTCTTAATGCTTCAACCCTATTAGCACCTTCTACAACTAATTTAACAAGAGCTAACTCACTTTTAATAAAAGGGCCTTCTAAAGTTAAATCTCTTACTATTCTAACAGGTACAATTCTTAATAATTGAGATTTAATTTGTTCAATTGTCATTGATGTCCCTCTGGTAACTAAAGAAATTCTTGACAAGTTTTTTGTATTATCTATTTCAGTTACATTAAGACTTTCAATGTTATAACCTCTTCCAGAAAACAAACCTATTACTCTGGCCAAAGTCCCAGGTTGGTTATCCACAATCAGAGATAATGTTCTAGATGTCTCTTCTTCTTTGATTTCATTATTTTGATAAACTGACATAATTTTTTTACCTATACTAATGCCAACCCAGCTTCAGATGTATCATTATTTTTATCATTCACTCCCAAGATCATCTCATTATGAGCAGCTCCTGACGGTATCATTGGAAAACAATTTTCTTCTTTCACAACTCTAATATCAGCTATAACTGGTCCTTGGTGATTAATCATCTCATCAATAGTAGATTCAAGTTTATTAAACTCTTCAACTCTTAAACCTTTTATACCAAAACTCTCAGCAAGCAAGACAAAATCTGGCAGTGAATCCGTATAACTTTCACTATACCTTGAGCCATGATTAAGTTCTTGCCACTGCCTAACCATACCCATCCATTGATTATTCAATATGAATATTTTTACAGGTAACTTATATTGAACAATCGTAGATAGTTCTTGCATATTCATTAAAAAAGAAGCCTCTCCAGAAATATCAATTACTAGTGATTTTGGATGAGCAATTTGAACACCTACAGATGATGGTAAACCATAACCCATTGTACCTAGTCCCCCAGAGGTCATCCAATGATTTGGCTTGGAAAATCCAAAATACTGGGCTGCCCACATTTGATGTTGTCCAACCTCAGTGGTAACAAAAGTATCAAAATTTAAAGTTTTTTCATACAAACTCTTAATAGCTTGTTGTGGTTTAATGATATTGCCAACTTGACTAAAACCTAGTGAATCTTTCTTTCTCCATTCATTAATTTGTGACCACCATGATTGTTTAGATGCCAATTTTTTTTGATTGTGAAGTTTCTTTAATTCATCAACTAACAATCTTAAAGTTTCTGAACAGTCACCAACAATTCCATAATCAACCGAAACAACCTTATTTATAGATGATTTATCAATGTCTATATGAATCTTTTTTGAATTTGGGGAAAAAGCATTTAATCTTCCAGTAACTCTATCATCAAACCGAGCACCTACATTTATCATAACGTCACAATGATGCATTGCTAAGTTAGCTTCGTATGTTCCATGCATACCAAGCATACCTAAAAAGTTTTTGTGATTATTGGGAACAGCACCTAAACCCATTAGTGTGAGAGTAACTGGCGCCTCAATCAGATCAACCAATTCTGTCATAAGTTTTGATGCTTCAGGACCAGAATTAATTAATCCACCACCACCATATATGATAGGTTTTTCTGAATTAATTAGTAAATTGGCAACTTTATTAATTACATTAGGATCAACAGACAATGAATTAGAGCTAACTTTGTATGATTTATTTATTTTTTGTTTATATTTTACCTTAGTTAGCTGAATATCTTTTGGAAGATCAACCAGAACTGGTCCAGGTCTTCCTGTTGATGCAATATCAAACGCCTCATGAATAACGTCACATAAAATATCTGCGTTTTTTACTAGATAATTATGTTTTGTACATGGCCTTGAGATCCCAGTAGTGTCAGCTTCTTGAAATGCATCTGTTCCAATTAGGTGTGTTGGTACTTGTCCACTTAAACAGACAATGGGAATAGAATCCATTAAAGCATCCGTTAAACCTGTAATAGCATTTGTGGCACCAGGGCCAGAAGTAACCAATACACAACCAACCTTTCCAGTTGATCTGGCATAACCTTCAGCTGCATGAACAGCTGCCTGCTCATGCCTTACTAAAATGTGTTTTAGTGACTTATTTTGAAAAATAGCATCGTATAAAGGCAAAACAGCGCCGCCAGGGTAACCAAAAATTACTTCTACACCGTTTTCTACCAACGCTTTTATAACAGCCTCAGCGCCTACAATAAGTTCATCATTACTCATAAAAAATTCCATTAAATAATTGTAAGCAATCTTGTTAACAAGATTCTAATTAGCCGTCAACTTTATAATATAAAATTACAATTAACATGCTAATAATGAAATAATATTAGATATATACCGTTTTATTTGGAATATAATTATGAGAAAACCATGTAAATTGCCTTTTTACATAGCGCCTTGTATCTCTTTTACTTAAATTTACAGCGTCTTCATAAGATATAAGACAATCTAGATATTGAAGTAACCATTTAACTCCTAGAGATTTTGATATAGGAAGAGAACGATCAATCTTATTTTTCCATAAAGTCTCAACTTCACCCAGAGCTCCACTTGCTAGCATTTTATCAAACCTAGTATCACAATTTCTATAAATTGCGCTCCTTTCAGATTTCACCATAAGGGAGAAGATTTTCTTTTCTAATTTACCTTCGCGTGGTTGGTTATGCCAAAATGTCATATTTTTTTTTGTTTCCAGAAAGACACTATAAGCTCTTATTAATCTTTGTTTATCATAATTAACATTGACAAAATCAGGATCTATTTGACCATTTAATTGCTTAAACTTTTCAATACCAATCTCATTATACTTATTTAAAGATATTTTTTTATTTTTTTCAGAAATGTTTGGTATTTTAGCTATGCCATTTATAACAGCATTAATATACATGCCAGACCCGCCAACTATAATGGGAACTTTTTTAATTTGTTTTGCTTTATTTAGGGTTAATTTTAAATCTGCCAACCAATCAGCAACCGAGTAATTTGTAAATGCATCAACATAACCGTATAAAAAATGCGGTATACCTTGTTGATCTTCTTCAGATGGTCTTGCAGACAACAATTTTAAATCACTATATACTTGGACAGAATCTGCGTTTAAAATTACACCATTAATTTTTCGTGCTAATTCTATAGCAATCGCAGATTTGCCAACACAAGTAGGTCCTGCAATTACTATGGCATCGTATTCCCAAGAAACTTTATTTGGAAATAAATCAAGAATTTGTTCAAAATTTAAGGTGCTAGACATGACAATAACATTAATATATGTAAAATTTATGAGTTATCTATTAATATCAAATACCACAGATAAAAAAATAAATTTAAATGATTTAAATTTAATTTTTCAACATATCAAAAAAATAGTAAAAAACGATATTAACTTTAAAGAGTTAAGTATCAACAAAGCATATGAATGTTATTTACCAAAAAATGAAACATATTGTGAGTTATTAGATTTTATTACAAAATTAAAAACTCAAAAAAAATTAGACGCAAATATTATAAAATCAGAAAGCATAAGAAGAAAAAAATTACTCTTAGCAGATATGGATAGCACCATTATCAAAGAAGAGAGCTTAGATGAGCTGGCAAAGTTGATTGGAAAAGAAAAAGAAATAATTCAAATTACTAAGGAAGCCATGGAAGGAAAAATAAATTTTAAAAAGGCATTATTTGATAGAGTATCAATACTAAAGGGGGTTTCTTTTGATATTTTGGAGAGTTTAAAGTCTAAAGTAGAAATTAATGAAGGCGCAAGCGAACTAATTAAAACTATGAAATATAATAAAGCAACTACAGTCTTAGTATCTGGTGGATTTACTTTTTTAACAAATTATTTAAAAATCAAATTAGGCTTTGATTTTGTTCACGCTAATTCACTTCAACACACTATTGATACATATGGCAAAAAGGTACTTACAGGCATGGTTGCTGAGCCAATTCTAGATAAAAAGGCTAAGCTTAAATATCTAAATCAATATTTAAATAAGTATAGTTTAGAACTAGAAGATTCAATGTGTGTAGGTGACGGAGCTAATGACATTGATATGATAGTAAATTCTGGAATGGGGGTTTCTTTTAATGGCAAAAAAGCACTGAAAGATGTTGCTGATTTAAACTTTGATTACACCAACCTTCTCGGATTACTATATGCCCAAGGTTACTCCGACAAGGAAATCATTTCTTAAAGAAAAAGTTATTTTAGCTCTATAGCTACAAACCTGGTTCCATTTTCAATCTTAACCAATAATAGTAAAGCCTTTCTTTTTTGCTTAAGAGCATTCTTCAAAGATTGGTCAATTATATCTAGCGAGTTAACTTCTACTTGCCCAACTCTAATTATAACCATTCCTGGCACAAGACCAGCAGATTGCGCAGGGCTTTCGTCTTTTACAGAAGTAATTACAACTCCTTTATCTATATTTTTAAGA
>MDTC01064597.1_pt1 | contig 10877 bp, 10 predicted proteins | sample 811181 | NCBI WGS metagenome assembly MDTC01 (sample SAMN05326644, study PRJNA326480) | marine metagenome | isolation source: seawater | place: Pacific Ocean: North | collected 2011 | reverse complement strand
CCTGCTAAATTGAATCCTCGCACATCCATGTTGTCTTGATTGCCTACTGTGATTTCTAGTTCGTTAAGATTCAAAAACTGTACTGGTGATTTGTCCATCGATTCCAAAAGTGCGAATAGTTTCTGTTCCTTATCTGGTTCGGCAGGTAATTCTATTCCAACATATATCCCAGCATCAGATGCAGCAGTAATAGATTCTAGATATTTATCTAGTGTCAAGTCTAGCAAATGGAATCGTAATTCATCTAATCCTGCTTTACCCAATCGCGCAGCCTTTGCCGCACCTATCGGAATAGATGTATAGCAGTGGATATGATGTTTTGTTCCAAATGCTAGTTTCAATTGTTCTATCGCTTCAACGGTTTTGTCGAAATCTAGCATTGGGTCGCCTCCAGTAATCCCAGTTCCAGTAGCATTCATCGCTTTACCTTCTTCAATCACTTCGTCCCACGAAGTACATCTTCTCTCGTTGGCAAACATATCTGGTGTTTCTCTGCGATTATCTGAAAGTGGACAATAATCGCATCCCCAGTGGCATTTGCCTGTCACAAATAGTACCAATTTACTGCCCTTTTGACACTGGATGCAGCCTTCTGCTTCCCCGATTTCAGGGGGGGCAATTTCGCTTGCAATAGGCAGATGCATCAAACAGCGGCCAAGTTGCTGTCTTTTCAATTAACTGTATGAATGCCATATCAAGAACTCTTCTTCATTCTTGTAGTATCTATCCATTCATCCCAACTTGAATCAAATCCATCGTAATGAATCAGGTAGTTCTCTCCATTGATATCAAGAATCTGAGCGTCCCACCAACTCCCCTTCCATTCAACTTTGATATTTTCTCCTACCGAATGCTGGGCGTTAAATGGGTGGTCATCTGGTCTAATTTTCCATCCAGTGGGCCCAACTACATAGATCGTATTTCTAGTTTCGATACGAGCAGTTGCTCTTACATCATATTCGATACTCTCTATGTTGGAACTATGTACGGGACCTTCTCCCAATTTAGGGTGTGCATAAGCATAGCCCTTTAGAGTCCCATCGCTAATCTTGGCATCACGAATAATTACTTCAGGTTTGTATTTTAATGAATCATCACTCTCTCCCGTGCCAAGAATATACCTTGCTAATTCACGGTAATCAATTTCTGAATCTAGTTCAATTCCTAGGGTCGCAAATTCGTCAAGAACATCATCTGCAGGAATGGGGTCATCTCCAATTTCGGTAAGAATCTCTAGGTATTTCTTAGCGGGTATAGTGCCTGTGTTATTTTCATCAAAAACTTGGAACGCTTCGATTAATTCTTGCTCAGCACTACTAGCATTATTCACATAATTTTGAATTTCAGGAGAATTTTCATGCAGAGTCTCTATGCGCCCCCATTCGACATTATCTTCAACATCGCCATCATCAAAATGAATCATGAATGTATGATCCTCATGTTCACTAGCAATAGTGCCAGGGTAGTAATGACCGTAATTTTTCCAGTTAACTAGTACTCTATCTCCACTCTTGTAAGGTGGTGCAGCAGGTCGAATCGTTCCCGGCGCATTACCAATTACTACCGCATGCTTTGTTTCTACCACTGAGGATTTAGGAACTTCGATACGATAAGTTCCATCATCATTAATTCCAATTACAGTACATCTATCCAGCCAACGTGCGTTAGTTGGGCTGTGGTATTCAACATGGTCACCTATACTGAATGATGCTGGTAATTCTACTTCTGGTACTGGTGGTGCTTGTGGTGTAGTAGCGGGTTGTCCAATCATACCTAGTTGTTGCAATGCTTGGACAACAGCGCTGGTCACTGCAGTTGCATCATTATTGATTACAGTATTATGTACAACATCTCCTCCAATTACTGAATCTTGAAGATTAACAGCTTGTAAATTAGGAGTCTGTTGTTCTGAGTCTGAATTTGGTGGTACAGGAATCCATTCACTTCCAGTCCACATATATTTACCATCAGGGCTAATTGTTGGTTCGGACATATCTGATGAAATTATGATTTCATATTTTAGTTTCATCATCACATTGTAAGATTAACCATCGATGAAATCTCCTGTCGTTTGACAGTTCGGGGTGAAAGGTAACGGCCACAATATTGTCCTGCTTTATGCCGACAACTTCGTCATCAAGAAAAGCGATTGAATCACATTTGATTGAAGTGAACCTTGGTGCGCGAATAAATACGCCTGGAAAACCATCCTTGCTAATAGCAGCCTGTCTTCCAACATCAAGTGGTTTGTGGCCAAAAGAGTCCCTTTCATGTGTAGAAATCTCTACTCCTTCGATACTTTCCCCTAAATCGACTTTTAGTGATGCTTGAAAGGAATCGATTTGTCTTCCAAATGCGTTTCGATCTATTTCTGCTGAGATTAATTTTTGTTGACAAAGTAGTATTGCTCCAGCGCAAGTTCCTAAAACTGGAATTCCACTTTCTACAATTTCCCAAATGGCCGAGTAAAGGTTTTCATAACGGCTTGCTATTTTCATACTGGTTGACTCCCCACCGGGTAATACTAAGGCATCTATACCCTCCACATCACTTGCTTTACGCAGCTCTCGAATATCAACATCAATACTTAATTCAGCAGCAGCTCCTCGCAAAGCCTCCGCATGTTCATGACGAGCGCCTTGAAGCATAGCCAAGCCGATAGTCAGCATCATTCAGGGCAAAGGCCTCTAGTTTTTCACCGCGACGGTCTTACAATATGGTATTGAACCTCATGCTACTGCGTCTGTATATGAGCCACGAAGGTGACTGTTTTCTTGTCCCTGGGCCAGTCCGTATGAGTCCTGAGTGTCTTGAAGCAATGTCCACGCCTACAATTACTGCGCGTGGTGGAGAATTCCGAGACATCATGGCTCGACTAAACAGTGGTCTTCGCTATGCTTTCAATTTAACAGCCTCACCTGCTGTAAAGAAAAACAAATCTTGGGCAGGAACTGACGGATACAAAGTGATTGTTGCCTCAGGTTCTGGAACAGCCGCTATGGAGATGGTAATGGCTAACAGATTTCGTGCTAATGACCGAGTATTGGTTCCTACAAATGGTAAATTCGGCGAGAGAGTTGCTGAAATGGGTTCACGATTTTGTATTGTTAAACATCTGAAATATGACTGGGGTAGAGCGTTTGACCTTGGAGAGATAGAGGAACAGTTAGCAAGGGGCAATTGGGAAGGAATGGCCATTTGTCATAATGAAACATCATCGGGAATTACTCAGGATGCTGAATCGATTGCAGAAATGTGTGAAAGGCACGGAGTTGCTCTGATTATCGACGGCATTACCAGTGTAGGTGGTTTGCCAGTTCATCCAGCAGATTGGAAAGCAGAAGCTGTAGTTGTCGGTGCGCAGAAATGTACAGCGGGGCCATCAGGAATCTCTGCTCTAGCGATATCGGAACACTTCATTGAAAGGTGTAAAGCAATTAGACAACAAGATGATGCAAATCCTACGTACTATCTGGACCTACTTTCAGCGCTAAAGAAAGGCGATGATGACCAAACTCCTTGGACTCCTGCAATCAATGCAGCGATGGGTTGGGCAGTTTCACTTGAGCAACTCAAGGAGGAAGGCCTAGAAAATAGATGGAATCGTTGTGCTTTGATGGCCAATGGCGTAAGGCGTCTTTTTACGGAATTAGGTTTTGAATTATTAGCTGATGAATATTCACGCTCATCTACAGTGACTGCCATAATGTACCCCGAAGGAATTGATGATAGTTGGAGAGTTCGTCTGAAAGAAGAATATTCAACACAGGTCATCGGTGCTCAAGACCACCTTAAGGGGAAGATGTTTAGGATCGGTTCAATGGGTGAAACTCCAATTTCAGAGATGGTTGAAGGTTGTAAAAGAATGCTGTCTTGTTTCCGAGATTGTGGACATGAACTTCCCGAAATTGATGTTGAAATATTCTTCAAGTGATTAAGATGTACATTGTATTGGGTAGATTCCAACCTTTTCATAATGGACATGCACATTTAGTTAATGCTGCTCTAAAATTAGGTGAAGTAACCATCGCAATCGGCAGTTCGCAAGAATCATGGACACCCGATAACCCTTGGAGTGGGGCTGAAAGGGAAGCCATGATTCGCCACTGGCTTGGAGAGCGAGAGGCTAGAATTGTGTGTATTGAAGATATCAATGACCCACCAAATTGGGTTGAACATGCAACAAAGTTTCACGGAGAGGGAGTCTTGTTTACATCTGACGAATCGACAAAAAAACTGTATGAAGAATCAGGATGGGATGTAGAATGGTGTGATTTAGAGAAAAGAGATTCGTTTGAAGGTTGGAGAGTCCGCTCTACTTTGAAAATGATCTCTACAGTGTCGCAGCAGGATGCTCAAAAATCGGTAATGCAGGCAGTTCTGCCCGAAAAGATAGCCAATTGGCTAATTGAAAACGATGCGCTATACCGGTTTTATGAGATTTCTAAGGATTTGAACCATGTAGGATGAGCATACTCAATCCTTATTTATTCGAATCACGAGCAACAATCGTGGGCATAATCAAGCGAATGGCGATTCACATCACAGGAATCGGTATAGGCGGTGCGATGGGATTAGTCTCATCTATCCTTATGCTATACCTTTTAGTTGACGCTTCTATCAATGGAGCAGAAGAGCCTGTGTGGCTAATGTTATGCGCAATTGTTGGTGTTTTTATCGGCGCTGTGGTTTACAAAATTGTACTTTGGTCTAGTAAAGGCTCCTCATATCTTCAATGAGTCTAAACGACGCGAGTTTGATAACTCCTATCTTTTAGCATTGCTTCATGGGTTTCAAGGACCGCTTTGGCGTCGACCTTGGAGTTTTCAAAGAAAAGACGACTTGGAAGGCATTTGTAATCGGCCTCGTAATGTTTTCAGTAATAGGATATTCCGGGCTTTCAGTATTTGATTTGGCAAGCGACTCATACGGAGTTGATCGCTCATCAGCAAGAATCGCTCCTGATTTTGAAATTGAAACAATAAATCGTACTGGATTTGAAGATAACTACACCAATGAGACTGGATGGTTCAAGTTATCCGACCATCGTGGCAAGGTTGTAATCATTGATTTCATGGCAATAGATTGTGCCAATTGTCATCTTGTTCAGGAGCATTTAGACTTAAGAATTGATGAATGGAGAGATTTGGATGAATCGCATGAAGTTGTGATTGTTTCTATTGGTTGCTGGTATGCAACTGAAACATTATCAGAATTAAATGAGACATTTGGTGACTCAAGCAAAGATAGTCATATGCCATGGATTGTCGGTACTGGTGCGACAGATTCGATAATTTTGAATGATTCACGTGGAGATATGGTTGAGTATTATCAGGCCCAAGGAATACCGGTAGTATATGTTATCGACCATGAAGGGTATATTGTCGGAATGGAAAAGTCCGGAACTCCTACAGGTGGCTGGGGCGATTTTGACGAATCGGTAGTTTTAGCCGCAAAAGGTGAAGCAGAAGATTTGCGATTTTCACTAAAAAAGGTGGACAGGTCGGCTAGTGCGATATTCATAATGGGATTGCTTCTTGGAGTGTTAGTCTATTTCTCACCATGTGCTTTCCCGATTTTACCTGGTTACATTTCCTATTACATAGGCTTGGGGCAGCGCGAAGATGAGTTGATGGAAAGCGGCAAACTTGAGAAAAAAATGCCACCTCATTATGTCTTAGGGGGATTGGCAGCATTAGGTCAATTGACGTTCTTTGCAATTATTGGAGTAATTGTTTTCGGCCTAGGAAGTATCTTCGACCTTTCAGGAGTTCTACATTACTTCGCTCTCGCAGTAGCAATTTTGCTAATTATATTGGGCGCTTTCATGCTAACAGGCGGTACAGCTCATCTACTTGGTTTCGTTCAAAAATTAGTAGACAGATACTCAACTACAGAAATGGATGCTAAATTTACTCCAAAACGAAACATGTATCTGTGGGGAATTGGTTATTCGGCAGCATCGATAGATTGCACAGCAGCAGCCGTAATTCCATTCATTGGATATCTTGCAATAATAGATGGTGCAGCTACATGGACTGGTCTGGTAGGATTGATGCTCTCAGTAAGTTTGCTAATGATTGGAGTAACAACCATCGTTGGTATGGGTCAACAACGATTCATAAATATCCTTAGAAGATCTACTGGATTGATCAAAGCAATAGGTGCTTGGATGATGATGATGGCCGGAATCGGTCTGACATTCTATCTGACACAACCGGAGTTAATCGCTAGCATCGTCGCTTGAAGTATCGCTGCTAAACATCTCCAACCATTCATCGTTAGAGGATGCTTTAATCGCGGGGATACACATCCAATACCAGCATGCTAAACCAGCGATTACACCTGTGGCTAAATCCCAAAAGAAATGCTGTTTAGTCGTCATCACAGATATACACAAAGCGACCCATGCTATCCACACAAAGACTTCCTTAATCCCAGAAATGGACCCCCATCTTCGAAGAAGTAGTACGATCAGTAGGGATTGTAAAACATGTAAACTAGGCCAAGCATTGTATGGCTGGTCGGTATTATGCATAATGTCTCCAAACCAAAAGCCCCAGAAACCTTCTCCAGCTAATACATCTGAAGGTATTTGGTCACGAATGTAAACTTCTGTGGGGAATATTATGAAAATGAGGTTTACAGCCCAAGTCATAACAAAAAGAGCTTGATGGAAGGCGAACATCTCTCGGATCTGTACGTCATTTTCTCTACCAAACCAGGCTGCTGCTGGATAATAGAGGTAAAGTGTCAAGTAAATTATGAACGACCATCCGATGTATGGAACCATCGTATCTATTGGTAATATAGGGTCCATTACTGACCGGTCAATATACCCCATAACCTGGTTTATAATCGAGTATGGCAAGGCCATAAAAACAATCATAGCTACAATCGTATACCAGAAAATTTTCATGGTACTGCGTGATTCCCAATGGGGTTTCCAAATCGCCCATGGCCGCTTGAACATGGCAGCCCGTGTTGGATTTACTTATTCATGCAATCGGTGAACCACAGGATGGGCAGGCCTTCCAGCCGGCTTGTATTGTAGTGCCACAGTTTACACATGCGGTTGGATTAGCGGCGCCGCCACCTCTAATCTCTCCTCCCGCTCCATCAACTGCTTTTTGTGCCGTTTGTTGACGCAGGAACTCTTGCATTACTTCAGGTGTGAGGGAGCCATTATCTGCTGCCATCTCCATCATTTTTGTCTGGAACTGGTTTTGTGAATCCATTCTCTCATTTTGAAATTGTTGCTGGTTTGCGATTCGTGCAGCTTTTTTGGCTTGCACTTCAGCAAATAAGTCCATTGCGTTCTTTGTTTTAGCTTCAGATTCTTTCATTCGCACATCAGCGGCATGACTTCTGTCATCTTGTTTCAATTCCATCTGTCCACGGTCACGAGTTAATTCTGCTTCCCATTGTGCTTCTTTTGCTCTTAATCCCTTGAGATCTTTTTCTAATTCAATAGTAACTTGTCCTCTTGCTCTTGCTCTAGCAACATTGGTTTCCATTTCGATTCTTGACAATGTAATAGCCTCGGTTTGGGAGTAATGTGCCATCTGGGCATCTGCATTAGCTTGATTTCCAGCAGTCTGCGCTTCTATTGCAGCACGATGTCGTTGGACTAATTCCATATCAGTTGGATTTGTAACCGGGAACGCCTTTAAGAGAGTAAACCCAAGGTTGGAAAGAAGATTTCTCATCTCCATTTCAGCAGTCATTTCAAACCTTTCAACAAAGGCAGCATCTCTAATGTCTGCAGCCGTATTGCATGCAGCAAGGCATGGGGTAACCACTCTCGCTTTTACTTCATCAGCGATTATATTGATCAATCCCGCACGGTCTAGGGTTGGAGCATTATTAGCAAAATAATTCAACAATTTGGGTAAGTCGTCATTATTCATCTTTAATCTGAGATTTGCAAATCCCTTTGCTGCTTCACCATTTGCTATTTGACCATCAAATGGTATCCAATAATCCATTGGCCCAGTCATGGCAAACAAAAGTCTGCGATCAGAAGCAGTAACTCCCATCTTTTCTCCGATCCAGCGTGAAAATCCTCCAGCCATGCTCTTGAGCGTGGTTTCTGTAATCACATCACCAATTCTTCCATCAATAATTAGTGCACAAGCTTCATTTGGTTTTAGTAAAACCTCTTGTTTTGCAAAAGTAGTTATTTTGTCTGCGTTAACTAAACGTGCAATCGTATCGGGTTTGTCTCTCCATCTGTAATTTGCCATTTTATCACTTCTTTTTCTTTTTCTGTTTTAGCCCTGCAAGCATTGTTGCTCTAGCTCCAAAGAAGCCTCTGCAACTTGACATTTTTTGTGTTGTTTGTAAAATACATTGTCTTGCATCACCTTCTCCGGTTGCAATAGCATGTTCTGCACTATTTGCAATATTAACCGCTTTGGTAACCATGTCGATAACATCGTGGTCGTGTTTGATCAGGTTCTTTAGGTCTTTATTAGACGGAGAACGCTGTCCAGACAAAAACGCATGTTCCATTCCAGCAATCGCTTTATTGACATCTTCAATCAGATAATCACATTCTTCCATACTTTGCTTTGCAGCACGGGCTAATGCCATCTCTCCACCTCTAAATTGTGAGTCGAAAATATTCTGCATGTGAGTTCTTACCCTGCCTGCTGCACGAGCAATTTCAGCACGCACCATCTTATCATTCTCGATACGGTTACCTTTGGAATAACCGTTGTAACCAGAGAGTATCAATTGCACTCCCCTAATGTATGGCAGGGCATCAATTGGAGTACCTATCATCTACTTCCCCACATAGGACAGGAAAGGGGCCCTTATTGACGCTACCGATTGATGGATTGTTGACTATTCTTCGTTATCGTTCTCTGTAATGGTGGTTTTCTTACTACCGCTAAAAATACTTTCAGGGTCATCCGGAAGCATACTAGATGTTAGTATTGTAACGATTGTGGAACCGAGTAAGGCTGCTACAAAGACCCAGAGGTTTGTCAGTCCACCATCAGATGCAGGTATTGCATCAATAGTTGGATGTAGCAGATACAAGAAATAATTTCCATCAAGCATGCCGTATGCACCAACAGATAGGACTCCTGAGAATGCTCCAAGCAATGCACCTTTGGAAGATACTCCTTTCCAAAGAGTTAGCATAATTGGAGCAATGGTTGCAGCAGCAAGTAAGTCAGCAACCAAGAATATACCAAATACGCTCCAAGCATCAAATGTGAAACCAGCAATGGTTGGACCAGTGGCTAGATAAATCGCCATTGGGACCATGGCTATAGTGACGATACGAGCATGAGATAATCCCATTCTACTATCAGAAATATCCCGAGTAATCGAAGCCGATATTGCATTTAGTAAAGTATCTACACTTGAGCATACCAATGCTAAAATTAGTACTACAAAGGCAAATAGTATAATCTTGTTATCCCCGATTAGAGTAAAGAAAGCGAGTGATGGGTCTTCCACCATTCCCCTTCCAGCAGCTACAGTTCCAAAGAAACCCATTACAAATACCAGGGGCAATACTAATGCTGAAGCGATCAAAGCCCCCTTTTTCAATGATTTATCATCCTTTGAAGCCCAAGTTCTTTGCCAGTTCCCTTGGGAAAACATTTCAGCAGCAGTGATGGCTAGAACAAGTGCAAGGCCTGATTTGAATGTATCCATGTAAGTGATACTTCCATTTGACCACGATGCATCATATCCCGCAGGGTTGTATGCTTTTGCATCCTTGATTAATTCGCTAATATCACTGCCAAATAGTATTACTAGCAATACAGAAATTAGTACTAGAATTACTCCAGCCTGTACTTTGTCAGTTCTAAGTGATGCTGGAAGTCCTCCAAATGAGGTATATGCAGCAGTAACAATAGCAACTGCCATCATTGGTATCATAGGTTTCATATCGGTAAGGTATTCCATTCCTTTACCGATTGCAGTAAATTCTGCGAATAAGAATGTAAACATGTAAAGTACAGAAATTATTCCGACATACAATTGCATAGGTCTACCCAACTTCATTTTCACATAATCTGCCAGAGTCACACCTGTTGGGAGTTGATTTCTAATCATTGGTCCGATATACGCAAGCAAGAGGAACGGAGTGGCTGCTGATACGGCATACCCCAGTACTTCCCAAAATCCACCATAGTATCCAAGTTCCGAGGGTCCTATCAAGATCCATACTCCCATGCCGGAAGCAAAAAGACTCAATGCAATTCGAAGTGAATTTTGAGTACCTCTCGCTGAAAGATATTCATCATCATCGATATTCTTTCCTGCACCGGAATTATATCCGATATATGCAAAAACCCCAAGTGTTCCAAAAAGTAGTAAGTAAGCTATAATTTCATTCATTCTTCTACCTCAAAAAGCAGCAATGATGTTGTGCATCCTATCTATTAACTCTAAAGGATTGTGAGCCAAAATATACAATGATGGTTCCCATCCAAAAGCACCCTCGTCTAAGATTACATCTATGCCTTGATGAGGCACTAATTCTCCTTTCGGAGCAAACGTTAGATTCAAGTCTAGATTTTCACACATCTGTTCGATATCTTCTCCATTTGCGGGTGGCTTGATATTCAATATCGCAGTTTTATCAGAATCATTGTGCCGTGCAGATAATAGCATATTTGCTAAATGGTTAGATGCGCCAAAAGCAGGAGTGTCATGATGCCTCAATCTGTCATCTACGATTGAGACCTTTCCCGGGAATGCTGCAACTTCTGCAGTGCTGGAGGAGTTCTCCAAGCAGCAGGCGATATTCATCCCTACCGCTGGCATCCAAGGAGAAATTTTGTTAATGTCAATACGTGATACTGCCCACTCCAATCTCTTTAGCAGAGCGGTTTGTTCTTGGTCGGAAT
>MDTC01231139.1_pt1 | contig 10879 bp, 11 predicted proteins | sample 811181 | NCBI WGS metagenome assembly MDTC01 (sample SAMN05326644, study PRJNA326480) | marine metagenome | isolation source: seawater | place: Pacific Ocean: North | collected 2011 | reverse complement strand
TATTCCTTGGAGCTTTTCTTGGGGTCAAAGTAGGCTTGCCCTTCCTGGTTGGTTTGGTTTTGGTACAGCTCTTGAAACTTTCGCATTAGAGTCTCCTCAGATAAACAGAGCGTTACTTCTAGAAATGGCAAGAGATTGGCCTTTTTTTCAGGCTCTTATTTCAAATATTGATATGGTTATGGCTAAAGCTGATATCGGAATAGCCAGGCGATATGCCAGGTTGGGTAATGATCCAAAATCGTCACGTAAAATTTTCTCTAGAATAAAAGATGAATGGAGCAGAACAAAAGGGGCACTTGAATTTGTAACTGGATCTGGTGACAGGTTATCTTCAAACCCTCAACTTGCTGGTTCAATTCAGCGACGGTTTCCATATTTGGACCCCTTAAATCACCTTCAGGTTGAATTAATTAGAAGATGGAGAAGTGGGGTTCAAGATGAGCGAACCAAAAGGGGTATCCACCTAACAATTAATGGTGTGGCCACGGGCATAAGAAATACTGGTTAGTTGATATAACCTAAAATCTAAAATTTTTATGAATTTTATTCCGCATCTTTGTGTTGCATTTAATGCAGTTATTTGGGGTCTTATATGGATACCCTTGCACTGGTTAGATAACAAAGGGTTATCTGTGATGTTAACTACATTCTTTTCTTATCTTGTTTTGAGCGGGATATTATTTTTTGTCAGGTCTTATCGCCTGTCAAAAATTATAAGATCGAAAACATTGCTCTTTATGGGTCTCGCTTACGGGTTTACAAATATCTGTTTTAATTGGGCTGTCACTAATGGTGATGTGGTTAGGGTCGTTTTTCTTTTTTATCTGATGCCAATCTGGGCAGCAATTTTTGCAAAAATATTTTTGTCAGAAGATTTAGGGTTGAGGGGCTTGCTTAGAATTTTTGTTGCTACGTTAGGTTTAATGATAGTTCTTGATGTATTCGATCAGTTTTCATTAAAATTACAAATTAACTTTTACGAGGCTGTTGCAATTTTAGGAGGGGTTTTTTTTGCACTAGGCAACGTTTTTTTACGCAAGGCTTATACATACTCTTCATTTGATAGAAGTATGTCAATATTTCTAGGTTCATGTTTTGTTCCATTCATATTGTTGATTATAATTTATTTACTCAGTGATTTTCCTTTATTCATTAACCCAATTGAAAATTTAAAAGATTTAATTTCTTTAAATTTTTTTTCAATCTTATGTATTTTAACTTTGATGGTTACTCTTCTCGGTACTGCTAATTTTTGTCTTCAGTACGGTGGTTCAAGAATTCTAGTACAAACTACTACCCTAATAATGCTGTTGGAAATTCCAGTTGCTACAATATCGCAGGCTTTTGTAGCCAACAGACTTACTGAAAACTCTGTTTTGATCGGTGGTGGATTAATAGTAATAAGTGCTATTTGGGCTAGTTTTGATCAAGTCAGTAGGAGGTAGGTTTTAGTATGAATGTCTGGAGCTTGGATACTCTTTGTTCTTAACGGCATCTATGTAGTTTTTTATTGCTTGTTCAATAGTATCCCCCTTGCTGAAAAAACTTTTAGCGAATTTAGGGTTGTGACCTTGACTTAATCCCAGCATGTCATGTAAAACTAAAACTTGCCCATCTACATAAATACCAGCTCCAATCCCAATTGTTGGGACTTTAACATGTTGTGTAATTTTTTTTGCTAATTCACTTGGAATTAGTTCTAAAACAAAAATATCCACTCCACTTTCTTCAAGAATTTTCGCTGATTCGATTATTGAAACAGCTTTTTTAGTTTCAGTACCCTGGACTTTGTATCCTCCTAGTTTGTGGACTGACTGAGGTGTTAAACCAAGATGACCACAGGTTGGAATACCTCGATCTGAGAGGAAAGAAATAGTTTCAGAGAGCCATTTTCCACCCTCAAGTTTTACTATTTGTGCTCCAGCCTCCATCAGTTGTGCCGCATTACTGTAAGCTTTTTCTGGTGATTCTTGATAACTTCCAAAGGGCATATCAACCATAATCATGGAGTTTTTTGTTGCATTTGAAACGCAACGAGTATGGTAAATCATATCCTCTATTTTTACTTTAATTGTTGATTTGTTGCCTTGCACAACCATACCTAAAGAATCACCAATTAAGAGAATATCTATCCCAACCCTGTCAAGCAATTTAGCAAATGTAGCGTCATAGCATGTGAGCATACAGATGGGTGAATTTAAATTCTTTTTTTGAATTAATTGTTGAATATTAACTGACATATGTTAGCTATTAAATTTTTCAGATAGTGTCGCTTTTTGGATTTCATCGATAGACATATCTCTCAAACATAAGCTAGCAAACTTCGCAGCAAAACCTTTTAAAACTCTATCCTTTCTAAAAGCCAATACTGTAGTATTCTGTGGAAAAATATTACTACCGTCGAGGAGTATTAAATTTGTATCTAAATCGTTGTCATATGCCATAGATGCTATTATCCCTATTCCAAGATTTAGATTGACATAGGCCTTGATAACGTCAGCATCCAAAGCCTCAAGAACAACATTTGTTGTAATATTTTTTTTGGTAAAAGTATCATCAATCTTAGATCTACCAGTAAACCCTTTATGGTAAGTAATTAGGGGGTATTTACCTAAATCCTTTAAATTAAAATTATTTTTTTTTGATAAGGGGTGGCCCTTTGGAACTACGATGCCGTGATACCAATGATAGAAAGGGAAAGTGGCAAATCTAATATCTTTTTTAAGAGATTCGGTTGCAATTGCTAAGTCTGCTTCACCACTATCTAACATACTTGAAATTTCAGGTGGACTTGCTTGATGGAGTACAAACTGAACATTAGGGTATGAGTTACGAAAGGACATAATTAATTCCGGCAAGGAGTATCTAGCTTGTGTATGAGTAGTTGCAAGTACTAATTGCCCAGAATCTTTCGATGAAAATTGCTCTTTAACTTCTTTAATATTGTGAACATTTTCCAAAATTTTTATAGCATATAAATGTACTGATTTTCCTGGCTCTGTGAGGCCGTGAAGTCTTTTACCACGACGATTAAAAATTTCAAAACTTAGTTCTTCCTCTAATTCTTTTATAGCTTTACTAATGCCAGATTGGGATGTAAACAAAGCCCTGGCAACTTGAGTTAGATTGAAGTCATTCTTTTTTGCTTCAATAATTATTTTTAATTGTTGTAAGTTCATAAAATTACAGCTTAGATGTTAACTCAGGGATAACCTCAAATAAATCAGCCACTAATCCAAATGATGCAATTTCAAAGATTGGCGCGTCAGGATCCTTATTAATTGCAACGATAATTTTTGAATCTTTCATTCCAGCAAGATGTTGAACTGAGCCAGAAAGCCCAACTGCAAAATATATATCAGGTGCAACAATCTTACCCGTTTGTCCGACTTGATAGTCATTTGGTGCATATCCTGCGTCAACAGCTGCTCTGGAAGCACCAAGAGCAGCATTCATTTTTTTTGCTAGTGGTTCTAAAATGCTCAAATAATTTTCAGCTGAACCAAGTCCCCTTCCGCCAGAGATCACTATCTTTGCCGAATTAAGGTCTGGGCGATCATTTTTGGTGAATTCTCTAGAGACTAATTCCTTTTTGTATTCTGAATTAATACATGCAATGGACTTCACACTGACTTCTCCACCACTAACGATTTTATTATTAAATTTTGTGGGTCGAATGGTCAAAAATTTAATGTCCTCAGTTGAGGAAACAAGAGAAGTTAAATTACCCGCATAAATTGGTCTTTCAAATTCAAACCCACTAAGTATATTTGTTACGTCAGAAACTTGGGATACATCTTGTAGTGCTGCAATTCTTGGAATAGTTTCTTTACCTAAAGAGGAGGTCGTCATTAGGACATTTTTGATGTTGGAGTTTTGTGATAAAAACTGATTTACTTGGTCAGCATAAAGCTCAGCGAAGTGATTTTTATGCAATTCATTATCAACATAAAAAATTTTTTCAACATCTCTGTATTTTTTAACTTCTTCGATTACAGTGATGCAATCAAAGCCAATTACTATTGCCCAAATTTCGGAATTAAGCTTTTTAGCCGCAGAGATTGTAGTTTTAGCATTGTTATAAATACTTTTATTGTCGTGTTCGATAATTACAAGGCTAGTCATATTAAATTGCCTCCGATTTATCTTTCAAATGAATAAGTAATTCATCAACATTTTTAATTTGCAAGCCCTTTCTTCTTGCTTCTGGCTCTTTAATTTCAATAATTTCTAATTTATTTAAGACAGTGACATTTAGGTCATTGATACTGATTTGTTCAATTTTCTTTTTCTTCGCTTTCATAATATTTGGTAACGTTATGTACCTTGGTTCGTTAAGCCTGAGATCGGCAGTTACAAGTGCTGGAAGTATTAGTTTGATTTTTTCTATGCCCCCATCCACCTCTCTTGAAACTTCAATTTCATTATCAGTGGATGTGAATTCTACCTTGGAAGCAAAAGTAGCTTGAGGTATTTTGGTTAATGCAGCCAACATTTGACCAGTTTGGTTACAGTCATCGTCAATTGCTTGTTTTCCCATAATTATTAAATTAGGTTTTTCTTTTTCAAATATTTTTTGTAATACTTTAGCAACTGAGATAGGTATTAAAAAGTCCCTGGAAATTACATGTAATGCTCTATCGGCTCCCATAGCCAATGCTGTTTTAAGAATATCTTGACATTTTTCCTCACCACACGTCACAACGACAATCTCATCAGCTTTTCCACTCTCCTTAATCCTTATGGCCTCTTCAAGGGCAATTTCATCAAATGGATTAATACCCATTTTTACATTTTCGGTATCTACATTTTTTTTGTCAGCAGTTGGCCTAACCACTACGTTATAGTCTACGACTCTTTTAATTGGAACAAGAATTTTCACTTATTTTCTTTCAATTAGTTAATTAATAGTTTTAAATTTTATTATGCCCTTTTGTTTTGACCTACTAAGCATATTCATGTGCCATCCATAATTTAAATGTGCAATTATTTCGTAAAAAGCAAAAAAGAATTGATGGCTATCTAGTTTTCTGGAAAAAATATTTGGAATCAATTGATACGCAGTTTTTTCTTGTAAACAATTTAAAAAGATTTTTTTCATTCTTTTCTCATGATGATCTTTAAGCTGATTTACTCTATCAATTATTCCTTGAAAGGGTTCACCATGCGATGGTAACACCATGGTGTCTACGGGCAATGATGTGAATTTATTCAAACTTTCAAGAAATTCTTTTAGAGGATTTCCATTTGGTTCGTCAGGAAAAACTCCTACATGTGAAGAAATTTTGGGTAGGAGCATATCGCCTGAAATAAGCAATTTAATATTACTATTATAAAGACTAATATGTTCCGGAGAATGACCAGACCCTGTTATAACAGTCCATTTGTACTTTCCTATTTGAAGCTGTTGCTTATCTGATAACTTCTCAAATGAGGATGGAAAGTCCGGCACCATAGATGAGTAATAATTAGATCGTTCAGATATGTGGTGCTTTTCTGCTTGGACATCGCAACCGTGGCTATGAAAGTATTTTGACGTGTGAGAAAGTTTTGAATCGTTTCTGTGATGTGAAGGTACTTTTCCTTCAAGTGAATAAGTCCGCCCATTAAAAAATTCACCATGGCTCATCAAAAGTTCGGCGCTCCAAAGATCATCATCTAAACCTTTACACAACCAATTCGCCAATCCTATGTGATCTGGGTGCATGTGTGTACAAATTACTCTTAACAATTGTAAACCTGAGAAATAATTCTTTATGATGGATTTCCATATAACCTTATTATTTTCTTTAAATAAGCCAGTATCAATCAATGTCCAACCGGGCTTTCTATTTATAACATCTCGAAATAGCCATAAGTTAATATGATCAAGTTTAAAAGGAAGCGGCATTCTGATCCAAAAAATATCACTAGTTATTTCAGTAACCTTACCAGTTATTGGAATTTGAAAATTTAAATAATGGATTATTTTTTTACTATTATCACTCAATTGCCAAACCTTAAACGATTGGGTAAAAGTTTTTTGTTTAAAAAACATTCTTTTTTTGTATTTTTTTTAAATAAAACTTCTTTGGCTAAACTTTCGGCGGCAAGAGGTGCCCATGATATTCCTCTTGAACCAAGAGCAGTAAAAGCATAAATTCTTGGATATTTGTCTTCAATTAATCCAATTACTGGTAATTTGTCTCGAGACACACACCTTGTGGATGTTCGATCGATGAACCGTTGATTTACAATGTTAAACTCAAATTTTAATTGAGGCATAAGGTTTGTGAGTCTATTAATATTTTCAATTCTATATTTTTCACAAGAAATATTGTGCGGTTTGTTAACCGTCTCATAAGTGGCTCCAGAAAAAACATGTCCATTTATTAAGGGGGTAACGTAACCTGATTTACATAAAATATGGTCATGTTTGAAAAATTTACGGTAATTTTGTTCAGTAAACGGCATACCTGTAATCTGGCCATTAACTAATTCTAATGCAGGTTTTTTGGATATCAAATTCTTATTGTTGATCTCCTTCATTGGGGTATTAATTTTAACTAAATCTAAACTTCCATAACCGGCAGCAATAATAACCAGATCAAAGGGATGCATTGGATGATCGGGTTCTCGGGTATGAAGTGTATTTAAGTTATTGAAATCAATATTTGCGTTAAAAATTATTTTTAACTTGTCACCAAGGATGTGTTTAGTTTCTTTTAACGCAGCTTTAACAAATTCTTTTGGTTTCAGCCAGCCGCATTGTGGAGACCATACAGCACAAGTTTCAGCATTGATGTCTTTATAACGATCAATTAAAGTATTTTTGGTTAGAAATTTTGATTGTGAATCTTGACTCTTATTTAAGTTTGTCCAATTTAAAGATTGCTTTTCACTTCTAGGAAGATGTAGAACTCCACACAAATCAAAAAATTTTTTATCGATTTTAAGTTCTTTAATCCATCTAATAGTTGTTAATATACCTTTTTGTGTCCATATTTGAGAAAAACTGTCACTAGAAATTATAGGGTGTATTATCCCGACAGGATTACCAGATGCGCTTGACTTCAATGCATGTTCTAAAGAATTGGCTTTTTCGAAAATAGTTAGATTTTTGATACTGTAATAATCGCTGTCTTGAATCTCAGAAATTTGACTGTGCTGATTGTTTTGACCTAAATTAGCCAGTGCTCTTGCCATGCAAATTCCAGCTATCCCTGTTCCTACAATTGCTATTTTCACTTTAATGTTTTTTTTTCATTTATTAAGTATTCTAATGTAATCGAAAAATTTATCGGAGTTTACAAAAAATGTTGGGAATTATAGGAGGAAGTGGAATATATGACGTTGATGAACTTGAGTGCTCAGAATGGAGAACTGTTAATTCATCATTTGGAAACCCATCAGATCAGTTACTTTTCGGCACACTTCATGAGCAACCAGTGGTCTTTCTGCCAAGACATGGTAGAGGACACATTCACAGTCCATCTTCTGTAAATTACAGAGCAAATATTGACGCATTAAAAAGATCAGGTGTGAATGAAATCATTGCATTAAGTGCTGTTGGATCTCTAAATCAAAAGTTTACTCCAGGTATGTTTGTTTTGCCGGATCAATTTATTGATAGAACTTTCAACAGAGAGAAATCCTTTTTCGGTGCTGGATTAGTTGCACATGTATCGATGGCTAAACCTGTGTGTGAAAAATTGGGTAAAAACATATTTAAAGCTGCCCAAAACATAGGCCTAACAATTTCTGACAAAGCTACATACCTTGTAATGGAGGGCCCTCAATTCTCTAGTAAGGTCGAATCAGAGCTATATCAATCGTGGGGTTGCGATTTGATTGGTATGACCAATATGCCTGAAGCAAAATTGGCAAGAGAGGCTGAAATATGCTACTCGTCTATATCTATGGTTACGGATTTTGATTGTTGGCATCCAGAGCACGATGAAGTGACTGTTGAAAAAATAGTTAAAACTTTAAAAGATAATAGTGAAAATGCCAAAAACTTAATTATAGAATTGACGAAACTCAGAACCAAAATTGATTCAAATCCTTCATGTCCTTGTCAATTTGCTCTCGACAACGCTATCATAACCAATCCTAAACACTGGGATAAGAACAAAGTTGAGGCATGTTCTGCAGTTGCTGGAAGAATTTTAAAAAATAATAACGAATAACATGGCCTTAAAAAAACAAAAGCTCATAGAAGCGTGCCACAAAATTTCTCAATTAGGTTTGATTAAAGGTTCCTCTGGCAATTTAAGTTTGAGATTAGATAAGAAAAGATATCTGTTGACATCCTCAGGCTGCTCGCTCGAATGTCTTCAAGAAAAAGATATCGTAACAATGTCAATTGATGGCCAAATTATTTCAGGCGAAAAACCATCTAGCGAATGGATGATCCACAGAGATTTATATAAAGAAAGGTCCGATATTGAATCAATAGTGCATACACACTCAAAATACGTTTGTGTTTTAGCTTGTTTGCATAAAGAATTACCTCCATTTCACTACATGGTCGCAGTAGCTGGAGGAGAGAATATACGTTGCTGTCCTTATGAACTTTTTGGGACAAAAAAATTATCAGATAATGTCATCAAGGCTATGAGAAATCGTAATGCATGCCTTATGGCAAATCATGGTTTGGTTGTTGGTTCATCAAGCTTGGCAAACTCAGTTTATATTGCTGAGGAAGTAGAGTCTTTGTGCGAGCAATATGTGAATGCATTAGCTATTGGTAATGTTAAATTACTCTCTCAAAAACAAATGAAAGACGTGTTGGAAAAATTTAAAAATTATGGTGCTATAAAGAAAGTTGAAAATGACTAATTCAGATACGAACGAAAGAGAAATACAAAAGAGAATAAAGGAAAAAATACGTTCCATTCCAGATTATCCCAAGCCAGGAATTTTATTTCGAGACATTACAACTCTTCTAAAACAACCAGAAGGAGTTTTTGACTCAGTTGAAATTGCCTTGGAAAAATTAGGAGGGGTTAAATTTAATAAAGTTGCTGGTATAGATTCCAGAGGTTTTATTTTTGGAGCCGCAATTAGTTATGCTAAAAAAAAAGGTTTCGTGCCTATCAGAAAAAAAAATAAATTGCCTGGGCAAGTTATCAGCGAGGTATATGACTTAGAATATGGAACTGATGAGCTAGAGATACACGTTGATGCAATAGATGAAAATGATCAAATACTTTTGGTTGATGACTTAATTGCAACCGGAGGGACAGCAATTGCTGCAGTTAATCTAATTAAAAGGTTGAAGGGAAATGTTGCTGCTTGTTGTTTTGTTGTTGGGTTACCAGATCTTGGAGGAATTTTAAAGTTAAAGCAAAATGGAGTTGATGTAATCAGTATTTGCGATTTTGATGGGCATTGAAAAGAGGCGATTACAATAAATGAAAAAATTTGAAACCATAGATTGGAAAAATAATGAGTTGATTTTAATTGACCAGAGACTTCTTCCAACAGTCGAAAAGTACGTTGTGTGTAGATCAGTTGATGAGGTTGCTGATGCTATAAAAAATATGGTTGTACGTGGTGCGCCCGCAATAGGTTGTGTGGCAGCATTCGGATTCACTATTGCAGTCACTCAAGCTATTAAAGAGTTGAAAATTACTGATAATTTATCCGTTAACAAACAGAAAAATTTCGATGGATTTTTACAACTTGTTAAAACATCAAAGGGTAAATTAGCTAATACACGGCCAACAGCTGTAAATTTATTTTGGGCATTGGAAAGAATTTATAAAATTTTTGATTCAAATGTTCATTTAAAAGCATCTAAGCTTTTGTTGTCTGTGAGCTCTGAAGCTAAAAAAATATTTAATGAAGATATTGAATCCAATAAAAAAATTGGCCGCAATGGTGCTTTATTGCTGGGTGACAAGGCCAGAGTAATGACCCATTGTAATGCTGGAGCATTAGCTACCGCTGGACACGGAACTGCGTTAGGAATCATAAGGTCAGCGCAATCTGAGGGAAAGAAAATTGAGGTTTTTGCTGGCGAGACTCGCCCATTTCTACAAGGAGCACGTCTAACGGCTTGGGAATTAATTAAAGATGAGATCCCAGTTACTCTCATTACAGACAACATGTCTGGGTATTTAATGAGTTTGAATTTAATTGATGCTGTCATAGTAGGTGCTGATCGGGTTACATCAAATGGAGATGTAATTAACAAAATAGGCACCTACTCACTAGCTGTATTGGCTTCAAAGCACAATATTCCTTTCTATGTTGCTTGTCCTTGGTCGACTGTAGATGTAAAAACAAAAACAGGTGCGGAAGTAATAATTGAGGAGAGGAACATAAAAGAAGTTATAGGTTTTGGTAGCAATGTATGGGCGCCTGAGGGCGTTAAAGTATTCAACCCAGCTTTTGATGTTACTCCAGCTGATTTGGTAAGTTATTTGGTAACTGAAAGAGGTGTTGTAACACCAAAAAACCTTCATAGTCTGAAAGACTAGGATGATGAGAATTGTCAAGTGGTTAGGTTGGTTAGCAGTAGTGTTGCTATTATTGGCAAGCTTACTTGGATTGGTAGGTTGTAAAAAACAATACAGGTTCAATTCTATTGACGTGACTGGTGCAGACTGGGGAAAAAATCTAATTCTATTAGATTTGAATAGAGAAGAGGTCAGACTTGAAGATTTTAAGGGAAAAGTGACTGCAGTTTTTTTTGGTTTTTTATCATGCCCGGATGCTTGTCCTAATACACTCAATAGTTTAGTTAAAATAAAAAAAAATCTCGGAGAGAAAGCAAGTGAATTCCAAGTTTTTTTCGTATCTATTGACCCCGAAAGAGATTCACCAGAAAACTTACGCAAATTCTTATTATCATTTGATGAGGAATTTCAAGGACTAATTGCTCCAATTGATT
>MDTC01111383.1_pt1 | contig 10879 bp, 7 predicted proteins | sample 811181 | NCBI WGS metagenome assembly MDTC01 (sample SAMN05326644, study PRJNA326480) | marine metagenome | isolation source: seawater | place: Pacific Ocean: North | collected 2011 | reverse complement strand
TGCCGAGGTGGATCGCGGTGCGGTCGATGGAAACGCCCTTGTCTTCGAGAGCCTTTTGGATGTCGAGAGAGGTGACGGAACCGAATGCCTTGCCATTGGCGCCGATAGAAAGGGTAAACTTGGGCGTCATACGGGCAATCTTGCCGGAAAGCTCCTGAGCTACAACAAGCTCCTCGGCTTCGCGCTGAACGCGGGCTTTTTGAAGGTTTTCAATCTGACGAAGGTTGCCTTTCGTTGCTTCGTAGGCCTTTCCTGAAGGGATCAGGAAATTGCGGGCAAAGCCTGCTTTGACTTTCACTACGTCGGCTTCAGCGCCAAGAGAGTTGATTTTTTCGCGGAGAATAACTTCGGTAAGTGCCATGATCTTGTTGGAAAAGGTTCGCTGGAGGGCGGGGAATAGGAGTTTGGTGAGGGAGAGTCAAGAAATTATCAACCTAGCCTCCCGATCTTCTCAAATCTCGCCGAATTGCTCCTATTGCAGGGTTGCGTGGATCTGCTCCAGAGTCATCACGGCGTAGGAGCTGACCAAAATTGGGTCATTTTCCATCCAGCGAGCGGTTTTGTTGATCCATGATCCGTCTTCACGTTGGGCATTGATGACTTGGGTGGAGAGTTCGCCGCGCCAATCGACTTCTTTGCCAGCCTTGGTTTCTAGGGCAGGAATGTTTGCCGCGGCGAGGGTTTTAGCCATGACGTGGTAGTAATAGTAGAGTCCTTGTTGATCCAAGCCGGGGTTTTCCGTGAGGGTGTAATTGTTGGAGAGCCACTCAATGACCGCCTTGACCCGTGGATCTTCGGCGTCGAGGTCGGCGTAGACGAGGGAAAGGAGGCCGGCGTAGGACATGGAGCCATAGGAGCGAAGGGCTGTTTTTCCGTTTTCGTCGAGTTCTTCGCCGGCTTTGGAGTTGCCGGGAAAGTAGACGAAGCCTCCGTCGTTACCGGCATTTTCGGTGTCGTTGGTGGCCTGAAGGTTTTGGCAGCGGCTCACGAATTCAAGGGCGGCGCCCCAGTCGAGCTCGGTGACTTTCTTTTCGCCGGTATCAGTGGCGAGTGAGCGTGTGTGATAAAGGGCTTCGAGTGCCAGATGAGTATTGGAGAGGTCCGAGTGCTCATAGCTTCCGCCATAGCCAATGCCGCCATCAAAAGAGTCGTCACTCTCGTTTTTCACACCCCAATCGGTTTGTTGTCCGATGAGGAAGCCGCGGGCTTTCACGATGGCTTCTTTGTATTTCACCGGGTCGGCGATGTAGAGAGCCATAATAGCCGAAGAGGTATTGTAGGTGGCAAGCCCGGTGCTGTAGATACCGCCGTCTTTCTTCTGCTGGGCAGCGAGCCAGTCGAGACCCTCCCCGAGATTGGCGGGAAGTGGCTTTTTGAGGTCAAGTGAAGGATCGGAAAGTTGAGCGCGAAGTGCATAGGCGGTGAAAGCGGGCAGGGAGGGTTCTCCCCAATAGCCATCCTTATGCTGTTTCGAGCGGAGATAGGCGTTCCCTTTTTTAATGGTTTCCTGCATCTCCAGTTTGATGGAGAGGTGACCTTGGTTTTGCTGGGCATGCAGAATAGAGAGGGACAGAATCGCGGCGGTGATCAGAGACTTCATGGTTGGTGAGGTTTAATGATGATTTTGACAACAGTCCCTTCTTTGGGCGCACGCTTGGTATTAGTAATCCAGATGTCGTCGTTTTCACGATCTTTTCCAGGGTAGTTGATCATTGCGGGTTGGGATGTAAAGACGGCAATGAGATCGCCGGTGACTTCTGCTTTGAATTTCCCCTCGTGGATGTAGGAGCCCGTATTGAGCCAGGGGCCGGGATCCATCGTCTTCTCGGTCACGTTGTTTAAAATGAGCTCATTCAGGGTGACTCGTTTTTTTTGCTTCCCCCATTCGACGAAAATATCCATGCGAGCTGCGGCTTTGGTTTTTGGATCTACCTCTGGGTATTGTCCAGTGGGACGGTAGTCCTCATCCACGATTTCAAAGAGCTCGGGTGATTCTTTGATCCCGAGGAGCTTGAGGGCGATGTTGAGATTGAGCGGGGAGATGTCGGAGATGAAAAGGCTTTCGTGAATCTTGCCCTTTTGGTTGACGATGATGAACTCGAGAAGACCCTCGGTGAGATTGACTCCGGCACCGAAGCTGATTTCGCGGGTGGCTTTATTGAGGTGCACCTTGCCGATTTTATATTCGGCGTCGTTAATTTTTTTTATTGCGGGCCTCGGTGGTTTTGGCGCTGGGTCCTGTGCCTGCAAAATAGGCGGTAAAAGAGCGACCGCAAGAAAAGTGAGAGTAGCGAGGTGGTGCATGACTTCGGGAGATTGTAACGAGAGGGGAGATGATAATCTTAGAATTAATTCACGTTCGGCTCCGGGCTCCCGGGTTCCGGGGCTTCGGTTGGGTCGAGAGGGAGGCCTGATTTCGCGGGGATGAGCGATTCAGCGAAGTCCTGCCACATTAAGCGGGTAATCTGGGTGGAAAGAAGTGTTTTCGGAACCTCGTCGATGGAGAGCGGCAGAGGGTAGTCCGCTTTCTCCAGCTGGTTCCGGATGGAGTGAAAAGTCATCAAGATCAGTTTGTCCGCGAGTTGGTCCGGTGTTTCAGGTGGTTTGACCGAGAGGACGGGGGTGGAATTTCTTGGGTCGGGGGTCGCAGAGATCCAGAGAGTGATCGGGCTATTGGGAATGATTTTCTCGGATTCACCTCGGATGATTTTGGGGGAGAGATCGATTAAGTTGCCTGAATGCCTGTTGATCATTGTGGCAATGTCGAGAGCGGCAATTTTCAACTCCGGGCTGGCGTCTCCGGCTGTCCCCACATTGAGGGTGAGATTGTATGCGCCCGCAGAATCAATATTCCAGGGGGGAAGCGAGGGTTCCAAGGCGCCTATTCCTTGTCCGGCTTCCTGAAGTTCGACGGGGGAGGATTCGGTGGTATCGATGATTCGTTCCAGAGCAAGGAGGGAGCGTTGGAATTGTCCCATCGTTCTCAGAACGGAGGAGAGTTGGAGGAGGCGTTCAGCGGGATTATTTTGGGCAAATTCGCGATAGGCATTTAGACCGGGGGCAGCCTCGAGATCTCCGAGTTCGGTGCCGGTAATCGGTCTGACTTCCGGTTCCTCTGGGTTAATCGGATTGATCTCCAGGGGCTCGAGAATTTCGGGGGTTTCCTTCAGCTCGGGCTGGAGGATAGAAACTCCTACAGCGAGGTCCTCCCCTAAGTCCTCGTGGGGCAGCGGGGTGTTGTCTGGAGTCATAAAATCAAGGTCCTTCGTCCTGAGATGCCAGGTTAGAAAGATCACCCCGAGGGAGGCGAGGAGGGAGATGGACCAGTGAATTAGCACGCGTTCCTAGATTGTGTGTTCGCGGGCCATAGGTGAAGTGCAAAAAAAGAGCCGCTTGGAATGAATCCAAACGGCTCGGGAATTTTTCCTCCTGAGAAGGATTAATCGACGTTTTTGACCTGGATGGCCTTCTTGCCAACCCGGTCGCGGAGATAGTGGAGCTTGGCGCGACGCACCTTGCCTTTAGCAACAACCTCGACCTTGGCGATACGTGGGCTGTGGAAAGAGTAAACACGCTCCACCCCGGTGCCGTAGGAAATCTTGCGAACAGTGAAGGCCTGGTTGATTCCGGAGCCACCGATTGCAAGCACGATGCCTTGGAACATCTGGATGCGCTCTTTACCGCCTTCGACCACCCGATTGTGGACCTTTACGGTGTCACCGACGCTGAAGTCTAGGGTATCGGACTTCATTTGCTCTTTTTCGATTTTGTTGATGATATTCATGGTCGTGTCGGTCGGTGGTTGACGGGGCGGAGGAACTATTGGAATAGGACTGTGAATGCAACTGTTTTTTGGAGGATGAGGAGCATTTTTGCCGGATCTGGACATTGGGGGATAGATAGGGAAGGGCAAAAAAGCCGAAAATCGGGTGATCTTCGGCTCTTTCGATAAAGTTAATGAATCATCGCCCGGATGATTACTGAGCGGTGCCAGGTCAACAACCAGACGGCGGAGGAGGTGGCTCGTTGGCGCAAGAGGAAAACCCGATAAGAGCTCCGACGGTAACAATAAGTGTAGCGATCTTCATAATTTGTAGTTTTAAGACACTTGGTCGAAGGAGCTTATTACTGAAAATTTGATTTGCAGGTCTTTTTTCGACCTCGGATCACGAGTTGACAGGGTCCGATTGATTGCTAAAGTCCGCGCCTTCCCGGCGAGGAGCGTAAAATTGCGTCTGCCGGTTCGTAATTCTGACCCAATACAGAAGCAAAAACAAAAGACCCATGGCTACCAAAACCAAGGCTGCAAAAAAGGCCGCCAAGAAAACCAAAAACGTTTATTACTTCGGAGCTGGAAAGTGCGACGGAGACGGCTCAATGAAAGCCCTCCTCGGGGGTAAAGGCGCTAACCTCGCCGAAATGAGCAGCATCGGCGTTCCCGTTCCTGCTGGCTTCACCATCACCACTGAAGTCTGCACTCACTACTACGACAACGCGAAGAAGTATCCCAAGACTCTCGACGCAGAAGTTGAAAAGAACATCACCAAGGTTGAAAAAGCGATGGGCAAGAAGTTCGGTGACCTCAAAAACCCACTTCTTCTTTCCGTTCGTTCCGGTGCTCGTGAGTCGATGCCTGGAATGATGGACACCATCCTTAACCTTGGCATCAACGACGAGGTTGTTGAAGCTCTCGCCAAGAAGACCGGCAATCCCAAGTTTGCCTGGGACTCCTACCGTCGTTTCCTCCAAATGTATGGAAGTGTTGTGATGGAAGTGGAAGCCGAAGCCGGTGAGCATCACGATCCTTACGAAGTCATTCTCGATAAAGCCAAGGCCAAGGCCAAGGTAAAGGACGACTCCGGTTTGAAAGAGAAAGACCTCCGCGAAGTGGTTGCTGCTTTCAAAGCGCTCATCAAAAAGCGTTCCGGTAAGAACTTCCCCGAGGACCCACGCGAGCAGCTCAAAGGAGCTGTCAACGCCGTCTTCAACTCATGGCAGAACGATCGCGCGATCGTTTACCGCCAGAAGTATGGGATCCCCGCCGCTTGGGGGACCGCTGTTAACGTGCAGGCCATGGTCTTTGGTAACACCGGTAAGACCTCCGGAACTGGAGTGGCGTTCACCCGTGACCCGGCTACCGGCGAAAATGTATTCTACGGTGAGTATCTCATCGATGCACAGGGTGAGGACGTTGTTGCTGGTGTTCGCACACCAAAGCCCATCGCCAAGATGGCCAAGGATCTTCCCAAGTCGCACAAAGAACTTCTCGTTATTCGTAAGAAACTTGAGAAGCACTTCCGTGACGTGCAGGACGTCGAGTTCACGATTGAAGAAGGCAAGCTCTGGATGCTGCAGACCCGTAACGGTAAGCGTACTGGTTTCGCTGCCGTCAATATCGCTCTCGACATGGTGAAAGAGCGTCTTATCAAAAAAGAAGAGGCGATCCTTCGCATTCCTGCTGATGACCTCGGACACCTCCTTGCTCCAATTTTTGATGCCAAGGCTGAGAAGGCTGCCAAGAAAGTTGGTAGTGGTCTTCCAGCGGGTCCTGGAGCTGCTTCCGGTAAGATCTATTTCAACTGGGAAGACTCGGTCAAAGCTGCCGAAAAAGGAGAGAAAGTCATCCTTGTTCGTCAGGCCACCTCTCCGGAAGACCTTCGCGGCATGATCGCTGCTGACGGAATTCTCACCACTGAAGGTGGTGCTTCCTCACACGCCGCTCTCGTCGCCCGCCAGATGGGTAAGGTTTGCGTCTGCGGTGCCCACGGTATGACCATCGACTACAATAAGAAGACTCTCTCCGGAAACGGCGTGACTCTCAAGGAAGGCGACGAGCTTTCTCTGAATGGATTCGTTGGAAGCGTCTACAAGGGTAGCATTAAGTCCTCTCCTTCCCAAGTCATTCAAGGACTCATCGAGAACAAGGCAGCCGCCAAGCGTTCCGACACCTACAAGAAGTTCATGGAACTCATGAGCTGGACCGACAAGCTTCGTAAGCTTGGTGTCCGTACTAACTCCGACACACCGGAGCAGGTGCAGCAGGCCATCAAGTTCGGTGCTGAGGGCATCGGCCTCACTCGCGCCGAGCACATGTTCTTCGAAGGTAACCGCATCGACGCCGTTCGTGAGATGATTCTCGCTGACGACGACGCCGGTCGTGCCAAGGCACTCAAGAAGATCAAGGTCTTCATGAAGAAAGACTTCATTGGCATCTTCAAGTCACTTGAAGGACGCCCCGCGACCATTCGTCTGCTGGACCCACCACTTCACGAGTTCATCGGCACCATGGATGCCGCTCAGAAGAAGGATCTCTCCAAGAAGATCGGCATGAGCGCTCCCGCCATCACCAAGCGTATCCACGCTCTTCACGAAGAGAACCCAATGCTGGGTCACCGTGGTTGCCGTCTTGGCATCAGTTACCCGGCTGTCACCGCAATGCAGGTTGAAGCCATCCTCGAAGCCGCTGCGGACGTTCAGAAGAAGGGCATCAAGGTTCTCCCTGAGATCATGGTCCCACTCGTGGCCTACGCCCGTGAGCTTGAACTCCAGAAGGACGTCATCGACACCACCGCCACTGAGGTTCGCAAGAAGCTTGGTCTCAAGAAGAGCGAGCTGAAGTACACCGTCGGAACCATGATCGAGATTCCTCGCGCTGCCATCACCGCTGAAGAAGTGGCCAAGCATGCTGAGTTCTTCTCCTTTGGAACCAACGACCTCACTCAGACCGGACTTGGTCTCTCCCGTGATGACTCTTCCAGCTTCCTCCCAACCTACCAGGACGCGGAAGTTCTCAACAATAACCCGTTCGCCGGTCTGGACCAGGAAGGTGTGGGTAAACTTGTTGAAATGGGTGTCAAAGGTGGACGCACCACCAAAAAGAAACTCAAGATCGGTATCTGCGGCGAGCACGGCGGAGATCCTGATTCGGTGAAGTTCTTCCACCGCACCGGACTCAACTACGTGTCTTGTTCACCATTCCGCATCCCCGTCGCCCGTCTTGCCCTCGCGCAAGCCGCCCTCGAGGAAAAAGGAATGGCTCGCGGTGAAGTGAGTTAAACGCTGACCAACCAAAAAACTTCAAAGCCCCGTTCGCAAAAGCGAGTGGGGCTTTTTTATGATCGTATCTCTTAATTCCTCCGCGCGCGTGTGGAGTCGCCTTAAGAACTGCGGGTGGCGTTGAAGTTTTCCGTGAAGCTGATGTCGGGCCGTCAGCGGGGATGCGATAGTTTGTGCAATGAGATGGTTGATATTCTGAGGAAAATTCTCTAGGACTCCGGTGTCCGGGGAAACCCGGGTGATTTTCGGGAAGCTCGTCGCACGGGCAGGAAATAGATGGGGAATCCGGTGAAGGTGCTTCGGCGCTGTAATACGGAACGGTCCCGCCACTGTGAGTCTGGTCGAGATGCCGGATAAGTCAGATCGCCAGCCTGAAGATGATCATCAACACGACCTTGCGGAGTTCGGGGTCTTTGAAGAAACAATAATAGAATGACAAAACACAGGGCCCAAACCGGGCTCGCACTTGTTGGTCTCCTCGGTGGTGCATCCGCCCAGGAGAAGGTTAAAGAATTGGAACCAGTGACCGTGCTTGCGAAGAAATTCGAAGCGAATCGCAAAGACACCGCTGCGGCGGTCGGAGTGGTGGGAGCGGCGGATTTGGTGAGAATGCAGCTGGATCGCACCCTTGATGCGCTCAACATCATTCCAGGCGTGCAAGGTCTCTCGACGGCCGGCTTGGTTGGAAATACCGGTGGAGCGATCTTCCGCGGGCTTCCAACTCCCTACACCCAGGTAGTGGTCGATGGTGTCCGTATTACCGATGCTACCAATGGCCTGGGGAATTTTCTCGCGGGAGGCCATGTCGGTGGTCTTTCGCAGCTTGAGATTCTGCGAGGCCCGCAGAGTGTTCTTTATGGAACGGGCGCTGCCGGTGGGGTGATCGGATACGAGACAGCAGTGGGGGATGGAGAGCCCACCTATCGGTTCTTCGGTGAGGGAGGTTCCTTTGATTCCTATCGTTCGACCTTCAGCTCGCAAGGGCAGTTGGGCATATTGCAATACGGCATCGAGCTGGGTCGATTTGAAACCGAAAATGATACCTTCTCCACTCTACCGCGACACGACTACGAACAAGATCAAGCCTCGTTGGCTTTGCAATGGCGGGCGAGGGGAGACGTGATGTTGAAATTCAGTTATCGCGGAAGTGAGAATCAACTGGGAACGACGTCGATTAGTCCGCTGTTTATCTCATACAGCGATATCGAAACCAAGACTCACTTGGTGGCTTTTAATGCGGAATACAAGGTCAATCCAGATTGGCAGAGTAAGCTAACGCTGGGGTATTATGATGAATCCTATCTTGGTAATTTCGATGGGAGTTTTGGCTCCAGGGTTTTTGGTACGGACTTTGATCGGCTCACCGTGAATTGGAATCAGCAGATTCAGTTGAATGAACAATTCGAACTTCTTACCGGTCTGGAATACTCCGATAGCAGTTTTAAGAACTCATCGGGCCGTCAAACGGATTACCACACTGGGGGTGTTTATCTGCACGGAAACTGGAAGCCGATAGATGGTTTCTTGATTGAAGGTGGAGTGCGATACGATGAGCACAGTGAATTCGATGGTGATACGGCCTGGGATTTTGGTGGGGCTTATGAATTAGGTGGTTCGGGGACTCGAGTTCGGACACGGGTTTCCCAAGCTTACCGGACTCCCTCGCGTCTGGATTCAGCTCGCTTTGGAGGTGCGTTTTCCACTCAAATTGCCAATCCTGATCTCGAATCAGAAGAAATTCTTGGGTTTGAAATTGGGATTGATCATGACTTTGGAGATCATCAACTGGAGTTAGGATATTTTCAGCAAGAGCTGAAAAACGCCATCGCAACCCGCACCATTGCGGCGGGGGTTCCAAGCACGACCCAACGGAACAATCTCCCGGGAACCTCGCGGGTGAGTGGTGTCGAGTTGGCCTTGAGCGGTGAGCTGATTCGTGAGGAGTTGCGTTACCGGCTCGCTTGGACGGAACAAGGTAAGGAGGAGGTGATTGATGTGCCGGATCGCATGATTAGTTTGGATCTCAGCTACGGTGGTGGTGATTGGCTGGTGGGTGCCGGAGTGTCCCATGTGGCCGGGGCGAGTTATGGTGCGGATCCACTCAACTTCATCCCGACCGATGATCGCACGGTAGCGCGTCTCTACGGTGAGTATCAAGTGAACGAATACCTGAAGTTACACGCCCGGGTGGAGAACTTGTTCAATGAGGATTATCTCATCTCGGACATTTTCGGCACGCAGTTGGAAGGAGCCGGTCGCGCGGTTTCCGTCGGCGCCACCATCGAGTGGTAGGAGTGTAAGGGGAGGTGTTGCGAAAACACCTTCCCTTTTTCACCCCGCGGTCTCCGGTGTTTGGCGATCCCAGACGTAACGCCGGAAGAGAACTTTGACCGCTGCTGTCATCGGGACTGCGAGGAGAGCTCCGAGAAATCCTCCGAGAATGAGCGACCAGAAGAGCATGGAGAAAATGACGGTCATGGGATGTAGCCCAACCGAATCTCCGACGATTTTCGGTGCCGTTACAAGCGAGTTGATTTGCTGCACGATAATAAAGATGGCGAGCACTCCTGTGACGTAACCCCATTGGGGCAGGCCAAAGGGTTCAGAGGCCCCGTGGAAGTAAGCGATGATACAGGCCGGGATCAGGCAGAGGATGTTTCCGATGTATGGGATGATGCCCAGGAAGGCCATGAAGACTCCGATGAGTAATCCGTAAGGAAGTCCGAAGACGGTGAGCGCAATTCCGACGAGAATCCCGTCAATGAAAGCGACGAGGACTTGCCCGCGGAAGAATGAGATCAAGTAGCCATTGATTTCCCGAAGGGTTTTCACGACTTCGTCTTTAAAGTGAGATGCTCTTAATGGAACATAGTCGGTCCAACCATCTTTAATGCCCTCGCTCTCCTTGAGAAAGTAGTAGAGGTAGATGGGGATCATGGCGAAGCCAATAATGAGCCCGAAGAATCCTAGAATCTTTCCCGAGCTATTGGAAAGCCAACCGAGCGATTTTTCACCCAAATTGGAGAGCCATTGTCCCCCCTTGGTAACACCAAAGTTTTCCAAAGCGATCAACTCTTGGGCGTTTGTTTCGCCCGGGAGTTCGATTCTGTTGTTCCAGTTGGAATCGAAGAGCTCCGACAATTGAGGGGAGGGATTTTCCCCATTATCGTTGACAAATTTTCCCGTGTTGGCGTCGAGTTGCCACTTGGATTTTTTGGGGCCGGTGAGTGAACCTCCGTTCTGCAGACGCTTCTGGACCGCTTCGGGATCTTTTTGAAATGAGGTCTGCACGATCCAGCCATAAAGACTATTTTCTTTCGACTCTTTCAAGGTGTCGACTTCCATCCAGCCCATGGAGCTTCCCGAATCTTTATTGAGGACGTTTTTGATTTGGCCGGAAAGTTTGATTCCGACGATCGAGAAAAGGAGCCCAAAGAATAGGACGAAGGTGGAAAAGACGATGACAATTCCTTTTATGCGGGAAAGGCCCTTGCCTTGAAGCCACTGCACTACCGGGTCGAGGAGGTAGGCCACGATTCCTGAAACCGCGAGAGGAATGAGAACCGGCTGGAGGTATCCAAGAACGGAACTGGTCAGCCAAATGAGGCCGACGAGTAGAGCTCCGATAACAAGAATGGCCAGACCGGTGACGGCTTTCCAGAGGGTCTTTTTTTGGAATTGGTTGGGGAAAGAGGGGTTTTGATCCACGCCGGACAGATTGCCCCTCATCGGGGATGGCGGGAAGGATAAATTTCTCCGGCTTTTGTCATCGGGGGAGCTAACCCTTGGCGATGGTGTCGAGAAGACCGTTCACAAAGGTCGC
>MDTC01178137.1_pt1 | contig 10880 bp, 14 predicted proteins | sample 811181 | NCBI WGS metagenome assembly MDTC01 (sample SAMN05326644, study PRJNA326480) | marine metagenome | isolation source: seawater | place: Pacific Ocean: North | collected 2011 | reverse complement strand
TTGTGATGTTTCCGCATGTAATGCAGGCTATGCATATCTTTGAGCCTCGATATCGGGCCATGTTCGAAGAGGCAGTCTCGGATGACAAACTTATTGCCTTAGGTGTCTTATCACCCGGTTGGGAAGTTGACTATGAGGGCCGACCTGCTCTCGAATCGGTTGCATGTCTCTGCCGTATTGCGACATATCAGCAGACTCCGGAAGGAACTTATAATGTGTTGCTCCTTGGGGTTCGAAGAATTCAATTAAGTGAAGAACTGCCCCCAACGAGGCCTTTTCGGGTTGTTGAAGCAGGAATTGTTGAGGACGAAATCCCCCCGCAGTTTTCAGATCAGGAGGTCTCGGCTATGCAGCAAAAGCTTCTCGCAGCCTTTAAACATTCGATTCCAAAAATGCCCTCATCATATGACCAGATTGATGAACTTCTTGGCAGTCAAATTACTCTGGGGATGTTGGCAGATATTGTTGCGTACACTGCTGAGTTGAGCTTGGAAGTAAAGTTATCGCTCCTTAAGACCAGTAACGTGTTTGATCGCGTGCAGGTGTTGCTCCGTGCACTCGGTAAGACCACCCCGGCAGGAGTGGCTTCGAGAACGTTTCCACCGGCTTTTAGTGTGAACTGACCGTTGTTTTATCCGATGTCGACGTGACTAATAAAGAATCAGTGAGTGAATGAACCAGTTGGCTCAGCATGACGAACAAGTTGACTGCTCCACAGATTTTTGAAGGTTCGAAGGCTCGGTGTTTTTCATGGTGGTTGAGTGTAGACTACTGACTCAAGTACCATGCTGTGAACACATGGTTTTTTAAGGACCTAAGAGATGAGTGAAGGTCGCAACGTGTTAGATGACAGCCAGCAGGACACCAAGCAGAAGGTTGGTGCTAAGAACGGCGTTGACCATCAGAGAATTGAAACTGCCGTTCGGGAAATTCTTGCAGCCGTTGGTGAAAACCCCGATAGGGAAGGACTGCTCGAGACACCGGCTCGTGTTGCACGCATGTATGCCGAAATGTTCAGCGGCTTGCACGATGACCCACGGCGACATTTAGGAAAAGTATTTACTGAGAAGTATGATGAACTCGTTCTTGTGCGTGATATTGCCTTTAACAGTATTTGTGAGCATCACCTTCTGCCTTTTATGGGGCATGTGCATATTGGTTACATACCGAATGGCCGTGTGTTAGGTCTCAGTAAGTTGGCAAGGGTAGTAGAGACGGTGTCCCACAAGCCACAAGTTCAGGAGCGAATGACCGAGCAGATTGCAGATTTACTTGAGCATGACCTTGGGGCAAAAGGAGTGGCTGTCGTTATAGAAGCTTCTCATACATGTATGACGATTCGCGGAGTTCGCAAACCAGGAAGTGTCTGTGTGACGTCAGCGATGAAAGGAATTTTTCGTGCAAATGTTTCCAGTCGAGCTGAAGTTATGTCACTTATTAATGGGAAGAGTTGAGTGCGTGCTGGTTTGTGTGCAAGGCAGTTGGGTCCCCAAAGGCATTGATGAACTGCTTGTCTGTAACCGCTCTAAGATTATGGTGAAACCCTGAAATGAATCTGCTTGTAGATTTTCTTTGCCGCTTCAGTTTTGGGTTAGCAGTAGCCTTGTGTATCACTCCCTCAATGCTTGTGCCAAGCGGATTCTTCCGTGTGAATACCCTTGTTTTACTCGGCCTTACAACTTTTGCAGCACTTCTGTCATCAACGCTTGGTCTCTCGGTGAACACTTGGGTTTTGTCTATTGCAGCGATTGTTGCCTGGTTCGGAAGTGTGTTGTGGTATGCGGATCGGCGGTTGGCAGGTCTTGTTTGTTCCGGCATAGTTGCCACGCTCTGTGGCGTTGTTACTGTTCAGTTCGGTGAGCCAACCATTACCCAAGCCGGAGTGAGAATTCTTTCAGGCTGTTTGATTGGGTTCACGTTGAATGCGATGCTTCTCGGGCACTGGTACCTCAATGCGCCCGGTATGCGAGTTGATGTTTTGCGTCGCTCTATTGACCAGACACTGTTTGTCTGGGGGCTTTTATTTTGTTTGGTTGTAACCATGGTGATATGGTATTTCAGTACCGCTGAACATACGAATGCTACGCTTGCGTCCAATGTTTTTCGGGCGGTCACTGCGGCGACTTCCGGGGGAATCGCAAGCCTTGATGAGACCGGGCTGGCGTTGCTTTGGCTGCGATGGCTTGCTGGACTTCTCGGGCTGCCTGTACTTCTCTTTATGAGTCGTATGACGCTCGACATACCTAATACTCAGAGCGCAACAGGAATCCTTTATGTTGCATGCCTTGCTGTGATCTTGGGAGAATTGACTGCACAACTTCTTGGCATGACGGTAGTACGTGAAAATCTTGCTGGGAATCAAAATCAAGACCAAATTTTGATTAAAGGTGCTTCATGAATATTGTATGTGCATGTCCCGGCTGTAGTGCGGGCATCTATCAGCCCCATATTGAAAAATCGGTATCAGTGACATGCCCTGCATGTGAGCGAAGTATCGCAATTCCAGAAAATGCAATTCAGATCTCTTCAGAAAATGATCAACCTCAACTTACGCGTTGTCTCATTTGCCCAAGTACAGAGTTGTTTGTAAGAAAGAATTTTCCTCAACGGTTGGGTGTTGGAATTGTGGTGGTCGGACTCGCCATGAGTTGCGTCACCTGGGGTTACCGCGATTTATTTTCAACTTTTGCCATTCTCTTCAGCACGGCCTTGCTCGATGTAATCTTATTTTTCGTCGTCCCGGATTGTCTTACATGTTATCGATGTGGATCGCGATACACAGGAACTGACAGAATGAGTGAGTTTGGAAACTTTAATCTCGAAACTCATGAAAAGTATCGTCAGCAGGCTGCAAGAGAGCAGCGGTCAGGCCGTCTGACCTGAGAAAAAAACAGATGCGAAATACATAGAAGGAGGTCGTGTGTGAAAAAAGACGAGGTGCGCCAAAATGGAAACTTCAAACCGGGCAGCGCGATACCTGGGGTTTCAGTGAAGTTTTTTGCAGGCATGGCTGAATCGGCCGGATTGAAAGAAATTCGTGTTGAAGTCGAGCAATACACAGTTGCAGGTGTTCGCCGTGCCCTTGAAAACAAGTTGCCGCAAGTGGCTTCATTACTTTCTCGGAGTTCCATTGCTGTAGACGGTCGTTATGGAGCAGAAAACGAAACCGTACATTCAGAATCAGAAATTGCTGTTATCCCACCAGTTAGTGGAGGGTAGGCGTCTGTTTCAGTTTGATCTTACTGACGAACCAATCAATGCATCGCGTGTGCTCTCGACTGTTGTGAGTGAACGTGCTGGAGCAAATGTGTTGTTTACTGGCACGACGCGGCAGGAGACGGACGGTGTTATCACAGACTGGCTTGAGTACGATGCTTATAAGCCCCTCGCAGAAAGAGAATGTCTTCGGTTGTACGAACAAGCAGTTGAGAAGTTTAAGATCATGAAATGTTCTATTGTTCACCGCTTGGGAAAAGTAGCTGTTGGAGAAGTCAGTATCGCTGTTGCTGTGTCTGCTGTTCATCGAGCTGAGGCCTTTGCATCGGCATCATGGCTGTTGGACAGAATTAAAGAGGATGTTCCTGTTTGGAAACGGCAGGTTAGCGACACCGGAACCTTTTGGGTTCATCCGGAAAAAGAAAGGGCTTCAACACGAGATTTCAAAGGGTTTCCTCAGGAGTGTGATCATGACATGTCGTGAGGCAAATGTAGATAAGCCCCCGGGTGTTCTTGTTGATCAATTTGGTCGGCACCATGTAGATCTTCGAGTGAGTGTTACGGATCGATGTAATCTTCGGTGCACATACTGCATGCCGCTCGATGCGACTTTCATGAGGCAAGAAAAACTTTTGACTTTTGATGAGGTGACAAGGTGCGTGAGCGTCGCGGCTGAAATGGGTGTTCGAACTATCCGTTTGACGGGTGGTGAACCACTCATGCGACCCAATGTACACAGGCTTATCCAACAGTTGACGCGGTTGCCTCGAATTGAAGAAGTTGCCTTAACAACGAATGGCCTGCTGTTAACTGACCAAGCTGCTGGTTTAGCGGAAGCTGGATTGTCTCGACTTAACGTGAGTCTCGACAGCCTTGATGAAGGTCGTTTCGAAACAATTTCTCGCCGTTCGGGCCTGCAGCGAATTCTAGAAGGACTTGAAGAAGCTGGACGGCAGGGCTTTCGGTCGATTCGGATCAATGCGGTATCAATTCGTGGACTAACCGAGCAAGAGATCGTGCCACTCGCAATGTTTTGCCGTGAGCATAGATTTCATTTAAGATTTATTGAATTCATGCCGCTCGACGCAGAGGACGCATGGTCCCGTCAACACGTTCTCACGGGGCTAGAAGTTCGACGAATACTTGAGATGCACATTGGGCAACTCAAACGGAGAGAACCAGAAGATTCAGGGCAGCCCTCCGTTGACTATAGTTACGTCGATGGGCACGGAATCGTTGGGTTTATTAATCCTGTTTCTCAGCCCTTTTGTGATCGCTGTGATAGATTACGGCTTACTGCAGATGGGCAATTCAGAAATTGCCTTTTTTCATCAAAGGACTGGGATGCACGAGCACTGCTGCGTGGCGGTGGGACGAATAAAGACTTAGGTTTTCTCTTAGCGGCATGTGTGGATGCTAAACATTTTTCGCATGGAATTGGCACGGAATCTTTTAAACGACCATCACGGGCGATGTATCAAATCGGAGGGTGAGTAACCCTTAGAAATTTCGTACTGGAACGACGTAGTGAACAAAAAGGATACCTACCCACAAAGGCGATATCTCGATAACGCAGCAACCACGTGGCCCAAGCCAGAGGCTGTTTGGAAGGTGTGGGAGCAGGCGGCGCGAGAAAATGGTGTGACCGTAGGGAGAGGTACCTATCGCGAAGCATTAGCCGCTGAAAACATTGTCCGTCAGTTGCGTCTGGACGTTGCAGCATTGATTGGTGTTTCACCAGAGAGAATAAGTTTACCTTTGTCAGCGACTCTCGGGCTAAATCAGGCTATCCACGGTGTTTTGAAGCGAGGAGACCATGTTATTGCCACTGCTGCTGACCACAACGCAACACTCCGACCCCTTCGTCATCTGGAGAAAAAGGGAGAGATTCAATTGACAATTGTTCCGTGTGATGCACGAGGCTGGGTTGATCCAGATGAAATTGTTCGAGCATGGCAGGTGAATACACGACTTGTTGCATTGTCGCACGCGTCCAATGTTACTGGTGTTGTTCAGGATGTGAAAACAATTGTTCATAGTGCGAGAGAGAGGGAAGCAATTTCACTTCTCGATGCTTCTCAGTCACTTGGCCATGTCCCTTTTTCTCAAGATCTGCCAACAGCTGATATTGTTGTGTCGCCAGGTCACAAGTGGCTTATGGGAATGCACGGGACGGCTATTCTTTATGTGCGACAAGGCATTGATTTCGAGCCACTTATTCAGGGCGGAACCGGTTTGAAAAGTGATTCTCTTGATATGCCTGTTGAAACCCAAGATTTAATCGAAGTAGGAACACTCGACGTTCCATCAGTTGCAGCGATCGGTGCGGGTTGTCAGTGGCTTCATGAAAAGGGTGTGGAGTCTGTTGCCCTGGCCTGCAAAGAACTTGCGCAGGCATGCTATGATGGTCTTCGTGATATTCAGGGTGTTCGTCTCATTACAGCCAATCCAGCAGAAGTTGGTATCGGACCACCGATTATCAGTATGGTCTGTGACGGATACTCGCCTCCTGAAGTTGCGGTCATGCTTGAGCAGATTGCTGGTGTTCAGGTACGTTCAGGGTATCACTGTGCTGCGTGTATTCATGAATATCTGGGGACCACACAAGGCGGAACAGTGCGTGTCTCATTCGGTCCATTCAGTGATATCAGTGACGTTGACGCTGTTGTCTCAGCAACGAAAAAGATAATGCTTTATAGAGCGTAGAAGGAGATGAATGATGGCAGGTGTAAGAGGTGATGCTTGGTATTCAGAGGGTCTTCGCTTCGAATGTACCCAGTGCGGAGACTGCTGCACTGGCGCGGAGGGGTATGTCTGGGTCAATCAGGCTGAAATTGATGCAATGTCTGCGCGGCTGGGGATGGATTCTAAGGTGTTCGAAGAACAATTTGTTCGACGCATAGGTGTTCGCAGGTCACTCACAGAACGGCCAGGTGGTGACTGCGTGCTGCTTGATCCCGAAACTCGAGGTTGTACCGTGTACAACGATCGTCCACGGCAGTGCCGGACGTGGCCGTTTTGGGATTCGAATCTCAGGTCACCATCGGCTTGGGACGAAGCCGCTGAGAGTTGCCCCGGCTGTAACAAAGGTAATCTTGTGCCGCTTGAAAAAATACAAGAGCAGGCATCAAAAATTCGAATTTAGAAGATGATTTGATGCGTCATCATTAAACGTAGATCAAAAAACTAGAACGACTGTCTGAGCCTGACGTGTCTGTTGGCCCAGACACGCTTGTGTCAAAAGACCTCATAGAGATGCTTCACGAAGATCTCTTATCAGAGCACGCCGCCATGTGTTCTATACGGTGTGAGATGAGATGGTTGGTCAAGGAACCAAATGCGTTCCCACTCATCGGTGATCGCTCTGAGATCTTCCGAAGTGTAAATTAATTGTTGGGCTCTTCGAACCGGATCACCGGAATACATGGGTATGAGGCATCCCGTATTTGTTGCGATGAGAATTCCCATGAGGAATAGCACGATAAATTTCAGGCCGATATCCCACGTACCGCGACGGGTATTGTTGGTATTCATCGTGCCATACTCCCTGCATTAGTTATGTTTTCTGTCTCAGTCAAAGACACAAATATTTTGTACGAATCGGTTCCTTCAACTCTGAATTGATCAGCCACACACTGGTGCCTTTTTTTTGCCCAATGACTGGATTTTCCCAATATGTTTCTTTCTCTATGTACCGAGCAAGGCATCTCAGTGCGATGGTAAAAATTTTCAAACCGAAAACGGTTTGGCTGGGGCATGTAGGTAGTTTCGAGTGATTTGAGTGCCAAAACTTCAGTCCGGTAGGTTGAATGTTTTAGGAAGACTGCGGCTCGTCGAGTTCTCTGACTCGCGCATCCATTTCCTTGCCTGGCTTGAAACTGACAAAACACCGAGGTGGGACGTTGACGACATCCCCCGTTCGAGGATTTCTGCCTACCCGACCGGCTCTTCGTTTGATTTGAAAAACTCCGAAATTCCGGAGTTCGACACGACCCTCTTTGACGAGCGCTGTGATCAGAGCATCGAATGTAGTTTGAAGGGCTTCCTGCGCTTTTGCCTTCGGAAGATCTAAACGTTCGGAAATTGTTCGCACAATGTCTTGTTTGGTCACGACTTTGACACTCCAGTCGTGTAAGTAGGGCTGGAAATTTACGTTTTAACGCCATCTGAGCACTTCGGCCGCCATGTTTCCCAAAGAATCTCGTCCGTCCGTAAGGATCCATAATAGGGCTTCAGTTGTGTTGGTAATGAGAGTTGGTGTGTTCAAAACGGCAACATTGCCTTTGTTCTTTTTTCCTATCGGCCTAAAATTCGGAAATCTTGAACCAGAACGCATATCCGATAGAAAAATAAAAGCTTTCCCATACTTCCTATTTGGCGAAGTCTCCGGTAGTTTGCCCCTGCGGTACACTAACGGACTGTCGCGGACTGATAGGCTCAGTTCTGCTCCCAGATAACGAAGATCCAGTGAGTGTTGTAATACGACGATGACCACATCCCCACCTCCGGTGCTCCCAGATTTGACTGTCCAACTCGGGCGGCTTTCGATGCCAAATCCCATCATGGTTGCGTCAGGAACGTTTGGGTATGCCAATGAGATGAAGGACTTTGTCCCACTGCATCGACTTGGTGGGATTGTGCCAAAAACAATTACTGTTTTGCCGCGAGTCGGAAATCGTCCGTGGCGTACTATTGAGACGGCCGCTGGGTTGTTGAATTCAATCGGGCTGGATAATGATGGTATTGATCAGTTTATCCTGAGCAAACTTCCATTTCTTCAATCGTGCGGTGCACCTGTTGTTGTGAGCATTGCAGGTGGGACGGTCGACGAATTTATTCTTCTTGCGGAAAAGCTTGACATTGAAACTGGAATTGCTGCAATTGAATTAAATATTTCTTGTCCTAACGTTAGTCATGGTGTTGATTTTGCGACGGACCCGCATCTTTGCAGACAAGTGGTTGAGGGCGTCCGCAGTGCAACTCAACTGCCAGTCATAGCAAAGCTCACACCAAACGTAACAGATATTACAGTGGTTGCTCAGGCAGCAGCTGATGGTGGAGCTGATGCTGTAACTCTTATTAACACATGCCAGGGAATAGCAGTTGACTGGCGAAAGCAACGAACACTTCTGGGCAACGGTATTGGTGGTTTGAGTGGGCCAGCAATTAAGCCGATAGCTTTACGTTGCGTGCACCAAGTCTACAAGAGTGTCGGAATACCCATAATCGGTGTTGGTGGCATTATGACAACTGATGATTGTATGGAATTCTTCATTGCCGGGGCTTCAGCGATACAGATCGGAACCGCAAGTTTTGCTGAGCCTGTTATTACGAGTCGGATTTTGGATGAACTTCCGACGGCTGTGAGCTCACTTGGGGCGTCGGAACTTCGAGCAATCGTTGGTAGTCTTAGGGTCGGTGAACCGGCCCAAGCATCGAAAAAATAGTTCTCGTAGACGGAAGAGAATTGTTCCAGATGTATTCAGGCTGTTGTCATGGCAGGTGAGAAAGAAAGTAAAGATGAGTTCTGGCATGCAATCTCAATCAAATCCTCCAGCAAGACTGCGGGCGCTTTCAGGTATTCAGCCAACTGGGCGATTCCACTGGGGGAATTACTTCGGAGCAATCCGGCAGTACATCGAATTGCAAGATGCAGGTGAAGCATTTTATTTTATTGCTGATTTACATGCACTCACCACAGTTCGAGAACCTGACCGGCTTCGTGGTTTTGTCAGAGACGCTGCTATTGATCTGGTGGCTTTGGGTCTCGATCCGGAGCGAGCAACTCTATTTGTTCAGTCAGACGTGCCTGAAGTTGCTGAGCTTACCTGGCTGTTAATGACTGTGGCACCGATGGGGCTCTTGGAGCGATGTCATGCGTATAAAGATAAGAAAGCAAAAGGATTGGCGGCTGATGCTGGTCTTTTTACATATCCAGTTCTAATGGCAGCGGACATCCTGGCATACGATGCAGATGTCGTGCCAGTTGGTGAAGATCAGGTGCAGCACATTGAGGTGTGTCGGGATCTAGCAGGTACGTTCAATCACCTTTACAACGATGACGTGTTTCGTCTTCCGAAGCCAAGGCTCGTTGACGGTGCAGCAAAGGTACCGGGTACTGACGGGCAAAAGATGTCAAAAAGCTACGAGAACACGATCGGACTATTTGAAGAGCAGTCAGTGCAAAAAAAGAAAATCATGCGAATCACAACAGATTCGCGGCCGATGGAAGCTTCCAAAAATCCTGATCAGGATCATCTGTACCAACTTTTTTCACTTGTGGGGTCACAGGAAGACGTTTCTGAAATGGCAGAACTCTACCGGCGTGGAGGGTTTGGGTACGGTCAAGTAAAAAAAGCGATTGTTGCGGCAGCACAAGATGCATTTGCTACAGCACGAGAACGACGGCGTAAGCTTGAAGCGAACACGCATGAAATAGATGAGATTCTTGCTGCCGGCGCAAAACGGGCGAGAGCCGTTGCCGGTCATGTCCTTGAACGTGCCCGCGAAGCATGCGGGCTGAGTCGCTCAAGTGGGCGGAGGCCTGAATAATGAATGTGCTTGGGGTCGGTACTGACATTACAGAATGCCTGCGGATAGGCAAGATGATTGAGCGGCACGGTGAACTTTTTGTGCAGCGAGTGTATACGCCAAAGGAAATTGAATACTGCCGAGGTCGTCGGATGGCGATGCAACATTTTGCCGGCCGTTGGGCGGCGAAAGAAGCAATCCTGAAGTCACTCGGTACAGGATGGCGTCAGGGTATCAGTTGGCGTGACATTGAGGTGACCAATGGCGTAACTGGAAGACCCGTTGTGACTCTGATGGGTGGCACGCAAGACGTCGCTCAAAAAATGGGGATAGGCGGTGTGCTTATAAGTATTTCTCATTGCCGTACCCACGCAACTGCTCACGCGATCGCGGTAAGCGAGATGCCATCAACGTTTGATCAGGATATCCCCTGGGAGTAAGCACGGAATTACTCTGTGAACAATTCCAGTTCAGCAACACCGCCTTCGATGGTCAGTTCAGTTATTGGCGTCTCATTTTCTGCTGGTGTCTGTCCGTCTCGCCGAGTTAGCACGAGCGTCTGCTGGCTTTCCATATGATCGGCAAGTTGTTTGCGAAGGTCTTTCTGTTCTTTTTCTGTAAGTTTTGTAAACGCACCGCGGCCACGACATTTTGGGAATTTACTGCACCCAAGCCAGGGGCCACGTTTGCCGTCACGAAGATTAAGAAAGCCACCGCATTTTTCGCATTCGATATCAGTCGCAATAGGCGGTGGAGCAGGGAACTTCAGATTCCCTGCTTTGTCAATGTTGAGAATAAATGGTGGAGGTGTATCTGGGTCCGATTTCTTGCGTGATTTTTTCGGTGGGGGTGGAACATCTTCAACCAAGAAATCACCGAATCGCCCACTCCTTTTCACCATCGGTTTTCCATTTGGTGAGAGGAGGTCAATCTGCTCTGGAAGTTGGGGACGCCCAGTTACTTGATCACAAGGCATTGCAAAAGTGCATGAAGGAATTTCTTTGGGCTTTCGACTCTTGGGCTTTTTCCCCTTGGCCGTCGCTTTTGGGGGCGGCAGGACTTCAAGTATCTTTTCTTGGTAGCCTGGGCACGACAGGAATTTTCCCCCATTTTTCGCGAGGAGATAATCAAGC
>MDTC01029280.1_pt1 | contig 10881 bp, 9 predicted proteins | sample 811181 | NCBI WGS metagenome assembly MDTC01 (sample SAMN05326644, study PRJNA326480) | marine metagenome | isolation source: seawater | place: Pacific Ocean: North | collected 2011 | reverse complement strand
ATTTCTTTTGCTTTAAAGGTTAAGTAATATGGATCAACTCCAATACAGTGACCACCAACAAGACCTGGCATATATTTATGAAAATTCCATTTTGTGCTGGCTGCTTCTAATACTTCTTTTGTATTTATATTTAGTTTTTTGAAAAGAATAGCCAGTTCATTTATTAAAGCTATGTTTATATCTCTTTGAGTATTTTCAATTATTTTTGCAGCTTCGGCAACTTTTATGCTACTCGCTTGAAATGTACCACTTTTTATGAAGGATCCATAAAAAGAGTTGATCCAATTGGCAATTTTCTTATTACATCCACTAGTGACTTTTTTAATAGAATCTATAGTATGTTTTTCATCTCCAGGATTTATTCTCTCAGGACTATAACCACAATAAAATGAGTTAATATAATCTTCTGAATTATGATTCTTTTTGGAATGCTTTTCTATTATAGGTATGCAAACTTCTTCCGTTAAACCAGGATATACAGTACTTTCAAAGATAATTATGGGATTGATTTTTCCTTTATTATTTTCTTTAATTAATTCTCCAACCATTTTGCAAGCTTCTTTTATATAAAATAAATTAGGTTCATTTATTGAGTTTATTGGGGTAGGGACTGTAATGATAAAAACATCAATATTACTAACTAAATTTTTATCGCTTAAGAACTTTATATTTTTAACTTTTTGAATTTTTTCTATTGAAAATATTTTATTACGATCTATTCCTTTTTCTAATTCCTCTATCCTTCTCTTATTAATATCATAACCAATAACAAAACGTTCAAGTTTTTTTTTGCTCAATAAACAAGTATTATTTTTTGCAATTCTCAATGCTAGTGGTAAACCAACATATCCAAGTCCTATTATTGCAACAGAGCATTTTTCAAGTTTTGGCAACATACTATTTTTCTTATTACCCCTTTTTCTTATGATAGGTTAAATACCATTTAATAAAACTCTTTATTCCTTCATCAATTGAAGTCTTAGGTTTGAATTGAATCCATTTCTCAAGAGATTCAGTATTTGCAAAGGTTTTTTCTACATCTCCTGGCTGCATATCCTCGAAAATTATTTCAGCTTTTTTATTAAGATTTTTCTCTATTGCTTCAATATATTTATTTAGGTTAATTGGTTGCGAATTGCCAATATTAAACACTCTATAAGGAGCCCAACTGTTAGAAGCATTATAAATTTTATGTTGAGAATAATCTTCTTTATTAGGTATTTTATTAATTAGAAAAAAAATGGATTGAACAACATCATCTATATATGTGAAATCTCTTATCATTCTTCCATAATTAAATACTCTGATAGGTTTATTTCTCATAATTAAATCTGTAAATTTGTATAACGCCATATCAGGTCTACCCCATGGCCCATATACTGTAAAAAATCTAAGGCCTGTTGTTGGTAATTGAAAAAGATGACTATAAGTATGAGCGATTAATTCATTTGATTTTTTTGTGGCTGCATATAAACTTATGGGATGATCAACATTATCTGATTCTTTGAAAGGAATATTTTTGTTCCCTCCATAAACAGAACTGCTACTAGCGTATATAAAATGTTTAATGTTATTATTTTTAGCCTCTTCAATTAAATTGGAAAAACCAACTATATTAGACTGAATATATGCTGATGGATTTTCAATAGAATACCTTACACCTGCTTGAGCAGCAAGGTGCACAATATACTTAATTTCTGCAATTTTATTTTTAAGGTTTGGTTTGAAATCATAATTAAAAATTTTCCTTAAATCTTCTTTATTTGAAAGATCACCTTTAAAAAAATAAAATTTTGATTTATATTTTGATGCTTTTATATTTAATTGTTCTATCCTATCTTTTTTCAAGGTGACATCATAATAATTATTAAGATTATCGATTCCAATAACATCTTTATTTTTCTCAATCAGTTTGCTACAAAGATTAAACCCAATAAATCCTGCTGCTCCAGTAACCAGAATAGTCATAATGTATATCCTCTATTTAAATAGTTCTTCATTATTTTATTTTTAGTTAGGCTTTATTTCTCCAGTCTTGATTAAATTATTTATTTTTTTATGATAAGTAAAATTAAATTTTCTTTTTTTACCAATTAGAATGTTTTCTGCAATAAGAAAATCTTCTTCTGTATCTATGTCAATAGATTCTAGGGTAGAAAGACCGTAAGATTCAAACTTACCGCAAAAGTTTCCAGCATTATTTTTTCTATAGGCTTTTAAAAAGGTTTCAGTTCTCCAAATAAAAAAGGCACATGTTTGGCAATGTACAGGTTCAAGATCTTGAGTTCTAGGCTGGCCAGTATCAAAAGAAAAATTTATTGGATTATTATTTATAAAACATAATGTCTGGGCAACTTTACTAGCGCATAATGAATCAAGATTATTTTCGTTGAAATATTCTATTGCTTTATCAATAGTTTCTGTTTTTAAAAATAGACAACAAGGATTAAAGAAAATAGTTATTTCACTTGGGAATTTCGTCATAAAATCATAAACGAAATCATCTAGTTTCGCTTTTGAAGATCCAAGATGAGAAGGTCTTATGTAATAAGATAAATTATTTTGAAAAATTTCTTTTGCTACATCTACAATGTATTGCGAATCAGTATTTAAAAAAAGATTATCAATATTATTGCTTTTTATTGCACTTTCAGTTAAATAGCTAAATAAAGGCTTTTTATCTAATAATGATAAGTTTTTAAATTTAACCCTTGTAGATCCAAGTCTGCAACCAATAAATGCATTTATTTTCGACATAATTATATTTTAATAATGATTTTTAAATAAAAAAAAAGAATTTGAATTAAATTTTAAAATTTATTAGTAAATTTTTTTAAAATTTATTAATTACAGCTTCAGAATTTGTAATACTCTAATTTTTTATATTTTTAGGTAATATGTAAAATATTTATAAAATTATTTCGTTCATAACTTAAATTAGGAAATATCAAGAATCATAATTTTAGTATTTTACAAAATGAATAACCTTAAGAAATATTTAAAACAAGTCTTATAAATAAAACATTTAGTTTATTTTTAAGTCACTACTATATAACTTCTGTATTGATTTTGATTATATTCTGTAGAAATGTATATTATTTTAATATCAAGTTCTTTAGATTTAAGTTTTGATAAATAATGCCTAAAAATAAAAAAGTAATTCTACTTTACCCTTATTTTAATGGTTCCAGCGGAGCTTTTAATAGATATCTTCTATTGGAAAAACTTTTAAGGAAAAAAAAATTAGATGTAAAGTTAATAGTATTTGATCAACAGGAATTTAATTTATCTTTTCTGAAAATTATAAATAAATTTTTAAAGTTTTTAAAAGTAGAAACTCTTATCTTTTTTTATAGTGTTTTACGTAAAAATTATTTCATTACTGATTTTAACCCTTCTATTATTGCTCTTTTTTCTAAAAATGTTTTTATACAAATTCACGATGTCAGTTGGGCAAATAAGAATTTTATAAGACATAATTTGTTTTTCTACAGAATATTCAATTTTTTTATTAAGAACTATACAAATATTCTTACAGTTAGTAAGAATTCTATTTCAGAAATTATTAAAGTTTCTGGGAGAGATAAAAGAATATCTTTTTTATATAATTCTGTTAGTGAATCTTTCATAAACGAGTCAAGAAGGATAGGTAAAGATTCTTTTATTCTCCAAAAAAATAACGATAATGGAAGTATCGATTTTAGTCTTCCTAATCTGCTTTATATAGCTACATTAACCCCTAGGAAATGTCATGCTGATTTACTTGAAGCATTATCAAATACTAATAAACTTTTTAACGTAAATTTGATAGGTTTCCCAACAGATAAAAAAATATTAGAATATATTCAAACCAAAAAATCACCAAAAGGAAATTATATTAAATCAAATATAAATTTTTTTCCAAAAGTTTCTCAAAATTATCTCTGCAATCTTTTACTTTATTCCTCAGCATACATATCTACTTCAATGGAGGAGGGTTTTGGGATACCAGTATTGGAGGCTAAACTTTATAAAGTTCCTATTATACTTCGTGATCTAAATATAAATCGAGAGTTGTTCCCTAAAGCTACTTTTTTTAAATCAACTTTTCAACTTACTAACTTACTTAGTGATATCAAATTATTATCTAAATCAGAAATCAAAGAGAGAAAAGAAATTGCTTCAATGTTAAATGAAGATAATATAAATAATTTGTTTAATTATTCAATATTAAGTAAAAAACTTCAAAGTATTATTTTTAATCATTATTAGATAATGCAAAAAATTTAATTTACTATTAAAAGATAAACTTTTTAAATTTAAACCTATAAGAATAAGATATGGCTGATATTTTATATATATGAGTCTATGTTGTTTATATGCAACTATATATTGTAGGATAAAATTTCTCTGTAATTAGTGATAAGCTTCCAAAATATTTTATTTGATTCTAATGAAAGGAAATATTTTTAAGATTTTAATGCTTGGCGGAGGTAAAAGGGTTAGTCTTGCAAGAAGATTTAAAGAGGCAATCTTATCATTCGATTTTTTACCTCAGATTTATTCTTATGACTTAACAAAAGATGAACCTATAAGTAAGGAGGCTTTTATTATTCAAGGTTTGCCATGGGATTCTGAAAAAATAATAAGTAATTTAAAAAAAAATATTATTGAGTATAACTTTGATCTAATTATTTCAAATGTAGATCCAGCATTGCCTCTTCAGAGTATTCTTTCTAAGGAATTTAAAAGTGCATCAATTATTTCTAATAGTGAAAAAATTGCAATTTGTCAGTCCAAAGAATTGTTTCAAAAATTCTGCGAATATGAAAAACTACCAATTATTCCTAGATGGGATAAAAAAACCTTCCCATTTTTTATTAAACCTATATTTGGTTCAAGCTCAGTTGGGGGTGGATTAATTTATTCTAGAGATCAATATTTAAGATATTTTAAGCTTAATGAAGAACAATACATAAAGCAAATGTTTATTGATGGATATGAATATACAGTTGACATCTATGTTGATAAGAACCATGTTATAAAAGCTATTTCTCCCAGAGAAAGATTAAGAACAGCAGGAGGTGAAGTTATTATTACAAGAACTATAAGAGATGAAGAAATAGAGGTTTTGTCAGAAAAAATAATAAATAAATTGGGAGTGAAAGGACCATTGTCAATTCAATTCATTAAATCCAAAAAAGATAATAAACTTTGGATTATGGAAATAAATCCAAGATTAGGTGGAGGAGTTATTGCCTCTATTGAGGCAGGTTATGATATACCTAAAATGTTAATTAGTGATATATTGGGACATAATATTAAAAAATTACGTTTAAATAATAATTTAATAATGAAAAGATATTTTGAAGAGATTTTTTATGAAGATAATAATTGATTTAGACGGGACAATTTGTACTGAAGAAAAACAATTCAGTAGAGCTTTAGCAAAAGTCAATCCTGGCGCGAAAAAAGCACTTGATAATCTAAAAGAAAAGGGTTATACATTGATTATTTATTCTGCAAGAACATGGGCAGAATATGAATTAACAATCGACTGGTTAAATAAAAATCAAATCCCATTTGATCAACTTATTCTTGGTAAGCCTCAAGGAGATTATTGGATTGATGATCGTGCAATTAAATATAAAAGTTGGGAGTCTACTATAAAAGAAATATTATGAAAGTAATAGTAATTGCAGAAGCTGGTGTCAATCATAATTGCAGTATTCAAAATGCATTTGATTTGGTAGATGCTGCTTTAAGTGCAGGAGCTGACATTATTAAATTTCAGTCAGCAGTACCAGAGGAAGTAGTAACACAAAAGGGTAAAATGGCTCAATATCAAATAAAAAATATTGGAAATGAATTGACTCAACTTGAAATGACAAAAAAAATTCACTTTGATTTAGATTCATTCAATGAGATATATGATTATTCTAAAAAAAAAGGAATAGACTTTTGTTCAACTAGTTTTGGCGAGACTTCAACAAAATATTTAACAAGATTTGATATGCCATTTTGGAAGATACCTTCTGGTGAAATTACAAATACTCCTTACCTAAGACAAATTGCTGAACGAAGAAAACCTATAATTATATCGACGGGGATGGCCAATATATCTGAGATAGAATTTGCATTAAATGTTCTTCAAGATGCGGGAATCAATAGAAATAAAATTTCCCTATTACATTGCACTACGGAGTACCCAGCCAATAAAAAAGAGATAAATTTAAATGCAATTACAACTTTAAAAAATATTTTCAAACTAAATGTTGGATATTCTGATCATACATTAGGTATCGAAGTGCCAATTGCTGCAGTTGCTCTTGGAGCAAATATAATTGAAAAGCATTTGACCCTTAATAAAAAAATGGATGGTCCTGATCATATAGCAAGCCTTGAACCAAGGGAGTTTAAAAAGATGGTTGAGAATATTAGAAATATTGAAGATTCATTTGGTGATGGTATAAAGCAACCTACAAATTCAGAGGAATTAATAAAAAAAAGTGTAAGGAGATCAATCGTAGCGAAAACTCATATTTGCAAAGGGGATCTTTTTACTCAAGAAAATATAACAACTAAAAGACCTGAGGAAGGTATTTCTCCAGTTTTCTGGGATAAAATTATTAACTCTACTTCTAAAAAAAATTATTCACCTGATGATTTAATAGAATGGTAATTAATAAGAGAAAAATATGTATTGTTACAGGTTCTAGGGCAGAATATGGATTGTTAAGATCCATAATTAAATTAGTTGATAAATCCCCCCAACTTGAACTCCAATTAGTAGTCACAGGGATGCATTTGTCTAGTGAATTTGGATTCACAGTGAAAGAAATACTAGATGATAATTTTTTTATTAGTAAGAAATTAGAAACTCTTTTGAGTTCAGATACACCAATTGGCGTATCAAAATCTATTGGTTTGGGTATTATAGGATTTTCGGAAACATTAGAAGATTTAAAGCCAGATTTAATTCTCTTACTTGGAGATAGATATGAAATATTATCAATAGCAATTTGTGCTTTAATAGCTAAAATTCCAATCGCTCATATATCAGGGGGTGAAATAACTGAAGGAGCCATAGATGAATCTATAAGGCATAGTATTACAAAAATGTCCTCGATTCATTTTGTTGCAGCTGAGGAATATAAAAAAAGAGTAATTCAACTAGGAGAAGATAAAACAAAAGTCTTTAATGTGGGAGGACTAGGAGCAGAGACTATAAATAAATTTAATTTGTTAACTAAAAATCAACTAGAAAAAGATCTTAAATTCAAATTTAATTCTAAAAATATTTTAATTACTTTTCATCCTGAAACTCTTGATGAAAATTCAAAAGAAGATCAGATTGATAATTTATTATATTCTTTGAATAACTTTAAAAATTTAGGATTGATTTTTACAATGCCGAATGCAGACAATAGAGGGAAAATAATTCATAGAAAAATCCAAAGTTTTTGTAATAAAAATAAAAATTCAATTTATGTTAAATCTCTTGGACAGAAAAGATATTATTCATGTCTCAAAATCATTGATGGAGTTGTTGGAAATTCATCAAGTGGAATTTGCGAAGCCCCTTCTTTTAATATTGGGACTGTTAATATTGGTGATAGACAAAAAGGAAGATTGAGATGTCATAGTATAATTGATGTAGAAAATGATGATAAAAAAATAACTAATGCTATAAAACTTATATTATCTGATAAATTTAAAGATAAAATTAAAAATGTTTCTAATCCATATCTAATAAACAATACTTCAAAAAATATTGTACAGATTATTAAAGAAATAAATTTAGATGGAATTTCTAAAAAGAAGTTCTTTGATTTATGATTGATTTTTAAAAAAATAAAAAAATTACTTTAATTTAAATTTTATTATTTATTCATTTTAAATTTATAAAAAAATATCTATGGGAACTTCAATTTATTTAATATTAAAAAGATCAAAATCCTAGAATTTTTTTTATATGAGACTTAAGAAACTTTATTTATAAAGATCTAATATTTTTCTTTTATCAATATATTTACTCGCATCAGATTTGATTTCTTTTGAAAAATTTGTTGCTGAAATAAATAAAATATCCATTTCGCTATAAATTTTATTTGTATAATGCAGGATTTTTTTATTTGAGAAAGGAAGGTAAGTATCTGTTTTTAATTTATCACCATCAAAAATATAAAAGTTATTTAAATGATTTAAATTCGATAGAAATAGGAAATTACTTAAAGCATTACATGCCCCATGAAATCCAATTTTAAATCCTTTGGAATGCCACTTTAGAAATTTATTCGTGGTTTTTTCTAATTTATTTGGAATTAATGCAATATTGTTTGATAAATCTAATACCTCTTTATCATTAATATTAGATTTTCTCTTTGTTTTTTTATTAAAATTATTTACTTTACAGCAAATATGTAATTCACCATTATCATTATTAGAGGAACAATCTATAATCTCAAATCCGCAATTCTCAAAGAAAGAAGCTGCGGATTTATTAGTAAAGTAATTTATATGTTCATGGAGTAAACAACCAACATCACCAATACTGAGACGATATTTGACATCTGGAAAAATAAAAATTATTATGCCATTTTCATTTAAATTATTTTTTACTTTAATAAGAAAATCTTTAGGATTATCTATATGTTCTAATACATTAATACAATAAATTAAATCATATTTTTCATTTTTTATAGTTAATGATGGGTAATATTCTTTAAAAGTCTTTATTTTATTATTTTCTATTTCTTTTAAAGATGGATCTATTAATGTTGCTTCTTCAAAATAAATTTCCTTTCCTAATCCTCTTATAATATAATCTGAGGCTGCACCAATCTCAAGAATTTTTTTAAGATTTCTATTTTTTGAATATTTCAAAAGAATTTCTATTATATGATTACCCCTTTTATTAGAATGTTCGCCAGATCCAGGAGGTTGAGTTATATATTTATAATCATTATTTTCATAATATGTTTTTGAAATATTAGTCTGTTGAAATATATTTATTTTTTCATTAAATATTAAATTAAATTCTTTATAAAAACCTTGATCAGGCTCTTGATAGGTGCCTTCCCATAAAGGCAATTTAGGGATTTTTAATAGCACAGACTTAGGATATATTCAAAGTAAATAATACTAAATTATGGGAATTTATAAATTATTTAAATTTTTATTTATAAGAAATTGACATACTAACTTACAATAATAAAAATTCAACTTGAAAATGGAAATTAAAAATATATGTTGTATTGGAGCAGGATATGTGGGTGGACCATCAATGGCTGTTATCGCCGATAAATGCCCAGAAATACAAATAAATGTGGTTGATTTAAACGAAGATAGAATTAACAAATGGAATGATATAAATCTAGATAAACTGCCAATATTTGAGCCAGGTCTAGCAGAAATAGTTGGTAGATGTCGGGGTAAAAATCTTCATTTTTCAACATCAATTAATGAGAAAATTAAAAATGCAGATATGGTTTTTATTTCAGTAAATACTCCAACAAAAAAAAATGGTCTTGGAGCTGGTAAAGCTAGTGATCTTAAATGGGTGGAGGCTTGCGCTAGGCAGGTAGCTATTAATGCCTCTGGACATACTATAGTTGTTGAAAAAAGTACATTACCAGTTCGAACTGCAGAAGTTATAAAATCTATATTAGATGCTTCGAAGATAGACTCAAAAGCTCTCAAATTGAAGACTTTTGATGTGTTGTCAAACCCTGAATTTTTAGCAGAGGGAACTGCAATTAATGATTTGCTTTATCCGGATAGGATTTTAATTGGTGGCGAAAATACACATTCTATTAATGCTTTGAGTAAGATTTATTCCAGGTGGGTTATTAAAGAAAAAATATTGCATACAAATATTTGGAGTAGTGAGTTGGCAAAACTCACTGCAAATGCATTTTTAGCTCAAAGAATTAGTTCAATTAATGCTATTGCCGCATTATGTGAAGCTACAGGGGCAGATGTTAGAGAAGTTTCTAGAGCAATAGGAGCTGATTCAAGAATTGGTTCAAAGTTTTTAGATGCTAGTCCAGGATTTGGAGGAAGCTGTTTTAAAAAGGATATATTAAATTTAGTTTATTTAGCTGAGTACTTTGGATTACAGGAAGTCGCTAAATTTTGGGAAAGCGTAGTATCACTTAATAATTGGCATCAAAAAAGGATCTCAAAACTAATCACTAAGAAGTTGTTCGGGACAATTTCAGGTAAAAAGATAATTATTCTTGGATTTGCTTTTAAAGGTAATACAAATGATACTAGAGAATCAGCAGCAATTAATATCTGTAAGGATTTACTTGATGAAGGTGCTTTTTTATGTATTCATGATCCTAAAGTGTCAAAAGAACAAATAACAAAAGATTTAGGAATTAAATCCTGTGAACATAATAAAAAAATTATTAATGCTATTAATGAAAAAGGTTCTTGGAAATTTATTAATGATATTAATGAATCGCTATATGATGTAGATGCTATAGTTATCCTTACTGATTGGTTAATGTATAAAAATATAGATTGGGATTTAGCAGAAAAACGTATGAGGAAACCGGCTTGGGTTTTTGATTCGAGATCATTGATAGATCCTGAGAATATTGAAAATAATTCTTTTAACTTTTGGCGAATTGGAGATGGATCTTAAATAAATTTTTTTGTGATTTATTTTATAGTCCTTTTAGTTTTAATATTTTAATCTTTTTTTAAATAATATTTCTTTATTATTATGAAATTATTTAATTTATTTTATTAAAAATTTTTATTTCAAAAAAACGTTTCTTTATATTTGGAATTTTAAATGTTCTCATTACAAATATTATTCTTCAAATCTTATTAATTTATCTTCAAATATCACTTGCTACCCTTTTTCCTCAAAAAGTGGGGATGCCTTTT
>MDTC01238710.1_pt1 | contig 10882 bp, 8 predicted proteins | sample 811181 | NCBI WGS metagenome assembly MDTC01 (sample SAMN05326644, study PRJNA326480) | marine metagenome | isolation source: seawater | place: Pacific Ocean: North | collected 2011 | reverse complement strand
GCAATGCGATCTTCGGTAACTTCAGTTGAGCCATAGGCGCGCTCAAACAAGGTTTGGTAGTATTTCTCTTGCACAAGCTTCTCCGGAAGACAGTCGACATGATTGCCCATCTCGACTGGGTTTTCGATAGGTCGCATGGCCGTTTCCTTGAGGGTCGACTCACGCATGTCTCAGCATAACTTGCCCTTGCCTGAAAATGCTATATTGGTAAGTGATAGTCTGTTGCGATGAGTCTTCTGTCCATTGATGCAATCACTGAGAGTATTTGCATCGGCGAAGGCATTCTCTTGTTTGTAGAAGATCGCGCAGTAAACAGTATCGTTGGCAGAAAGGCGCTTATCATAAAACAGCACACGACCCACAGCCGCGCGCAAATCACGGCATGTCTCATGCCTTCATGCTTGTATGAAGCGAGACCATTGCTAGACCCGAGAGTTTTGACGACTCACCAATCGAAAAAACTGGTGGAAGATTCAACGTCCCAAAAGCCATTGGCCGTATCTGGAGTGATCAACCGCATAAGCCCCTCTGCCTCAGCAGCGATAGTGGCACCTGATCCAGGTAAGACAATGTCGCTCGCAACTGCAGGAACGATGGGGATGGTAGTGTTGGCTCCCAACACGGCTACACAGGAATCTAACACAATGCGTGAACTCATAGCTGTAAAGGTTGGCAAACCAGCTGGTTCTCGTCGGGTCAAAAAATAATAAAGCAACTCTTCATTTCCTTTAGATAGTTGAGTAACATTGGTTGCATTGCTAAATCGCCAGGACAATAGAGCCAGATAAGTTCGCTCTCAAACGTCCGGCAATCCTCTCAACCACGCCCTTCAAAATCCTGATGCTCAAGGCAAGGTGGTCACCGATCAAGCACGGGTGCTGGGGTTTCCCTGTGGACATTCCCTATCCAGAAGACGGCGATGACGACCAAAATCGGACGAGTCAAAACTTCATCCAATTCATTCGCTACAACATCTGTTTTATGTGCACCATGACACGTGTGGCCTTCTTGCGCTTTGTCTATCCATTCAGATCCAGATTGGTGGCGATTTCTGGATCGATCCTGATAGAGTAACAGTATTTCTCAAATTACTGCGCCACGTCTAGAAGTCTAAAAATGGCTGCTTGCTTTCTAGATACACGAAAACCGTATTAGCCAAGATTTTTAGGATAACTTAAATTCTAGGATTGCCTAAAAGTCTATGTGTAAATCTGAGGTGTCAGATGCGCTAGTCACTTTAAGTCAAGAATATTAAGCAGTTTCAGGTCGCGAATCATTAGGCCAAAAAGGGTATCAAAGGAGCTTCATTTTCAATTCGGCGATTTTTCCACGCGGGGCGATACACCGACAGTATTAAGTGTTGTTTTTATAATAATTATAGACATCTGCTCAAAAATATACCACATTTGCACAATTACAGGACGCTTCCCACTCCTCAGACAACAACCGTTCCAACAAGACCACATTGCGATGAATCGACCATTACACCACAAATCGAGACGGCCTGGGACCGCTTGGTTGCTCTTTCTAGGACTCTCCCTCTCATTCAGCCAAGTAGCGCAGGCCACACTATCAATCGTCACTAAAAGTAACATCAGGGATGACGGATCTATCCGCAGTAACTCCGTGGACGCCGATTTCTATACGATCACCTATGATGCTACATCGACCGGTGGCGCATCACTCTTGCAGCTAAAGATCGACCTGGAAGGCGGTCTGGATTCGGCAGCGCACTGGGATGACGGAAACAGAGGTTACATGGCCTATAACTGGGGAGAGTCTTCGGGCATCAGTCAAGGGCAAGTCACATTGGAAGATGTAACCAATTATGATAACGAACTGACAATCGATTTCTCTGCAGGCTACTTCAACCCCGGTGATACCTTTGTTTTTGGTTATGACACTGATGGCCTTTGGTACAACTCCAACCGGGGAGGCAGCTTTGGTGATGCAGAAGTGACAGTCGAAGCGCTTTGGGACAATGGTGACATCACTTATGGTTCGTTTATCAAGGACAACAACGCTAATTCGACCGCAGTGTTAGACAATGCCGTAATCAACGGCAACAACAGCGGTGGCGACACATCCGGCGGTGGCGGTTCAATCACGACAGCTTTTGATGCAAGAGATGTGACTGGCAACCGGGGAGACGTCATTCCATTCGACATTGATATGAGTGAAAATGAGAACACCAGCCCCTTTTATATCACTGGGTTGCCGGATGGGTTCCGTCTAACGCAAGGCGGCAAAATTGGAAACAGGTCATGGATCGTCGACTATGCAGATATTGGCCTCACCAATATCATTACTCCGGCTACCTTTCTTGGGCAATTGGTCTTGGGTGTAAAACAAGACACCTCGAATGCAATTACAGAAGGTGCAGACGGCACCTTCAGTGGAGGCAGTAGCAATCGCGCAGCACCTTCGAGCAGCTATACAGATTTTTCTTATGCAGGCACTTCTTCAGTAAGCAGTGGCAAGGCCGTCCTTTGCAGAGACGGGAGTGAAGGCAATAGCGGTTGGGCTAGCATTCAGGAACGCAGCGATCCTGGCTGGGGCTACTTCATGGTCGCCAAGGCCACAGGCAATGAAAAGGTTCTGTTTAAGGAGACGATGACACTGCCAATCAACTCAGATTTCCGCGCCTCGGCATTCATTGCAAACATAACGACAGCTTCAATGGCTCAAATCGAATTTCGTATCAACGGTGATGAGGTCGTCAATACGGGTCTGATCGATTCCTGGGATGGAAATGGAGTTGCTCACTGGCAAGAGTTCAATGCTTCTTACGCCACGAGTAGTGTGAACACTACAGTCACATTTGAGATAGTCAGCACAGGCAACGGTGTAATCGCTATTGATGATGTGGTGCTTGCCGCCGCTTACTCGGATGACATGCTTGTCACGGTGCATGACATTGGTAAGACCGATAGCCCGATCTATTACACCTTTACCCTCACCAATAATCACAACGTACCCATGGATTCCACTTTCACAGATACGTTGCCTGGTGGTTTGGTGTGGGACACAGATTATGAGATTCAGGATGAGGGTGGGTTGACACTCCCAACACCAGTGTACGGAAATGGCAATACAACCATTACACTGAGTGGGCTGATGATTCCTCCAGGAACGACGGAACTATCTATGCGCACCTTGCCCCCCGGCCTCACGGGCCCTGGCGACTACACAAACGTCGGCAGTATTTCGGTCGGGGGAGAAGATTTTATTCCTCAGACTTTCACTGCGGACTCAACATTCACGGTGGCAGGCGCCAACTAACGAACGCTAACTATATTAACAAAAACATATGAAAACTTACCTGAAGAACAGTAAGGCGTTCGGTTTAATTAATATGCTAGTAACCCTGGCAGTTGTAGCAATCATCGGTTCGATCGCCTATGTAGCAATGACCGGCGTTAAGGATTCTGCCGAAGAGCAACTACTCCACGATCAGGTCGTTTCCCTCAATAGATCGGTAAAGCTCTACCTTAACTCAGGTGGCTCTATCGATGGGCTAAACACCGCTCAGTCGGTCATCGATAAGATGAAAACGATCGCGTCTAATGGAGAAAAGATAGCTGGCTATCGAGGCGCGTTTATCGATCCACGTCTACAAGCCGTCGAACAATCTGACGAGGAAGCATCTAGCAGCAGTGAACTTCGAGTGATCTGGGACCCTGCCGCACAGAGCTTCGAAATTGCAGCAGGTGGAGTAAAGGGCATCAAGGAGTTCAAGGTAGAAACTATTGTCACTCCCGATTCGATCCCAGTCGAAGAACGCGAGATCCAGTTCGAATTATCTACAACCAACAGTCAAGGCTCTTGGGTATGGGATTTTGATTCTGACGCTTCCATAAGTATCTCACCTCTTGCAGCCACCGCCGATCACGACACAAACTTGGACATTGATCCGAATAACACAAACTTTGCAAAATCACAGTTGATTCAGCCCACCATTTCGCCTGCTCCTGCAACGACCGACAAACTTCCGTTGGCAGATTTTGGCACTACTGGCAAACCTGTTGTGGTGAGTGACCCAAACTCGGAGGAACACTCTCAGTTGTATGTGTCTGTCAGTGGCGATATTTGGCAGGCCATAGACAGCGGTGCCACAGTCTCTGTTGCACCAGGTGGTAACGTAGCGGCCTTCGCTAGTGTAAAAGAGGCTAGTGAACATCTCTACTACAGTAGCTATGTTCGGGCAGCCCGCTTCGATGCGACTGAAATTGCGTTGCCGGCACCTACAATCTCTACTTCAGCCCCGGAATTTCACCCCGTGGAGACAGAAACCATCACCGTGACAGTAAACGCCATCATCCCGACCGAGGGTAATCACAAACGCGGACAGATTATGGTGAAAGTCGGCGGAGCTGATTGGGGGCCGTATAATGACACTCCATTTTCAATGGATATAGACAGCTATACAGCAGGGGTGACAGTTCGAGCGAAGGTAAGCCCAACTCAATGGGCCAATTACTACACAGAAACTGAGGGAAATCCCGCAACACTCACTTCTGTTGTCGTCGATCTGGAAGCACCCACCATCGATATGGCTTACTCCAGCTTCCACACTATTGATCGTCAATCACTGAAATTCACACTCACTGATCGCAACATCGCAGGTGCAGCCGGAATGCATAAATTAATGTATTCCCTCGATGGCGGGGCAAATTGGGAGGACTACGAAGACGAAGTTACCCTTAGTTTGTTGGATCACTTAAACCTTACACCAATTCTGGCAAAGGCTTTGCCAACAGTGCACGTCGCCAATTTCAACGAAAGCCCAGAGGCCAATGAATCATTGACGATTGAAAATGCCATTCTGAGTTCGCCCCAGATTGCCAGCCAGTACCCTGTTTTGAACCCCCAGGGTTATCCAAGCTCGACCATCACTCTGACAGACACCAACCTATCCAGTCTATCTAAGTTACTCTATAGCACGGATGACGGCGCAAATTGGACAGCGTACGATACTCCATTCACGGTTACCTTCGCAGAGTTTCCTGAGGGGGTAACGATCCTTGCCAAAGCTGAGCCGATCTTACTTCATGATTACTTGACTGCCAGCGGCCATTCTAGCGATACGCTGCCAATTCCCCCCAAACTGGACGCACCAAACTTCAATCTCACTCCCGGCGATTACGTGATGAGTGTTCTTTCATCGAGTGTCAGCTTGGATGATGACAACAGTGCAGGGGAATCGACCTTGAGATACCGAGTCAATGATGGCACATGGACGGATTATCAGTCAGAGGATGGCGTTGAATGGTCAGCTTGGCTTGGTCCCAATGCCAATGGTGATCCATCTGCACCCAGGGTCGTGGAAGCACAAGCCAAAGCGACGGACTATATGACTCACCGTGATAGCGATGTCGTTAGCGGAACATACCGCCGCATATGGTTGACGCCTGATCTTGCCTTTGGTGTTTCATCGTCTGGTATTCCGAGCTCGGTTCACCAATTTACCGGGAGCAGTGAAGGTGAGTTCACCGCCTATGTTGCTGAATCTAGTAGCACCGTAGCCGTTTTGAATGGTAATACCTTTAGCTGGGGAACTGGTGACTCGAGTTGGTTATCCTATGACGGCCTAAGCTGGGAAGGCATGCAAGCAGGAGAAATGTTCCGTATCGGCACGCTCGATTATTACAACGGCGAGATTGATACTAATACCGGCGCCTCCGAAGTGACGCTTGATTTGGCGGTAGAGTTGGTGTTACCAGACGCTACAGAGGTATTCGACATCTCTATGGCACTTGATAACACGATAAACACAAACGAGGTTCAGGCTACCGCCGATTACGTCACCATTGGGAATTTGGTGAACGACTTTTCTACTGAAATTGATGGTATCGAATACAGCCTGAACCTCGCCTTTGGATACCATGGCACCAATGGCTTCAACACAGTGGACCAGTTCCACGTGCATGAGGAGGTAGTTGCCACGGCTGATCTGTGGGGCTACTTTACCTCGGACGAATTCTAACGGATCTGATTACACAAGGCCTCACAGGTTCGTCCGGTGAGGCCTTTGTGGTTGTTGGCGGCTGGAAAGGTGCGTTACAGTTGATGCCTTATGGGCGGTCCTTACTTGGCAATCTTCTTTCTCGGGTCTCTGGCTCTCACGGCTAAAGCTGCTGAAATAAGAGATTGGACTTCTTCTGACGGACGCAAGCTGCGCGCCGAGTTTGTGAGCCAAGACGCCGAGAAGGTCACGATTCGCCGCTTCACAGACGGTCGGCAATTTACTTTAGAACTCAACAAGCTCTCGAAGGCCGATCAAAAGTGGGTTCAAAAGCATAGCATAGCGCAAGAATCCGAGTCCTCAGAAAAACTCAACACCACCAAGAATCCGTATCATAAACTCATTACTGGCGCATGGGAGAGGCATGAGGATCATGGACTGCAGTACCGTGTATTTGCTGAACGAAGACTGCGTAGAAAAGCTGGAACGACTTACCCGTTGGTGATCTGTCTACACGGAAAGGATGGCGACGTTATGACCCCAGAGACTCCTTGGCCAGCCAACTCATTTGCGCAGAAAGCCAATTATAGCAACCGCCGCTGTTTCATCGTCGCTCCACAAGCACCCAAAGATGAGCATTGGTCCGGCAAGAATACCAAGTCCGTGGTGGAGATTGTGGAAGGCATGATGAAGCACCTACAAATTGACCCTAACCGAATCTATCTTACAGGTTATTCCATGGGAGGGTATGGCACGTTCGCTTTGTTAGGCCGCGAACCCAAAATGTTTGCCGCCGCAGTACCAGTAGCTGGAGGTGGCAATCCATCTCAGGCAAAGAGTTATCGAAAGGTCCCCATTTGGGCCTTTCATGGTGCACAAGACCCTATCGTGAGCGTCGAGGAGAGTCAGAAGATGGTGGTAGCGCTGGAGAAGGCACACTCAGACGTGAAGTATACAGAATATCCGGATGGCGATCACGATATCGGTGCCCAAGTGTATACCGACCAACAGATGCATGAGTGGATGTTTGCCCAGGTGAAGACCAAATGACCACAGTCTTTGATCAGTTAGGTGAGGAGGGCTTCCGAGCTCTCGTCAGCGCTTTCTACCTGGGCATTCGTGCCGATGACCTAATCGGTCCCATATACCCGCAAGATGATTGGGAAGGCTCAGAACAACGCTTGCGCGACTTTCTCGTTGGCCGATTCGGTGGCCCGCAGCGTTACATCCAACAGCGTGGCCACCCACGATTGCGCATGCGCCACTTGCCCTTCGCCATCGGTAAAGCCGAACGCGATCGATGGTTACAACTCATGGCATCCGCCATGGAACAATCCGAAACACCAGAGCCATCGCGACGAGTACTAACAGAGTTCTTTACTCAAACAGCTGATTTCATGCGCAACAAGCCCGGATAAGATTCAAGTTTCTGATGCGCCTTTGAAAATCGTGTAATGCCAGGATTCCATAGAGGATTCCTGCTTTAAGGGCCATAATTATGGTCTACCAATCTCGCCAGGCATGCTTCCGTTCGGTCCAGGTCAACTGCCCAAGGTCTTGAGATATTCCGCTATGTCACGCAAGTCTTGATCCGTTAGGCCCATCGCCGACGCAGGAGGCATCCACGAATGATTCTCCAAGTTTTGTACTTTTATTCCCCCTTTCCGAAATAAGATCTTCTTGGTCTGACCACCAAACAACTTGATCTTCAACGAGCCTGCATGCCAGCTATAATTCGAAAGCAAGCCCTCGGCAACGTGCTCGCCTTTGATTAGGCGAACAGACTTATCATAGCCATGAGCGAGTTTGGCAGATGGCTCAATAAGTTCCTTAATAATCTCTTCAAGCGTACGATTCTGCCCCCAATGAGTAAGGTTTGGGCCGAAACCTATGCCCCGACCATCGATCTTGTGGCAACTTAGACAAATCTTAGCACGCAGCTTGCCCTGATCCATATGGCCGTCGAGCTTGCCGATGGTGTTAGGATCTGAAGGCTTGGTGGTGACGCCAAAGCTGGCAGGAATCACAAAGCTACTGGTAAGGAATTCACCTTGCAGGCCATTGAGATCCTTAGAGGTAATCTCACTGATCGTCACCTGAAAGTCGCGCGCAGCATACGCAGGTAGTGCAGCAAGTTCAATTAGTAGACGCTTACGCCTCTCGCGTTCGGCATCATTGCCAAACCTAGCATAGGCCATCGCCAGATGACGAAATTCCTGGAGATCCGGTTGCTGAGCAATAATCACCTCATGCAGATCATCGATGGCCTCCGGTGTGTGCATGCGCCAGGCAAGATTCTTAGCCCGTTCATCCCAATCCTTAAATGCCACGTTCTTCGTCCTTGGGCGAATAAGCCTAGCGTAAACCTCTGATTCTTTCTTGGTAGCTGCAATTCCCAAGGCTTCCAAGTACCAGCGGTTTCTACCATCGTAGCCCGAGATCAACTTGGACAGTATCTCCTTACCAGATTTGAAAGATTCATCGCGTAACGACACTGCCACTTCTCGACGTACGCTGGCAGCAGGATCCTCACACAAAGCATGTGCCATAGAGAGTGATTGATTGGGTAGCGCTAGACGTAGTGCACGAAAAGCCGTGAGACGATGTTGGGCTGCCGGGGCTTTCAACATCGACCGCACTACTTTTTGGCCAACGCTTCCCAACTGGGCAAGCACCCACACTGGGCGCATCTTGTGGAATGGTCGATCTTCCGATTCTAACAAATGCGTCATGGGAGTCAAGGATTCGTTGCCCATAGCTTTCAGACGATTCACAGCTTCAGTCCTGACATTAATCGCAGGGCTCTGCAAAGCAGCGAGCAACTTGTCCGTTGTGTCGAACCCTACGACAGGCGTGCTCGGCTGGGGAGTGCGTCTGGAAATACGATAAATGGTGCCACTCACCTGGTTGGTGCGGCGACTGGTATCGTTGTAGAAATCGCTAAGAAAGAGTGAACCATCAATACCGAGCACGATATCCGTTGGCAAGAAATGCTCACCTTTGAAATCATCACCTAGCGTGATGAATGGCTGATGTTTCCCCATTTCAATCTGAGCATCCGTTAGCCGAGGTCGGCAGGCCATAACCTCCTTGCGCATCATGTCGCAGACCAAGTAAACGCCACACATATTTTCGCCCAATTCATCGCCTTCGATAAAGACATTACCAGTAGGCGAACCTGCGCCGTAGATAGAGCCCGGCGGCAACGCACCCGGATAATTCTCTCGCCAATGAGAACGCGAATAACGCAAATCCTTGTGCCAGCCCTGCGGTTCTTCCCAGGTCTTGGCAACCTCTTCCCAGGAACGGCTACCGTCGCGCAAATCGGCGTAACCCATGTTGCCATGCTCCATCAGCCAAGTAGAACGGCAATGCGCTGGGTCATCATTATCACTTTGCAACACATCACCATAGGAACTGACAAACATGTCATGCGAATTGCGTAGGTTGTGACCAATGGCTGCCAGGCCTGTGCCATCCGGTTGAATGCGCATGGCAACACCACCCACATAAACGTGCCCATCAGAACTGGGCTTGCCGATGGCTTCCGCGTGTCCATAGTAGCAACCAGAGAGGAAATGGCGACCATCTATGGTGTGAATGTCAGCGCCGCAATTCCCATAACTAAAGTACCATTGACCACTGGCACTACCAATGACAGCATGCAAAGTGTGATCGTGGCGATTGTTCTGAAAGCCCGTGAGGAAAGTTTCTCGTGTATCAATATCTGGGTCAAACACCGCATTACGATCAACATCAGTATAGACAATGATTGAGGGCGTGGCAGACAACACAATCTTGTTATCAAACACCGCAATGCCCAGGGGTGCTGGACGAGCGCCACGCTCAGTGACGAACACATGCGACCGATCCGCTTTGCCATCATCATCGCTGTCCGTTAGGACAATGATAGATTGACCGCTCTCAACGCGCTTTCGGACATTGTAGTCAATGCCTTCGGTCAACCACACACGACCTAGCGGATCAACATCCATGGCAACTGGAGAGAAAACCATCGGAGACTGAGCCCAAATCTCGATTTTCAAATCCTGGTCAAAGCCTGGGCCGAAAGTGAAAGCTTCCAGCGGGACCTGCTCAAGCACCCGGTCCTTGGCCGCAAAGCTAACGCGATCCAGAAACAATGATTGCGCGGGCAATGAGGAGCACAATGCGAGTCCAGCGATGATGATGAATAATGAAAAGCGAGACATGTGTGAACAAACTGCCTCGCAAGGCGAGCCCACGGCAAGTGGATTGTCTGAGAATTCTTGCAGCGCGGATAAACTTCCCTCTGCTGATGCCTTCAGTGTTAAGCCGACTTCCTGCGCTCGGCGATTGCATTCTGGTAACCGCGATTCACAGCACTACCCTATACAAACTCTGCCCCATCTTATACGTTAAATTTTTAATATATATACTAGTCCAAGGGGTCTCCGAAGTCGGTGACCAATTGAAAAAATCACAAACTGACGGTGTCGTCGGCAATATCACCAAAGCCGCTGGCGAGACCTTTGGCCAAGCCACTTCAGGAGTGAAAGAATTGGCTGACAAAGCCATTGATGCCATAGGTGCAGACGACAAGCTTGACGCGGTGGTTCACAATGTCAGCAGCGGGCAATCTGCTGGTGGATTGATCGATAAGGCTAAAGATCTGATCGGCGATAATAAAGTCGAAGCCAGCATTCTAGTTGGAGGTTTAGGCGCACTTTTGTTAGTCACCAAACGTGGACGCAAAGTAACCAAGGAAGCGACAGCTATAGGTGGCTCCACTCTGATTGGAGGTTTGACTTACAAAGCGTTTCAGAATTTTCATGTGGACAAGCCACTCTTAAGTGATGAAGACGATATCACTATATCAGCCCCCCCGAGAGTGGCTTTGATAGTGCAACATTGAGCAACGAACAAGCCATACTTCTC
>MDTC01014715.1_pt1 | contig 10882 bp, 7 predicted proteins | sample 811181 | NCBI WGS metagenome assembly MDTC01 (sample SAMN05326644, study PRJNA326480) | marine metagenome | isolation source: seawater | place: Pacific Ocean: North | collected 2011 | reverse complement strand
TTCTATTAAAATTTCTTTTAAATGATATATATGTGAACCATTTTTTGGATTTGGTTTTCCGTTATCTACACGATAAGCCCACTCTTTTAAAATAACATTTAAATCTGTAATCATACAAATTTCTCCGTAATATCTTTCATTTCATGATAGTTTGTCCCACTACTCACTTTAACAGGATACTTACCATTTTGTTCTAATATATTTTTAACATCTATCAAATAATCTAATCCATCATCCACATTAAAATCAAACAAAAAACTATCATAAGAATAAAGTATTAACTTACTCTCATATCCTTTTAGTTTAGGTATGAGTTCTGATAATACTTTCATATTATTTTCAGTTTCCATAAGTTGAATAGTATAATTAAACAACTTATTTGCATTCATATCTACTAAATTCTTTTTAAATATCTGTCGATTATAAATATCTGATAGAATAAATTCTTCTCTCTTATAGGAGTTCCATAAATCTCGTATATATTCATCAACTTTTTCAAAATAAGGGTTGATGTCCATCACATCCTTTGGTATAAAACCATACAAGTATTGGAACGATAGTGCTTTTGACTCTTCATAATTAACACCATAGAACTCTGCCATGTGTTCATGAACCGAGCCTTTTGGAAATTCATAACCTATCTTATCTGCGATTAACCTTAAGTGATAGGCATCAAAGTCCATCTCTACCAAAACACCATTTCTAAACCTACTTACAAATCTTTCTCTACTACCATCTTTTTTATTTAGTGCTGCAAAGTTAATACCACCGAATCTGTTTGATGGACGACCTGTAGATGTATATAGATTATACTCACTAAAAACTTTACCCTCTGTTGTCATTAATCCATTTTTTTCTATAAAACCAAGATTGTTTAATATCTCATCATTGTATGACATATTGACATATTCTTTACATTCATCTATTTTTTCTATAAGCACTTTGGAAATCTCTCTACATTTTTCCAAATGTTTCATTATTGGAATAACGTTATTTATATTTTCTTTTCTGAAAAACTTCATTGATAGGAAATCGTGTGCGTTAGTGCTTACATCTTCTAAATCAAGTGGAACACCATGTCTCATATAATTCATTAGATTAACATCAATCACATTATTAATATCACATAGGTGAGATAATCTTTTTTTGTCAATCGTATATTTTGTTGTATCACTCACTAAATCAGGCATAGGTATATTCAAACTATCATTGTGATTGATAGGTAAAATATAATCATCTCCAAAAGTATTTACATAAATCAAACTTATCTGATTATCAAGTGGATGTTTATTTATATCACACTCGATAGGTATTACAATACAATCTTTTGATTTATATTCTTTTGTAAATTGTTCTAATTGTTTATTATTCTCTATTATCATTTAAATAAATTTCAGACCATAATTTAGTTGTTTCTGGGAAACAAGTCAATACTATTTCTTTCATTGCTCTTGCATATTCTTGTATCTCGACTTGGGATGTTGGTTCATCTCTCAACTCTATAAAATTCATTACACTCTGAAACGATGCAGTCCACCAAACTTTTGTATAGACAGTAAGAGGTAAGATACAACGAGCTTGTTCGCGAGCTATTCCCATATCTATCATTGCTCTGTATGCTCTGAAAGCGTCTCTTTGGCCCATTGTCCAAAGCCTTTCCGCTCTCCATTGATTCTCATGTAAACCATCACTTGCCTGTTTGTTGTCTTCTGATTGTTGTCTAAACTCTGTAGGTGTATAGAACTCATCATAAGGAACATACCTACCACTAATCTCATTCCATGCATGGTCTTTTGTTACATGACTTGATGTAGTTTCAATACCCACCACATGCTTATACCATTGTCTCATCACGAACTCTGGTGCCTTAATGATAAACATACAATGTTGATGTCTGAATGGTGAAAAGTGTTTATGTTTGATTAAGAATTTAGATAACTTTCTATCTTTCTCCTCAAATGTTTCACTTCTTCCACCGAATGATACACGAGCGGCATTTACTGGTGTTAAATCATCACCAAGTGTATCCACTAATTCTATATAACCTTTATCTAAAATATCGATTTTCATATTTATAACCTTTAATGTTTGTTTAGTAATAAGTATTACTAATTTTATTCAAAATAAATTTTTTTTTAAATACCACCAAATAGTTTTGCCCACCAATTCTGTTCACTACCATTATTATCTACTTCAGACTTTAATATATTATCAGTAGAGTCTGATTTTGGTTTATATAAATCTCTGTTATTTTTATATAGTTGTTGTTCAGTTGATTCAATTGAAGTTGTTTCAAATTCAGGAGTATATTCAAATGAACTACCATCAGGATTATCAATAGTTAGAGTTTGTGATTCTACTTTTTCAGTTCCACCAACTGATTTAGTAGAACCTATCGAAGTTTTTTCTGATAAGAATTTTTCTTCTTTTGCAGTATCATCAATATATTCTGCAAAACTACTATATCCACTTTGTATCTCTATCACCTCGTCATCTTCAATCAATGCACCGAAATCCTTTAATACATTTGGTATATCTACAATCATAAAAGATTGAATTGTTGTTGACCAACCACTTGTAGAAACATTATGACTTATACCTTTAATCATAAATGCCACATACTCTCTAAAGTAATGTGGTAGATAATCTACTAAAAATAAATCACCGATTTTTAATCCACCTGTTCCATCAATCGTCATACTCAATGAGATAGGTATTTCAGGAATAGTTACGGTATAATTACTTGAATCATTCTCACCCATAGATTTATTTATTTTATATTTCATCACTACCAAAAAATTATCAAACATACTTAAAGTATTTGTATCGTAGATTAGTAAATCTTGATTACCACTACTAAACCAATATGATTTACTTTTCAACTCTTCTGTAATCTCTTTTACACTCTTATCAGAATAATCTGAATTTTGTTTTTGTGCTATCTTTTTAATAATCTCATCAGTGCTATCTTTTATCGATGGAATTTTACTAAAATCAATTCCTGTATCTTTTAATAATTTAGATACTTCTCTCTCGGCCTCTAATACTGAAGATGTTCCTATGGTATCATCCCCTTGAACAGGATAACTTAAATTACTCAATACACCATCTTCAATTAATGTTTCGTTATCTTTTAGAGTTTTATTAAATCTTTTTTTAGGACTTGTGTTTGCCAATATACTTATGGCTCTTGTTCTTAAATCCATATCACCACGATTACTATCACCTGTTGTTATCTCGATATCAGAATTTGTCCCATAAACTGCCATAGTTGCCATTTCAGGAGACATCTTTACATCTATTGAGAAATCTTTTATAAAACTATTTTTATTATATAGTGGAAATTCAAAAATATTTTTATAAGGCATTGGTGTTGTAGAACCGAAGTTTATGAAATCATTTCTTGTTGACTTTCTTTCTTTAAATCCTGTAGGAATATTGTCTAATTGTCCTTGGTGTATATCGATTATTGATAATCTACCTGAATTTGAATCATCACATATTACATCAAATTCCCAAAAACCACCATAATCCATACTAACTTGACTCCACAATGATTTCAATCCCTCTTCTATAGTTTGTGCAGTAGAGAAATTTTGTTTCAGATATTCAGTTGGGAATACCAAGTTTCTAATCATCAATCTATCTTTACCATTTTCATCTACTCCCGCCTGTGGAAATTGTTTCATACTTCTGAAAATGTTGTCTAATACTTGTTGTTTGAGTTGAAGTTTTGTATCATTTCTAAAAAATTTTTTATCTTTCTCTTTAATTATAGGGTCAAATGGTTTAAATTTATGTGGCATAATCATATGTTTCAAACCTATACTATATAAATTTTTACTATCACGACATAGGTTTTTATACAATTTATATTCACCTTTATCATCTTTATCGTGTGACACACTTCTTATCTCTGTCTTGAATGGACTAACACTTCCATCAGTATTCTTTATATCCGCAGTAAATGAGAAAAATGAATTTAATATATGGTCTTCAAACCAACCCCACGATACATAAGTCTTATATTCTTTAGGTATATTGAGACCTTTCACTTCCACTAATTCCAATGCACCATTTTTATACTTAGTCAATACTTCATCTTCTTTATGTCCACCAGTCGTTCTACCACCATAATATGATGTCTCTTCTCGAACTACTTTTCCTTTACCATAACTTTTTGGTGTCTCATCTCCCACATAATACTGAACCACTTTGTTGAGATTATTCATTACTTGTGCAAATTGTATTAAAGATTTTTGTAATACTTTACTTTCAGGTTTACTTTCACCATCCTTTGATTTTCTCATAACATTTGCAATGACATCTGATAACTTGGTTTCACCTATACTTTGACCTAACATATTTCTACCCAAACTCTTCATGGTGAATGAACCCTCATAACTACCATCATTTCTTTGATTGTAAGAATAGTTATCAATTACACCAACAAATGCTTGATATCTACCTCGACCCTTTTCATTTCTTTCTCTTAAATTTTCCATCAATTCATTCATCTGTCGTGGTTCTGATATATCACCAAAGTCCACATCAACACTTTCAGGATTTGACCAACCATACTCTAACAACGCCATTCTACCATGTTTCAAAAATCTTGGTAAAACTTTTTGGTCAAAGTCATCAGGGTCAGGACAAACAAAATTTATAGTAGAAGTGTAGATGTAATATCCCTTTGTCTCTGTTGTGATTGATGTGATTCCTGTTTCACCTCTCCACTCATAATCTTTTTGTATATTGTATGGATTTTTATTAAATGATAAAGGTCTATTGATTGGTGTTTTATTATCTTTACTGATTGATGTGGATAACCTTACTGGTTCAAACCTTATTACATCACCATCGTCATTTTCTATTGGTGTCGCAGATGTAACTTTTGCCCAACACATTCTGTTCAACATTGTTGGTAATGGTTGATTTTCAAAATTTTGTGGTTCTAATAATCCAACATTATTTAAAGTTTGATTTCCACCTCTTCTGTTAAGTGCGTCTATCTTCTCAAACAAATATCGTTGGACTTGACCTGATATTGGTGTTCTAAAAAACATGGTTATTTATTTAATCTCTCAAATTCTGTTATTACTTCACCTATTTCTATAGGAACTCTTATTTGGGAACCAATGGTTGGAAATACAGAACCATTCACTTTATCATTTGCCCTTGAGATAATCCACCATAATTCTGTTTTACCATAATATTGATAGGCAAGATTCATATAACTCATACCATATTTTGCATTAATCAAAACATCTGTGTCCTTTATAGGAACAACAGGATATCTTGTTCTGTTTAGATATCGATTACCATTTTCATCTTGTAGAATTTTGTTATTATCGTATCTCATTATGCATCCTTATAAATGTTACTTACTGAACTTCCGATTGTCTTATCGAAATCTAAGTTCTTACCATCTATTTCATAGTTTCCTCTTGTTGGTGTGAGATTATTTTCATCAGTTGGGTCACTTTCACCAAATGTAGCGAATTTTCCTGCACCTACACCATCATCGGTTAACCAAGGTATTTCATAATGTTTACCAAGAGAGTTTGGTAGTGTTTTACCAATGTATACAAATTCAAGTGCAACATCCGCAACTTGTGGATACTGAACTCCATCTGAAATTTCCCATGTTGTTGTTGCAGGTGTATTAATATTAACACTACTGAAGTAACCTGGTGTGTTATTAAACATATCACCAATGGTTAAATAAATGTATGGTGATATTGGTCTAAATTCAGTATCACCCTCGAAAACTTTTCTAAATGTTGGTGTGGTTAATCCTTTTAAGTAATTTAATTTTTCCCAAATAATTGGTATTTCATTTCTTCTCATGGCAACTACTTTGAAATTAAAACTAATGTTCCTTGAGTATCCAGTATAAATATGAACTGCATCTGGTCTACCAATATATCTTTCTTGTGAATATTCTGCAGTTGAACTATCACTAATATCTTCTAAGAATGCAGGGAAGATAATCCACTTACCATTCACTGCATCTCTGATTCTAAATTTAACAAAATCTTTTGGTAGTTTTTCAGTTTTTAAATCACCAAACTTACCACCATAAGGAACTTGTAAGTCTCTACCATGTGTAACCTCAACTGATAGATTTGTTTTACCCTTTGCCTTATCAAGAGCTTTTTGACCCTCGTTAATAAATAATTTTGCCTCACTACTAAGATTACTTGCAAACTCACTAACACCACTTGTAACTCCAGATACAAATCTTGAAAATGCATTATTTATTTCTTTATTATCTTCATCAGTTTTTCCAGTTCCTTGTATTTCTGTTGCGATATCTGGTAAATCTGTTTCTAAACTCGTATCCTCATATCTAAGTCTTGAAGTTAAACCAATTGGATTATGTCTTGTTGATGTGATGTCACGAACAATTGAAGTTATGTTGGTTAACTCAGAAGAATTTAATCCTGGTGGTGAAGAGAACATAGATAATTCATTATATCCTCGTGTGAACCAAAATGAATTACCCTTTTGTAAAATTGTTTGTTTTGCAAGAAACCTCAAACCTCTTGGTGAACCCAAGAACTTTAAGATTCTATCTTTATCCTCAAGACCTCTCTGAGTATTTAGTAATATTCCACCTCTTGTTAATCCCTCATCTAATTCAATACCATCATACTCATCTCCTATATCACGAATAATAAATGGTTCATTATTAAAAACATCTGAATTGAATTTACCACTTCTTCTTAGTGCCTTATTCCCACCAAATTTATTATATTGGTCTTCGAGTGTTTGTCCTGGTTTCAATGGTATTAATTCTTGTGAATCAACATCATTACTTTCATCACCATACCCTACAATCTTTTTACCTGATACTACATCACCTCGTGGTGTTGTGAAAGTTTGACCTAAACCTAATGGTTCTGAACCTGCATATCCTTGATTGACTATTATTTGTGAAGAACCCTCATTATTACCGATTCCATCATCAAACTTACCTGTAGTTCCATCATTAATAAATTCTGTTGGGTCTTTTTCTTTTCTTCCTATTGTGAATCCATTTGCATTTGTATTTAAAAAATAATCAACAGGTCCTGGAAAACCTTGTTTATAAATTGATGAGTTTGGGTCTAAAATATATTCTGTTGGGTCACCCTCAGTTCTATTCAAAGTATAACCAGTAGCATTTGTGTTTAGAAAGAAATCAACAGGTCCTGGAAAACCCTCACGATATATACTTGATTCAGTATTATATTCAGTTTCATCTCCTGGTTGTCTACCAATAGTGAATCCTGTTGCATTATCATCTTGAAAATAATTAACTGGTCCTGGAAAGTTTATACCATCGAGACCTAACTTTGTGGTAGAGTTTGATATGTATTCTGTCGTATCACCTGCCTGTCTATTAGGTGTAAATCCTGTTGCATTGTCTTCACCAAAGTATTCACCTTGTTTTTGACCTACTTTCTTGTAATCAAAACTTTTTAACTTATTTAAATCAAAATCAAATAAACCCATATTAATACGCCTCGTTTATGTTAACACCTTGAACCATCCGATTCAGATATTCATTTGTTTTTCTTTGTTCTGATATCATTTCTCCACCATTAAATCTATCACCAATATTACCACCAAGTGCACTACCTAAACCACCACCTATCAATGCACCTATCATTGCACCTATTGGGCCTCCTGTCATGAATCCTAATGCTGCACCACCTGCAAGACTACCACCAACTCCACCAATCGTTCTTCCAACTGCAGGTGCTATAGGTTGTCCTGACATCGCGGCAGTTCCTATATCAACTGCACCTAATATCCCCGCTGCTGCTCCAACTTTTGGTAAACCACCTCTCATCATTGCAGCGTATGTTCCACCTGACATCCTATTTGCCTTAACAAATTCTTGATAACTTACACCTTGGAAAGATAATCCACTCTTTCTAAAAGCTGACATACTTGTTGCCTGTTTACCCATTCCACGAGATATATCTTGGAATGAACGAAATCCTCGTCTTCCCACATCTAACGCCATGACTGCAATCAACGCTTTTATCATGGTAGTTAATCCTCTCATTGCATTGGTGTTCATTTGTGTATCATTACTCTTAACCTCTATTGGTTTTCCTTGTGCAAGTGCATTTAATTCCTTAACACTAACCCCAATGGCGGCTGCCAACTTTCTTCTTTGCATTACATTCATTCTCTGTAATGCCTCTTCACTACCAACTTGTTTTACAATTTCTTTTTGTAGGTCTTCCATTTTACCCGCAAGAACGAGTCTACGAGCTCTATCTAAATTCAATGCCTTACCTGTAAGGACTTGAGCTTCTAATTCTGCCTCAATACTACTTTCAAAATCTAACAATGAATCTGCAATCTTCGCAGTAGTGTCTAAACTTAAACCAAGTTTACGAGCCTCAACTGCAGCTCTTCCAAGATTCACAAAATTATCTCTACTGAATTCTGCTATTAATTGTGAATTATTTTTTAAATCCTCTATAACATCTGCTGGTGCAACTCCTCGTTGTCTTGCAAATGCAGATACGGTTCGTTGTTGTGCAAGTGCCTGTTCTACAGATGCACCTGTTATATTTCTCTGTTGTTTTGCAAGTTCTAATGCAGCCTCACCATTGATACCATATAAAAGTCTACTTTGTGTTAAACTTGCTACGGTTCGTAAATTGAATTGTCTTATATCCCCAAATATGTTTTTAAAATTAGTGAAGTTGGGTAATAAACTCTTGAAAAAGTTTTCAAAATCATATGCAAAAAGACCTTGACTTAGTGCCTTACCTGCCAGTGCGACACCTGCAAGTATACCGAGTCTTGAAGTATTTCTCAATAAAAATCCAAGACCAAATCGGCCTTCAGTCAATAATTGAGCTACTGGTGATTGGTCTTCTTTACCCAAGGCCTTTCTCTCTTTTTTAATTCTTTCATTCATTTCATACATTTCTTTGGCACCCTTAGACCCAAGAAATAGATTAGAAATTATTCCCCTCTCACCACCAGACTCTCTAAGTATATTTGAACCGAATGAACCAGCAAATTCTGCACCTGCATCTCTACCAAATCCAGAGAATTGGTCACGAACCCCTTTACTCATGTCTTGACCTAAGTTGTCTGCACCCAATGCAGTGGATAAGAAGTCACCAATGAATGGTATACTTTTAATACTATTGGTTATCATATCACCAAATTTTGCCGCGGCGTTTGCCGATGCACTGATTTGGTTATTTATAGACTTTTGAATTCTTTGTTCTTCTTTAAGAACTTGTATAATTTTCTTTCTGTTTTGTAGACCCTTTCTTGTAAACTCTGCCTCTAATTCTGATAGGTCTTTGATTTGGAAATCTTCTTTATGTATATCTCTACGATTACCCAATATCTCTTGTGTAAGGTCATTGGATTTTTTTAGTGTGTTGAGTTGGCTGTCGGATAGCTTTTTATAGTCTGAGAATGTTTCAACTAATCTCTTACTATAATTTACTATATCAGGAAACTCGTTAGATATTTCTTTAATAAATTTATCAGTTTCTTGAACTGATTTTTGGATATCCTCAAAGTTTCTTTTTGCTTTATCAGATTGTGCCATATGTTATTATCTCAACTTAAATGTATAACCGAATATGTTTTTTTAAAGTATGTCGCTTATGTCTCTTCCAAACAAATCATCCATATCTGATTTCCAATTTGGGTCTTTCATTTTTTTATTAAGATATTGTTGTGTTTGTTTGTCGATTTGAGCTATTTTTTGAATACTCTGTTTGATAACAGGGTCTTTAGATAGTTTCTTAATTACACTCTTTTTTGCTCTCTTTGTCGCAAGAGCTTTCATGAGAGAACCCACGAACTCTGGTATTAATTTTCTATCTTTGATTGTTATTTTAGACATAATGACTCCTAATTATCAATAATAAATATCACAAGTCACTATTTTCCGAATTGTGGACGGGGTGTTTGAGTTGTATTTTTTTGTGCCTTCTCAATCTCTTTTTTCTGTTCCTCATGAGACTCAATTATCTTTTGTATATAAAATCTTCGGAGCGGAATGGGCATATTATAGACTTCATGGTGGGTAAACCCGCCGTTGCCGTTATATATTAGACTGAAGACTTCTTCGTGGATTGCCGGCCTGTTACTCGCCGGCTGGCCAAAAAAAGTCAATCCCAAGTGCAATGGGAACTTGGTGTTTCTTACCCACTTTACTTGTGTAACTGATACTCATATCAACATCAGGTTGAATTGACTTAACATACTTTCTAAACTCACGAGTATCTAATGACAAAAACTCATTATCAACAAAATTATCAATAGTTTGTTGGTCTGTAATACCATCAACTGATAAAATTTGTTTTTTTAATCTTAATGTTAATTCATTATTTACACCTGTAAGTTCTGTTGCCTTCTCATAGTTTTGAATCAATGTATCGAGTTCTAACTCATCTTGGTGTGTGAATAATTTAAACTCAATAGTCCTATTAGAATTAGGTAATGTGTATGAAAATTTATTCTCACCCTTAAATACTGATTCATCGAACTCAACATCATTTAATTTAGATAGGTCTATTTCTGATTCTACTGATTCACCTGAATCAGGGTCAATTATCGTTATTGGATAATCTTTACCATAACCCAATATACGAGTTCCTATCATGATTGCGTTCTTATCACCAATTAGTAAATCACCTAATTTAACATTTGGTGTCACTATCACACTTTCCAAAAGTCTGTCAATTACAACACCTTGTTCAATTAAGTTTTGAGAAGTTAGTATATCTTCTTCTTTCGCTGTCATGTATTTTACATCAATTGTTCCCTTACTTAAAGGACTATCTTTGGGATACAATAATCCCTTTGATGGTAAAGATAGCACTTCAGTAGGAAATGCGTACTG
>MDTC01006520.1_pt1 | contig 10883 bp, 8 predicted proteins | sample 811181 | NCBI WGS metagenome assembly MDTC01 (sample SAMN05326644, study PRJNA326480) | marine metagenome | isolation source: seawater | place: Pacific Ocean: North | collected 2011 | reverse complement strand
TGGCCGGTTAACAGGGCTTGGTCCTCCTTGCGGGGAACGGCTTGGCCGACCCATTTCTTTGTCGACCGCTCGTCCGAGGAGGTGCCGGTATCAGACACGTCTAATGCACCCCTTACCGTAACGCGAACGGGTTCGGTACTTCTGAACCAGTGTTGATCCAAACACTTTTGGTTTGCATATATTCCTGGATCGCTTCCATACCGTTCTCTCGCCCGACTCCGCTCCGCTTATAACCGCCGAACGGCGACGTGTAGCTGACCGCGCGGTAGGTGTTGACCCAGACCGTTCCGGCCCGTAACCGGTCCGACATGCGAATGGCGCGCGGTATACTCTGGGTCCAGACGCCTGCCGCCAGACCATAATTACTGTCGTTGGCGATTCTGAGGGCGTCTTCCTCGTCTTTAAATGGGATGGTCGCCAGAACCGGTCCGAAGACCTCTTCTTGGGCGATACGCATGTCATTGCTGACGCCGGAAAAGATCGTCGGTTCGACAAACCAGCCGTTGCCGCATTCGGGCCGGGTGGCGGGACCACCGCCGAGTTCACAGTTAGCTCCTTCCTTGGTGGCCACATCGATATAATGGAGTATTTTTTCGTATTGTGGCTGGGTCGTTACCGGCCCAACCTGAGTGTCCATATCGGATGGATCTCCCATGCGGGCGGTTTTGGCGAAGGCAACCAGCTTCTCCATAAATTCGTCGTGGATGCTTTCCTGGACCAGCAATCTGGAGCCGGCGATACAGGTCTGTCCCGTAGCTGCAAAGATACCGGAGATTACGCCTTTGACCGCGTCATCAATATTGGCATCGTCAAACACGATATTGGGAGATTTACCGCCGAGTTCCAGGGTCACCTTCTTGATGCCGCGCGCCGCAGTTTCGTAGACGCTTCGACCGCCGGCTTCGCTGCCCGTAAAGGCGATTTTGGCGACATCGGGATGTTCAACCAAGGGCGCGCCGACCTCTTGACCGAACCCGGTCACCACGTTTACGACGCCCGGCGGGAAGCCCGCCTCCTCCACCAGCTCGACAAACTCCAAGGCGGAGGCCGAGGTAAATTCCGACGGCTTAAGGACGAATGTATTGCCGGCCGCCAGTCCGGGAGCGGTCTTCCAGGCAATCAATAGAAGCGGCGAGTTCCAGGCGGTGATGGCGCCGACCACCCCAAGTGGCTCATGCTTGGTATAATTTAACGTATCCGGTTTGTCGGTCGGTATGACTGAACCTTCGATTTTATCGGCCAGGCCGCCAAAATAATAATACCACTGGGGAATGTAGTTGAGCTGGCCCAGCATCTCGGCCATGAGTTTGCCGTTATCCCGCACTTCCGTCGCGGCCAGCGCCTGCGCCTTTTCCGCGATCAGATCGCCCAGCTTTCGCAGCAGATGCCCCCTTTGGGTGGCCGTTTTCTGTGGCCATTCGCCGGTCTCGAAGGCCTCTTTAGCCGCAGCCACCGCCCGGTCCACATCTGCAGCGCCTCCTTTGGGAATTTGCGCCCAAGGTTTACCGGTAAAAGGATTAAAAGAATCGAACCATTCGCCGCCTGCTGGATCCGTCCATTCGCCGCCGATATACATCTGGTATTTCTGCATGAGGCCATCCCCTAAAGATTTATTCGTTCAACAATCAGGCCCGCCGGAAACCGTAATTCTGCCAGCCACATTAACCGGGCATGCCCAATTTATAACAATTGTTCGGACATATTACGAACAATACGATTTAGGGTCAAGTTCGGAGAAGTAGCGTAATAAACGTTCAAATAGATTAATTGCCTATTCTATTTTAATTGTTGTCCAGACAAATTTTAATGTTATATTTGGCGCTTCCTTGAGAGGAGGAATGCCAATGGTCGTTCGCCGAAAAGAAATTGGTCCCCAACGGTATCGTGAAATATTCGGCCGATATTTCGAGGATTTTGAAGTGGGTGATGTTTACGAACATCGTCCGGGCCGCACTTTAACGGAAGCCGATAATATAAATTTCACGCTTCTCACCATGAATACCCATCCGGTGCATTTCGATTCGCATTACGCGTCGAAAAGCGAATTCGGAAAACTCTTGATGAACAGCACGCTGACCCTGGCCATTGTCACGGGCATGAGCGTCAGCGACATCAGCCATTTATCGATCGCCAACCTCGGCTGGACGGACATCAGACTGGTGGCGCCGGTTTTCGCCGGCGATACGATCTATGCCGAGTCAAAGGTTCTGAGCAAACGGGAATCGAACTCGCAGCCGAATGCCGGAATAGTGACCGTCAAAACGACGGGAAAGAAATCGGACGGAACGGTGTTTCTGGATTTCGAACGCACCGTACTGGTGCCAAAACAGGGACATGCCGTCGAGGACCTGATGGACGAATAGTCCCGGGACATCCCTGATCTATAAACGACGTCCGGCGGGACCAATCCGTCTGTTCGCCTACTCCCCCTTATAGACGGCTTTACGTTTCTCGAAAAAGGCATTGGCGCCTTCCGTATAGTCGTAACTGTCCCGCAGTTTTTCGTAAGCCTGGCCTTCGAGGTTCATGCCGAAATCCAGGGTCGAATCGAAGGCCGTATTCATGACCTGCTTGATGGTCGAGAGAGCCAGTGGCGACAGCGCGTTCAGACGGGCGGCGTATTTGTCGATCATCTCGTCAAGCGCCGCCTGGTCTTCCGCTACATCCGTCAGAATTCCCCAATCCAGAGCGGTATCGGCAGGGACCCGTTCGCCCAGGTAAATCATTTTCTTGGCGCGAGCGAGGCCGATCAAACTCGTCAGCCGGGGGGCGCCGCCGCTACCGGGTATCTGGCCGATGGAAACTTCCGGCAAACCCACTAAGGTTTCCTTGGTCGCCAAACGGAAATCGCAGGCCAAGGACAGCTCAAACCCAACACCGAAAGCGTATTTTTCCAAGGCGCAGATCACCGGTTTCGAACAACGTGCCGGGGCGGACATGTTCCAAGACAGGTGCGACATGCCGTTTCGATGAACATCAAAAAACCCCCTGACATCACCACCTGAGGTATAAATGCCGTTGGCGCCGCGGATAACCACCACACCGACATCATCGTCCTGATCGAAAGCCTCAATAATGGCGCAAATTTGCTGGCGCGCCAGATAGGAAACGATGTTGAGGGGCTCCCGGTCGAGATACAGCCAGCCGATCTTCTTTTCCTTATCAATTTCGACGCGCAAACCGTCCAATTCCTCAATAAGTTCGGCGCGTTTTTTTGCATAGTCCTGGGTCATGAATTTACTCCGTTGATTTAAATGATTGAAAAATTCGTTGTTGAAAATGCGGTTAAAGAGATGGCGTCACACCTTTATATTTGACGGTGGCGTAAATTGCCGGATCCCCACCCAGCCTCCGGGTCAGATCGGCGGCGGCTTCGATCAGGCCGCCTTTCATTTTTTCGGTGATCTTTCGGGTAAAGCGGTTCTGTGGGCCAGAGATGAGGATGGCGCCGTATAGATTTCCGTCAAGGTCGAACACCGGACAGCCAAGGGCGGCAACTTCGGTAAATAGCACCCCTCTGGATTCGACAATCATCGCGGTGCGGATTTGATCAAAGGCGTCGCCTTGCTCGCCGGTAAATGCCCGGAATACTCCCGAGGCGGCGCAGCGATCCAATTTATAGCTATCGCCAACCTTCAAACCGACATCGCGCACCGCCTTGGAGGATTCGATCTTTTGAACGCATATGACATTATCGTTATCCGGCACCATAAGCATGACGCTTTCATCGAAGGTTTCCACCAGCCCCCTGAGCGAGGGGTCCGCAAGATCGGCAATTGAGAAAGATCTTTTGTGAAATTGGCCAAGCATAAAAACCGACATGCCCAATTGAAATAATCCATCCCGGCGGCGTTTCAGAAAACCCATATTTTCCAATGACACGCTGAGCCGCAGAATCGTGCTTTTATTGAGCCCGGTAATTTCGAACAGATCGGCAAGCGAGAGTGCATCCTTGTCACTATTAAACGCCATTAAAATAGTTAGCCCGCGCTCCAAAGAGGCGACCCCGCTTTTTCTGACAGTGCCTAGGCTTTTGTCCACAATGGAGTCCTTTTCGTCATAAATCCATTGACCGGTGAATTCGCACAGTATTATACTGTACGAAATTGGATTTCGCACTACGAAATTACGCTTTTTATGAAAATTAATTGTCGCAGCCTAAAACTATAGGCAGGAATGATTGATGAACCAAATACTAGGTCCGGATAAATCCGCCCCGCTTTGGTACGACTGCTCGAGTAAAAAAGGCAAAAAACAACAAAACTCAAAACAAGAAAATGCCGTCGAAGAAGCAACGGAAAGCGACCACGGCATTGTAGTTAATGTCAGCGTATTTGGATATTTATCGACGCTCACCGATAAAACTAGGGTGACTTTGAATTTACCGGGCAACGCGAAGGTGGGTTACGCCGTAAAGGCCATTGGTGAGGCTTGCGGAGAAGAAGTTCGGGCCACCATGAAAGATGAATCCGGTGATTTGGCGAAATGTTGCCGAATATTCGTCAATGGTGAAATATTGGATGATGTCGATGCCCGCCTACTGCCTACCGAAAGACAGGCGAATATCGAAATAATAATTTTGATGGCGGACGCCGCCGGATAAGAAATAAGGAAAGCCCCATGGATGATATTTCAAATCATGAAACAAAACAGCAAAGCGGCGACGATGCCTGGGTGCCATCGTCATGCAGCCTTTGTTATGGCAATTGCTCCATTCTGGCCCATCGCGTTGACGGCGTCATAACCAAGATTGAAGGTAATCCCGCCAGCGCTATCGGAAAAGGCCGGTTATGTGGCAAGGGTGTCAGCGGGATCATGACCCATTACGACCCCAACCGTTTGACCAAGCCCCTGCGCCGCACAAATCCGGAAAAAGGCATCGGTGTGGATCCCAAATGGAAAGAAATATCTTGGGATGAAGCACTGGACGAAATCGCCGAGAATTTGAAAAAAATACGTGACGACGATCCGCGAAAATTATGCTTCATGCGCACCACCACGGTGATGACACAAAATTCACCGGCTTTCATATTTACATCGGCATTTGGCACGCCCAATGCGTTTGCCGCCGGCGGCGGGCTGCATTGCGGCAATGGCGCTCATTTGATTAGCGGCATCATGCATGCATCCTGGTCCATCGTGCCGGATTTCAAATATTGTAATTACTCGGTATTTTTCGGTGCCTCCAAAGGCCATGCCGCCGGGCACGCTTCCTGTTCCAATATGGGATTGGCCGCCGACGCCAGGGAGCGCGGCATGAAAATGGTGGTGGTCGATCCCTTCGCCAACCAGGTCGGCGCCAGCGCTACCGAATGGGTGCCGATCCGGGTCGGCACCGACGCCGGATTAGCGCTTGCCATGGCCAATGTGATGGTCAACGAACTTGGCGTTTATGATGCTCCCTATCTCAAAGCCAAAACCAACGCGCCCTATTTGATCGGCGAAGATACACGCTATATCCGCGATGCCGAGACCGGCAAACCCATGGTCTGGGATAGCGATGCAGGTGAAGCCTGCACCTTCGACAACGCCAACGCCGAAGACATGGCGCTGGAAGGCGTTTATGAGGTGAACGGCAAATCCTGCCAGCCCTCTTTTGCTTTGATCAAGGAGCATTTAAAAGAATATCCGGTGGAGCGCGGCGAGGAGATCACCACCATACCCGCCGACGACATCCGCCGTATCGCAACGGAATTCGCCACCGAGGCGCGGGTCGGCAGCACCATTGTGATTGATGGAGTAACCGTACCCTATCGGCCTGTGGCCGCAATCGCTTTCAGGGGATCACAAGGCCACAAAAACTCTGCCTACAATATGTTGTCCATTGATTTGCTTAATCAACTTGTCGGTGCGGCCGATGTCGCCGGTGGTTGCCTTGGTTTCAATCCAACCTGCGACGGGTACCCGGAAACCGGTCGCCTCCAATACGCGCCCCATGCTGATCCGGATGGCCTCATGATCCCCGGCAGTTGGCTGGTCCCCCATTTGCCGTACCCAATCGATGAACCAGTACTGCCCAAGAAGCTCAATTTGCAATCCCTGTTCCCCATGGGTATGGGCTCGGTATTTCAATCGTCTTTCGATCAGGAAGAAATGTGGAGCAAAATGGACATGCCCTACCGCCCTGAAATGATGATCAATCTGGGGGCCAACCAGATCATGAGCGTCGGCAACAAGGACGCCACGGCGGAAGCCTTGAAGAAATACAAATTTATCGCCTCCTTTGATATTTTTCTGACGGAAACATCTGAATTTTCGGATATTGTCCTGCCCGATTGCGGTTATCTGGAAACCTTCGATTCCCGTCCCCATTATCTGTTCATTTTTGCTTTGCCCGCCGGCATGGGCGATTGGTCGTGGGCGATTAGACAGCCCGTGGTCGAACCCGAGGGTGAACGCCGTTCGTTCGCCAATGTATTATTGGAGTTAGGTGACCGCATCGGCATATTGCCAGACATTAACACCGCCTATAACGCTTTCTTGGATCTCAAGAATGAGCGGCTGGACGTGGGCCGCCGTTACAGCCATGAAGAGATTTGCGATATAGACCTCAAAGACAAATTCGGTCCGGACAAAGGGCTCGATTGGTTCCGGAGGAACGGCGTCGTTTCGTGGCCGAAAAAACCGGAAGAAGTATATTGGCGGACCTTTAATGATGTTCGTGTACCAATCTACTGGGAATGGATGGAGGATACCTGGGAACAGGCGAACGAAATCGCCGAACCCAGGGGATTGGATATACCAAAGGAATTTTATTCGCCCCTGCCTGAATGGCTGCCCTGCCCGTCCCATGAATGTACGCATGAAGATTTTGATTTTTACGCCTTTTATTACCGCGACATAGTCCACACCAACAGCCTAACCATGGAGAACGCCTGGCTGGATGAAGCAGCCGAACTCGATCCCTTTTCCTACGCCATCGCCATTAACGCCAAAGTCGGCCGAGAAAAAGGTTTGGTAACGGGCGATACGATTTGGGTGGAAAATGAATACGGTAAAAAAGTGAGCGGTAAAATCCGCCTTACCGAAACGATCCATCCGGAAGGCTTGGGCATCGGCGCCTGCGCCGGTCACTGGTCCAAAGAAATGCCCATTGCCAAAGGCAAAGGAGTGTTTTTCAACGATCTAATAGAATTAGACTGGCATCATTCAAGCCCGTCGAACCTGAATGTCGACCTGTGCGCCAAGGTTAAGATTACCAAGTTTTAATGTCGTATCCTATTGGACTCAATTTCAGGTAATCAGCTGATCTAAAACCGCCGCCGGATTTTTTTCCAGCACGTCGTCTAGATCGACCTCATCTTCGCCCGGCACTCTGATTTTGGTGTATTCTCCCGCTTCAGAATTCAATGGCGCCGTCGCGTCCAACCCCATCTTGGCGGTAACGCCGTTGTCAGCCGACGGGTCCAGCTTTGATCCTTGGACATTCTCGACGACGGTCAAATCCCGGCTCGCCTGAAAGCGCGTTGAAACCGCCCACTGAACTTGATCTGGGTTATGAATATCCACATCCTGATCGACTACAACGACCTGTTTGATATCGTAATGGGCGCCGAAAGCGGCCATGATGATATCTTTGGGCTGTTCGTCATTTTGTTTGTCGATTTTGACGATAAAATGATAACGGCAGACGCCGCCTGGCGACAGATGCACATCGAGAATGTTGGAAAAATCTTGCTGCAGATTTTCCAGCAAGGTGGCCTCACGCGGAATGCCGCCCATAATCAGATGTTCCAAAGCGCCGCCGGTGATCGTATGAAAAATCGGATCCAGACGGTGAGTCATGACGTCGATCTGAATAACGTGCGCCTCGTCGCTGGAACCGTAATATTGGGGGAATTCTCCGAACGGACCGTCGGCTTCCCTGACGTCAGGCAGGATACGCCCTTCCAGCACAATTTCAGCCCGCGCCGGAACGCGCACATCGTTGGTCAGACATTTGACAATCTCGACCGGTGATCCCTGCAAGGCGCCGGCGATGGCCATTTCATCCCAATCGAGGGGCATGATTGCCTGGGACGCCAGTAAGGTGCAGGGATCAATACCGATGACGATGGCGACTTCCAGCGCCTGCCCGTTTTCCTCCGCCATATTCATATAGGCGAGCGTATTTCGCGGCAGCAGCAAAGCCGTTAATTTGTCGGATTCGGCTACCTGACAGCGGTGAACAGAGACATTCTGTATGCCGGTCTCCGGATTCCTCGAAATCAAAAGTCCCGCTGTTATATAGGGGCCACTGTCCAGTTCGTTATGGGTCGGCACGGGAAGCTGGCTGGTCAAATCGACCTGACGATGAACGATTTCCTGCATCGGGGCGTGATCCACTTCAACCGGTGAAATGGGATTGCGAACGGCTTCCTGAAACCGGGCAAGCAATTCACTTTCCGGAACGTTCAGCGCCTCAGCCACCAAAGCCCGTCCGGTGAGGACGTTGGCAACCACCGGAATGGCATGACTGCCCGGCGCCGGGAACAGCACGGTTTTTTCACGTTCAAGACATTTGGCGACGGCTGCAATTTCATGTTGCAGGGAAAGTTCCGGCCGCGCCACGGCGAGCTTGCCCCTATTTTCGAGATAGCGCAGCCATTCACGTAGATCGCGGCAAGGCGGGAGAGGTGTGTTTGATCCTCTATTCATCAGTAACTCTCACAGGCCGACCTGGTTAAATCACCGCGAATTTCAGCGTATCTGCGGCGGCATTCCGACGGATTTCCCCCCGCCGCCGATAGGGCCATGGCGCGCCTGAAATACAGCCCAATATCGCATTCATCGGTAAACCCGATGGCGCCATGGAATTGAATACATTCCTTGACCAGCGCCATTGTCGATTCCGCAGACCGCGCCTTGGCCGCCCGGCAGGCCAGGCTCTGGCGCTCCGATCCAAAGGCGCGGCAAGCCTCATAAACCAAAGCGCGCGACGAAATCATGGCAACATACAGAGAGGCCGTGCGGTGCTGAAGCGCCTGAAAAGAGCCGATGGGCGAACCGAACTGCTGGCGCGTTTTCATATACTCCGTGGTGATCTCCAACGCGGTTTTCATCAGCCCCAACATGAGGGCGGCGTTGCCCAAGCAGAGCACGTCCCCGGCATCGCTAAAATCCTCTCGGCTCATATTTTCACGGCTGAGAATTTTCAATTTTGACGGATCAACGTTTTTAAAAATCAAACAACCAACCGATCCGCCATCAACCGTTTCGTGATATTTAACATCGACGCCGGTGGTGTTCTTTTCGACAACGTAGAGCCCGGCATTATCTTTCCCACCAATCCAGACCAGAAAAGCGTCGGCCCCGTGCATATCAGCGACACTACCCGTCCGGCCGTTGACAGCATCATTGATAATTTCAAGGTCTATGCCGGATTTCTTTTCATCTTTCCCAACTGGCAGAATGATTTTTTCACCACCCATCAAATCGGCCAACAGATTATCCGCTTCATCGGTATCACATTTGGCGAGAATAAATGCGGCTGTGATGGCGCCGACCACCGGTTCAACGGGAATGGAGCGGCCAATATTCTCGAGCAGAACAACCGCCTCTCTTATACCCAATTCCAGGCCACCCTTTGATTCCGGCGCCAGCATGCCCAGCCAGCCCATCCCGACAATCTCTTCCCAGGCAGCCCGATCAAAAGCGGGCCATTTATCGCGTATCCGCCTTACCCGATCCACACCACCGGCCTGCTCAAAAAAGGCGGCGGCGCTGTCAGCTATTAAGGTCTCGCTTTCGGAATATTGCGTCATGCTTAACCTCTCGGAAGATGGAGAACCCGGCCAGCCAAGATCGAACGCTGGATTTCATTGGAGCCGCCATAAATTGGGAGACGCATGGATTGCAGGAACATCTCGCTGAAATCGGCGGTTAATTCATTGGTGGTTATCGGAACTCTCCGTGCGCCTTCGTCACCGGCTATGTCCATGGCAATATCGTGGATAAACTGGGTCGTCTCGGTTCCCAGTATTTTCAAATAGGAACTATCGCTGCCGTCGCTCTCACCCTTCTCAAACCGCTCGAGAGAATCGAGGTAGGAAGCAGTTAGCGCTTCCACCTCGATCTCCGCTCGGGCGAGCTGGTCGGCAATCCTGCTGTCCATTGACTCGGGCCTATAGCGCGCCATGGCGCGTAATTTCGCCATAGCCCTGAGCGCGTGGACCGGACCGCCGATGCGAATTCGTTCTTCGTTTAAGAGGGTTGTCGCGACGCTCCATCCCTGACCTATTTCGCACACGACATTACTGATCGGAACGCGCACATCGTCCAGAAATACCTCGCAAAACTCCTCGTCCCTGGCGATATTCTCGATGGGGCGGCGGGTAATTCCGTCGCTTGCCATATCAATCAGAACAAAAGTGATCCCCTCACGATTGGAGGATCCGCCACCAGTCCTCACGAGCGCAAACATCCAATGGGCGTGCTGCGCCCAGGAGGTCCAAATTTTGTGACCGTTGATAACCAGTTCATCGCCGTCAATGTCGGCTTTTGTCCTCAAGGAGGTTAGATCGGAACCGGCGTTGGGCTCGGAATATCCTTGGCACCAAATCACATCACTTTTCAGAATGCTTGGCAGGTGCCGCTTTTTTTGTTCATCCGATCCCAGCTTAATGAGCAGTGGACCAATATGGTTGAGCCCCTGAGCCGGTGCATCGGGTGCACCCGCCAAGGCTAACTCCTCTATCAATATGACTTGTTGGACGGGCGTCGCTCCCATACCACCGGCGGACTTCGGCCAATGGGGTGCGATCCAACCTTGATCGTACAATTTCCGGCACCACGGCAATATCTTTTCGGGAAGTGGACGAAAGGTAAGGTCACGAAGATCGGCTGACAGATTTTCTTTAAGCCAGTTCCTGACCTCAAGACGAAATTTAACTTCCCCGTCGGAT
>MDTC01256729.1_pt1 | contig 10885 bp, 2 predicted proteins | sample 811181 | NCBI WGS metagenome assembly MDTC01 (sample SAMN05326644, study PRJNA326480) | marine metagenome | isolation source: seawater | place: Pacific Ocean: North | collected 2011 | reverse complement strand
GCAAACGGTGACCTACACCCTGGTCACTCCAAACGAAGTCTGCCCAATGGATCCGGTGGAATATGAAGTCATTGTGCTTCCTCAAGTCATTGTGCCGGCAATTGGTGATTTGGCTTTTTGCCCCGATGAAGAAGTTGAAATACCAAATTACGACTTGCCAATTGACGGATTGACGTGGAGTTGGGAAAATGACAACACCGATGTTGGTTTAGGAGCATCGGGGAATGGCGTTCTGGATGGCTTCAACGCGGCTGCAAACGATACTGGAGGCTCCATTGTTGGTGCGGTTACGGTTGCTGTCGAACAAGCAGACTGTCCAGTTGAAACGACGACCTTTAACTTGACCCTGTACCCATCGCCAGAAGGGTCTTTTGATGTGGGACCGAATGGTGGTGTCAGTTGTGTTGACGGCCTTGCGACCATTTCTGCTACAACCTCAGCGGCGGATCCGCAATTTGAATGGGATGGGCCGAATGTGGTGTCTTCGAATGGAGGTGTTGCTGAGGTTGAAGGTGAAGGCACTTACGCAGTGACGGTGCTGGACGGTGTGACCGGTTGCGCCTCCTTGTTCGAGGTCGAGGTATTGCCACCGGACCCCATGGACATTACCGCTATCGATTTTTTGCCGCCGAATTGCTTTGGAGGGAGTGACGGATGGATTGATGTGCTTACGAACGAAACAACATCATTAGGTTATGCATGGACGCCGAGTGGAATTGACACAGACGGAGGATATGCGGGATCTCTGACGAGTGGAATCTACACCGTCATGGTCACCAACGGGTCCGAATGCCAAGATTCAGTGACTATAGAGCTACTCGATTTCGATCCTTTGACATTGATGCTGGTTGAAACTGTGGATTCAGAATGCGGGGAAGCCAATGGCTCAATTGAGGTCGTTGCCTTTGGTGGACAGGGAGGGTTCGCCTATCAATGGGGGCTGTTTCAAAACAATGCATTGCTCGGCGGTGTCGATGAGGGATTTTACGATGTCGAAGTAACCGATGCCGGTGGGTGCGAGGTCGAAGGAACGTTTGAAGTCGCCTGTTATCCCTTAACCCCAATCATTCCGAGTCAACTGCTCACACCGAATGGTGATGGGTTCAACGACACGTGGGTGGTAGAGTACCTGTGGATGTACCCTGACCACAACGTCAAAGTCTTCAATCGTTGGGGTACTCAGGTGTTCGAAGCGGAGCCGTATGACAACAATTGGGCAGGAACATGGGATCCGGCATTGGGAAGTGATAAGCTGTTGCCGGCCGGCACGTACTATTACCTCATTGATACGAGAAAAAAGTCACAAAAGCCATTTCGCGGCTTCATTGAACTGCAACACGAGGAGCGATGACGAGGGTCAAGATGAAGCAATACGGAGTGGGCCTGTTTCTGCTCGGGGTATCACTCGCTGCAGCTGGACAGCAAGACGCCCAATTGTCCATGTACCTGCGTAATCCGCTGCAATTCAATTCAGCGCATGCTGGTTCCAATGGCCTTCTGCGTACCACCTTGATCCACAGAGCCCAATGGGTTGGCTGGGAAGGTGCTCCGCGCACGCAATGGATTTCAGCGCATACACCGGTTTTACGCAACCGCATTGGAGTGGGATTCACGGGACTCACGGATCGAAGTGGCACCCGCGGACACCGGGAATTCATGTCGCACATCGCCTACCATTTCCCTAAACCCATCAAGGGATTCAGGCTCTCGACAGGGTTGTCATTGGGAGTCCAGAGCAATTGGTTCGATTTCACCAATTTGCACGCCTACGATCCCGGGGATCCGATCCAAGCGGCTCCCTACCGGGAGGCGGCATTCAATGCGGGCTTCGGTGCAATGGCGTTCAAAGACGAATACTACGTCGGCTTTTCGGTTCCGCACCTTATCGAGCAGCCCATGGGCTTTCAAGGCACTGGTCCGGTTCAGCGCCGTCATTATTACCTTACTGCTGGCTACGTCCTGAGCGTGAACAGCGTCATTGATTTTCGCGCTTCTTCCCTTGTGAGAAAAGTATACGGGGCACCGATGACGGTGGATGTCGGGGGAGAGGTATGGATGGATGACTTTATTAGTGTAGGCGCCATGTTGCGTTGGCGCGAAGGCATTGGTTTCCAAGTAAGTTACCGCCACGATGCGGCTTGGCGTTTTTATTATGCGGTTGATATGCCGTTGAACGGACTCATGAACCGGAACTTTGGTTCCCATGAAATTGGAATCTCATGGGATTTCGGTCCGATGCGTCCTGCTTTTCAAAGCCCGAGATTTTTCTGATGAAAAACGTCCTGCACATAACGGTCGCCCTGGTCTTGTCCACTTCTGGGTGGGGGCAGTTTTCCCGCGTTGATTTTGCGGAAGAGATGATGCTGCGCTGGAAGTATGCTGAAGCTTATCCCGTATGGGCAGAGTTGGCAAGAGAGGATGCGACCTCAGATTCCCTGCGATGGGAGTTTGCTCGAAAGGCAGCCATCGCGGCTTACGAGGCGAATTTCATAGAAGAGGCCATGGCATGGAATGATTCATTGCTGTTTAATTCCGAAGCCACTGCATCGGATTGGGTTCGGTCTTTCGAGCTCTTGTGTGCAACCAACCAGCACGATTCTTTGCCCATGGCCATGTCCATGGCTAGCCTTGAATTTCCGGATGATCCGCAGGTAAGAAATTGGAGTTTGGGTGTAGGTCGGATGTTGAATCTCATCCAAGATTCAACAGCGTTTGAAGTGAAAAAGCTTCGCCCACAATCGGAGGCAGAAGAATTTTCGGCATTCCCGTTTGAGGATGGATTGATCTACATGAGCACCGGATTGAATTCCGGCTTTCTGCCGACGGTGGATGGGTGGACTGGGCAGTATTACACGGAATTGTGCCACATCGAAAACCTGGAAGTGCCGTTTAAACGGTATACGTGGCTTGAGCAAATTAGGAACCAGGATGTCTTTCTGGCCTTTGATCACAGTCGGAAACACGACGGTCCTGTGGCCTTCGACCGCGATGAATCGTACGCGGTGATAACGCGCAATCAAGAAGCGTTGGATACTGCTGGAGGGGTTTTGCGCTCGCGGTTGATGATTGAATTTTGGAAGCGGTACATGGACGAAGGTGAAGTCACATGGCAACGCGATGACAAGCACCCGTTCAAATGGAACAACCCGTCGTACTCTGTGGCACACGCAACGTTTACGTTGAACGATGACATCATCGTCTTCGCCAGTGACATGCCCGGCGGGCTTGGGGGGATGGACCTTTACACATCCGCGTGGAAAGACGGGGAGTACACCAAGCCTGAGAACTTGGGGCCAACGGTCAACACGGAAGGAGATGAGGTGTTTCCTTACGTTTCGAGCACCGGAGCTTTATTCTTTAGTTCCAACGGGCACCCGGGCATCGGCGGGCTCGATATCTTTCTTCACAGGGATGGTGCGTCGAAGGTTGAGCGCCTTGGATACCCCGTCAATACTCACGCCGACGATTTTTCATTCGTTTTTGATGAATTAGAAGGAACAGGATGGCTATCATCCGATCGGGTGAGTCACCGGGATGCGATCTACGCTGTGAAGAGCAATCCCACAGCCGCCGTGCTCGATGTGCATGTTCAAGCGTGCGATGGATCACCTATGAAGGCCACATTGGTAGATTTGGTCGATGCCGATTCGGGCGCCCGTTACACCGAAGAAACCAATGATGACGGAGACGTCAAATTCACAGTGGCTCGGAACCGTAATTATACAGTGACGACCCAATCGGTGGCCGGTATGGACACGCCTCCAGCACTGAAAACATTCGTAGGCGATGTAGAAAAAGCCTCGCTGGTGGTGGACTTGAATTTTGTAAAAGAATTGAACCGAATCACGGTGGTGGACATGGAAGGGAATCCACTATCGAATGCGCTCCTTTCGTTTCAAAATGAGGCCAAACAACGCATTAATAAGGTCACGGACGAGGACGGAATGTTTGTCTGGAAAGATGAGATATCACCCGATTATCGTGCGGTTGAGGTATCCCTTATCAATTACTGGGACAAGTATCAAGAGTTCGAATTACCACCTTCCGGATGCAGGCTCTCGATTCAAAAAGAAATAGCATTGCGGAAACGAACCGAGGAATCGGAGGTCATCAATTTGGAGAATATTTATTACGACCTCGACAAGTATTTCTTGCGACCTAAAGGGAAACGGGAGTTGGACAAGCTAGTAAAGTATATGCGCGAACACGACGCGGTTCGCGTGGAGCTTTCCTCGCATACCGATTGCCGGAACACCCGAGAGTATAATGAGACGCTTTCTCAAAATCGGGCTCAAAGTTGCGTGGACTACATTATTGAGCGGGGCATTTCGCATGAACGCATCGTTGCCATCGGCTATGGAGAGCGGAAGTTGTTGAATAATTGTTCGGACGAAGTCGCTTGCGCATGCAAAGCGGTCAGAGCCGGGTGCGTGGAATGCAACGAGGAATTGCACCAGGCAAACCGCAGGACGGAGTTGAAACTTCTCGGGGATGATTAGAAGAATATTAAGGCATGCCTTCTTGTTGCTTCTCGCTTTTGCTGCATCGGATGTAGCAAAAGCTCAAGGAACCGAATTGGGGTCAATTCCCGTTGCTGATGCAAATGGTGAAATTCATATTTGCTTGGGCTCGACGGTCTTGTTCAATGATAACACTCAGGGAAATTTACTCAGTGGTGAGACCCTTTTTGAATGGGATTTTGGAAATGAGACAACTGCTACCACCGCAGGTCCGCATTCAGCCACCTACGATTCACTCGGGACATTCGAGGTTTCTTTATCAATCATAACATTGGATGGTGCCGATAACCTTGGGGAAGCAACGTTAACGGTGGTAGTCGATGGCGAAGCACCCTTCGTTCCAACTTTGGGCGCGGGAAATCCGTGCACAGTTCCAGATACGACAGCGACTCCTATCATCTTCCAAACGCAAAATGGGGACGCCAGTTGCACATGCAACTTTAACAATGTTGGTCCAGCTGTGGAGATTATGGATACAGATTCGTTCCCATCGGGAACAGTTTCAACCATTTGGTGGGGTGGCGCAGGAACAGCTCAAACGGGCGGTACAGCCCCTTTTACCGTGCAAAGCGGCCCTTTTCCTACACTAGATCCATCCCTGACCATATTTGAGGGACAAGGGCCATTTGGGCACTACGCCCAACAGGGAAGTTATAACTTAATGCATGTGGTGGAGTTTCCTGGTGGGTGCACTTACAGTGCCTATTATGTGATGAGCTGGGGAGCCGCGCTGATTGATTTTTGCGCTAACGCTGCTCAATCGGTGTGTTATCCATTGGAATATCCACTTTGCTTTGGCTCACAGGCGCCCGGAACCACGTATACCATAGATTGGGGAGACAGCACAACACAGGATTTCACCTACCCAAACTTGCCAGTTTCGCCTAATGTAGTCGGGCACACCTACGACCCATCCTGCGACAGTACAGGAACGGCCGAGGGTTATGTCGTTACTGTGATCGCTACGAACTCCTGCGAAGTAGATACGACGATCAATGAACAAGGTCCATACTACGTCAGCACGCCGCCCGAACCTGAATTCACGTGGGACCCTGGTCTTGTTGTGTGCCAAGAAGAGTCTATAACATTCACCGAGCTAATCACTTCGGGTTATCAAGCGTCAGGAGGATCTTGTACAGACGACCACATTTGGCAGTGGACCATCCAAGGCTCGAGCAACCAAAGTGGTCCGGGTTATTCGGTGAATGGTGAATTGGGAGACATTTTTTATTTCTGGGACCCTCAATCCGGAGACCCTCAAATCCAAGTTGATTTTACCCAGCCTGGGGTCTACGCGGTCACCCTCACAGTTCAAAATGACTTTTGTAGTCCGACCAGTCACACAGAATATGTAACGGTTAACCCCTTGCCTTACGTCGAAAATGACACCATTCTCATTTGTACGGATGATTCATTTGACTACTTCCCAGACGTGCCCCCCAATATTGTCCCACCGGGCACCATCTTCAATTGGAGCATCAGTTCTATCGGAACAATTTCTGGAGCGACAGCGGGATCGGGTACATCGATTGAACAGGGACCGCTCATCAATCTTGCAGAAACGACTCAGGAAGTAATTTATGAGGTTATACCTGTAGCTCCTCCTGGAGATTGTGTAGGTGAGCCATTTTTACTAACTGTCCAGGTTGTGCCTGGCGTTATAACTCCTGACGCAGATTTGGTAGTATGCAATGGCTCTGGATTTAGCTTTTCCCCAGCCAATAACCCACCTGGTGTAATTGTGCCCGACGGGACCAGTTTTGAATGGACGGTAGTAAATAACCCGAACATCGAGGGAGCCACTGCTTCCTCAGGGCCACAAACTCAAGTCACAAATGGTCCACTGAGTACCTCGGTTATTGATCCACCTCAATTCGTACAATATTTGGTTACAGCGAGTGCTGGCCTGGGTTGCGAGGATGAGTTCTTCACTTTGACCGTTTATGTGAATGATGTCGAGCCCGGTATTATTTCGGAAGACCAATTGATTTGTGCAGGGGGTGATCCATTGCCGTTGTTTTTTGTGTCTGAAGCTGCTGGGTCCGGAGTCCTTTCCTATCAGTGGCAAAGTTCTTCAAACCAGAATGGACCTTGGACCTCGATTTCAGGTGCCAACGACCAATTTTATGACCCACTCGAAGGATTGCTCGATAGTACGTTATACCGTGTTGTTGTGACGAGTGAATTGAACGGACAATCTTGCTCTGAGGTCACCAATGTCATTCAGGTCCAAGTGAATTCCATTACCCAACCTGAAATCGCACCAGATCAAGTATTTTGTGCTGGAGATGACCCCAGTGTCATCCAATTGGTAAGTCCCATCGACGCATTTGGGGAGGTGACTTATCAATGGCAAAGCGCGATTTCAGGTACAGGGCCATGGAACAACATTCCCGGTCAAACCAATGAAAGCTTCGATCCGCCACTTTTGAATAATGACCTGTTCGTCAGAGTGGTCGTAACAAGCACGGCTGATGACACTGAATGTGCATTGGTGTCCAATAATGTTCTGCTCGATGTCAATGAGGTAAACGCCGGGACGTTGAGTGAAAACCAAACCATTTGTGAAGGCGATATTCCGGATTTAATGGCGGTCAATGCACCATATACACAAGGTGCCATCTCGTATCAATGGTACAGTGCGTCAGCGCCAAATGGCACGTTTACGACCATTTCGGGTGCAGTCCAAAGCACCTTCCAACCGGCATCCGGCCTTTTTGAAGATGTGTACTATCAAGTTCAAGTATTCAGTGAACTAAGTGGAGTAATTTGCTCGGATTGGACCGGTGTCATTTGGGTGCAAGTGAATAATTTGGACATTGGCGCCGTTCCACCTGCGCAAAACGTATGTGAAGGGGGCGATCCATCCATTTTACAGTTTCTGCAATTGCCTGAAGGAGATGGCGGTTTGACCTACCAATGGCAATCGAGCACAGATGGGGTGACTTGGACAAGCATCCTTGGAGCCAATGCTCCATCGTACGATCCCCCAAGTGGTCTTCCTGTCGACACCGATTATCAAGTTCTCATCACGAGTACTGTAAACGGTGTTGAGTGCACTGTATTGTCACAATTATTTCAGGTGAATGTGATGTCATTGGATCCGGGAACCATCGCAGAAGGGCAGCAGATTTGTGCAGGCGGTGATCCTGACCCGTTGTTCGCAGATGTGCCCCCTTCCGGCGAAGGGACTCTGACTTATCAATGGCAGGAGACGACTGATCTGTCTGAACCTTGGATCGATATACTTGGAGCAAATGGCTTGAGTTATAATCCGCCAGGCCCCGCCCTCCAAACCACTTACTATCAATTGGTGGTTACGAATGCCATAGGCGTTGTGTCCTGTACGGAGTTTACGGACCCAGTGGTCGTGGAAGTGTACGCTGATCCTGAGATTTTAGTGCAGCCCTTGACATTCCAAGAAATTTGTGAAGGTGGATCGGTCGGTGCATTGGAAGTTGAAGTTGAAATGGCCTCTTGGTTGGGCGAGGTTTCCTATCAGTGGTATGATGAGAACGGCTTCATTATGAATGCCATTGATTCAACATATGCCCCACCTGTGTTCTCGTCAGTTGGTACTTATGAATTCTTCGTTGAGGTCAATTGGTCCGGAGAAGGATGCGAGGGATTGACCTCTGATATTGCAGAAGTTGAAGTCGTTCCGGACCCCGTTGTTTTAATCGGTCCTTCGGACGCCTTTTACTGCCAAGGCGCCGCGTCAAATGCATTGAATGCTTCGGTTACCGGCGGACTTGGAGCAGCGTCTTACCAATGGTTTGTGAATGCGAATGATTCGAATCAAGGCGGGACCCTATTACCTGGAGAAACCAGTTCAGAATTTTTCCCTCCTACTGATGTGATTGGTGCTTTTTACTATTTCTGCGTGGTCGACCAGTCGGTTTCGGGGTGTCAAAGCGTCTCTGACGTAATCGCCATTGAAGTCACTCCTGGACCATCAATCACCTCTGATTTTATTGATCAGGAGGTGTGCGTAGGAGGAACAATGCAGGCATGGACTGCTGCTTATCAAGGTGGAACGGGCAATCCAAGCTATCAATGGTATGTGAATTCCAGCCCATCCATGAGCGGCGCTTCAGTGATTGCAGGGGAGGTTTCATCAACCTATACTCCGACCTCGTTGGTTGCAGGTGTGTTCTATTACACCTGTGAGATTTCATTTGATTCTGGAGGATGTGCGGAAATTTATGCCCTGTTTGCATCTGTTCTGGTTGCTCCAGATCCACAAATAACCACGCAACCGTTTGATGGGGAGGAGTTGTGCGTGGGGGGCACCCTGGATGAGGCTTTATACATTGTGTACTCGGGTGGTTTGGGAACTCCAACGTACCAATGGTATGTAAACAGCTCGCCCATCGCCAATTCAGATTCGGCAGGGTACCAGCCGCCAATCTTTGATGCAGCGGGTTCCTATTTCTACGAAGTAGACCTTTCGGTGAGTGGATTGGGATGTGATGCAGTAAGCAGCAATGAGGTTGAGGTGATTGTTTACCCGGATCCAACGGTGGTGGATCAACCGATTTCGGCAACGTATTGTATAGATGCAGGATCGACCGACTTGGTGGTCTCTGCTCAAGGAGGAGTCGGAACTTTTGAATACCAATGGTTGGTGAACGATGTCCCTTCGATCACGGGTGCACAAATCCTACCGGGGGAAACGGCAACCACGTTCACGCCACCTACCGATGTGGTGGGTACTTTCTTTTATTTCTGTGAGATCACCCAAACTGAGGAAGGATGCGGTGTGTTTTCTGAATTGGCCGAGATAACTGTGGTACCGACTCCGGTGATTTCATCTGAGCCCATGCCAGATTCGGTATGTGTGAATGGATTTATTGATGCCTTGTTTGTCGAATTTGAAGAAGGGGTGGGGATACCGACTTATCAATGGTTTGAGAATTCAGTTCCGAGCATGTCTGGGGCCTCTCAACTGATGGACGAGACGGGACCATCGTTTACTCCCTCGGTGAACGCTGTCGGAACAACTTGGTACACGGTAGTATTGACCTTCCCCGAAGGAGGTTGCGGATCATTAACGGCTGAATGGGCAGATGTTGTGGTGACGCCTTCGCCGGTCATTGTTTTGGATCCCCTTGAAACTGATACGGTTTGCGTTGGTGGTTCATTGCTGTTGCCATTGGATGTCGCTTACGATGAAGGGACAGGTGCAGCTAGTTACCAATGGTATACAGGCGGCGGAACAGCAATAGTGGGAGCAATAGAATCCACGTACATGCCTCCTGGGTTTGACATGCCGGGTTCTTTTGAGTTTTACGTTCAGATTAGTTTGGACGGAAATGGCTGTGATCCTGTAGTCAGCCAAATAGCCGAAGTGGTTGTCGTTGCGGACCCTGTGGTTACGCTTCAGCCTTCGGACACGAGTTACTGCCAGTTTGCTGCTCCGGTTATTCCGTTGGAAGTGGCGGTTGAGGGTGGCACGGGCACGTACAGTTACCAGTGGTACGAGTCGTCGACGGCGGGCACTACAGGCGGCACGGCACTACCGGGCGCTACATCTTCTACATACGTTCCCCCGGTGGATGCCGTGGGCACGCTGTACTACTACTGCGTGATTACGCAGAGCGGAGCCAACTGCGAGGTGGTGAGCGACTCCGCTGCGATTGTGACGAATGAAGCGCCTGAGTTTACGATGACGTTAGTGGATCAGGAGGTCTGCTTGGACGGCACGCTTGATGCTTACACGGTTACGTATACGAACGGCACAGGCGTTCCGAGTTACCAGTGGTTCTCGAACACGGTAAACAGTACGTTGGGCGGTACGCTGCTTACAGGTGAGACGTCTCCTACGTACCAACCAATGAGTGACGCTGTTGGAGAGACGTGGTACTTCTGCGAGGTATCGTTCAGCTTTGGGGGTTGCGACATGATCACGAGTACTCCTGTGCTGGTGAACGTGGTTGCGGACCCCGTGATATCATTGGAGCCGTTGGCTACGGATACGCTCTGCGTTGGCGGCTCCCCGTACTTGCCGCTCGAGGTGGCATATGCCGAGGGTACAGGCACGGCTACGTACCAATGGTTCTTGGGCGACGGCACGGCGATTGGTGGGGCTACGGCTTCGACGTACCTGCCAGCATCTTATGGCACACCTGGTACGTTTAACTACTACGCCGAGGTTACGCTGAGCGGCAGTGGCTGCGATCTTGCCCAGAGTGCTGAGGCGGAGGTGGTGGTTGTTGCGGACCCTGTGGTTACGCTTCAGCCTTCGGACACGAGTTACTGCCAGTTTGCTGCTCCGGTTATTCCGTTGGAAGTGGCGGTTGAGGGCGGCACGGGCACGTACAGTTACCAGTGGTACGAGTCGTCGACGGCGGGCACTACAGGCG
>MDTC01153911.1_pt1 | contig 10885 bp, 11 predicted proteins | sample 811181 | NCBI WGS metagenome assembly MDTC01 (sample SAMN05326644, study PRJNA326480) | marine metagenome | isolation source: seawater | place: Pacific Ocean: North | collected 2011 | reverse complement strand
GTCAAGTATACTAACGTGCGCGTCGGGCCCGGCTTCTGCCCCTTCAAATGAGAAGGTGTCTTCACCATCAGCAATCGTAAGCCGGCCGTAACGAACACATGCAAATGCTCGCAGAAGACCACGTCGGGCAAGTTTTTGAACGATCGTCAGATCCTTTGGCTCTCGGATTGGTAAAGACTTCATTCCTGTTGTTGTTTGGGTCATGTCCATCCTTAAGGGTGGGGGTGATAACGAAGCCCCTTACGCCACAACGCGAAGGCCTCACGGTAAATGCCACCAATCACGAGTAGTGACTGTGGCCAAATTCCAGTAAATAAAGGTTTAATAGACTGACCGTTAAACGGAGTTAATCTCAATGAGAGACCAGCTTCAAACATTAGTTCATCTGCCCCGTCATTCTGTAACCCAAGATAAATCGAGACATCAGATTCCTGAGGCCACCGAGCTTTCGTTACATAGCGCTGGCCCATCGGATTGAAAGGAGACACGTGAAACTCTTTATCAAACCAATAGGTATTGTTTTGGGCGATCTTTCTATATGGAATCACGTAACGATGGGTCTCATTCCACGGCGTGTTCGACACCTCGTAAATTGCCGCGGCTGGTTCGCCCACCTTAGAATGCAGGAAGTACACCGACAATGGATTAAATCCGATTCCCAAAAAATGCGGATTCGTAAGCAATTTGACGGGACCTGATACGTCGGTATCGATTACGTCCGCCACAAACTCCCTCGCTTGATTACCGCTCGGCGTAACGTTATCACAGAGATGACGGTGGGTTTTGAAGCTAAGAATGCTGAGTCGATTGACAGCAAGCATGCTGTCTTGAAAATCAGACAGCCTGTCTAGGTCAAGTAAGACCATTGCGGTGCGATACTGAAACCGATGCTCTTTTGGCAGGAGCCTGGCGTGCCATGTCGATCCGTGACCGATAGCGTGAATAAACCCTGGAACTTCAGACATAGATACCCAGCGTTTTTTGCACAGCCGCAGCAGCTCGTTCACCCGAGACCACGCCGTCTTCGTGGAACCCGTTGCAACACCAGGCACCTGCAACAACAATCTTTGATCCTGAATTGATGTCCTCGATGCGAGATTGGACCTGCAGTGAATCCGGACCAAACTGTGGGTGTGCGTAGACCCAGTGGCCTAGGATCTTGTCGGAATCAATTTGACTGGTATTGTTGAGGGTCACGAAAAACTGATGTGGTCCGGCAAGATTTTGAAGTCGATTCATGTCGTAGGTGACAACCGCGCCAATGCCCTCGGGCTGTCTTTGGATTTGATAGTTCCAACTCGCCCATGCCCGCCTATTTTTGGGCATTTGCGTTTGGTCAGTGTGTAACACAACATCATTATTGGCGTATGGAATCCCTGCTAGAAGCCGCCTCAGTTCTGGCTCCCGATCATCGAGCATTGCCAGCGACTGATCGGTGTGTGAAGCGAGAACCACCGCATCGTAGAATTCGGTCCCGAGCTCAGTGGTGACAGCAATTCCTCGGTCAGTCGGTTTGACAGACCGGACCCGAGTTTTAAGACGGATACGGTCTCGAAACTCACGCGTGAGTGGCTCGATGTAGGTACTCGACCCGCCCGGAAGCGTATACCACTGTGGACGGTCAGTTACCGATAGGAGTCCGTGGTTCTTAAAGAAGCGAACGAAAAACAGCGCCGGCATCTGATTCACATCAGTCAGATCGGAAGACCAGATAGCGGCCGCCATCGGCAACAGGTAATGTGAGTAAAATAAATCAGTTAGGTTAAGTTTTGAAAGATATTGTCCGAGCGTTTTGGAGGGCTCAATCTGGCCGGCCTCAAGGTCCAGAATCGCCGTTTTATTAAAATGCATAATATCGAGCAGGAAACGATAATACCTGACCGAGAGCAGTCTATGCCGTTGCGCGAAGAGGGTCGAGAGATTTGTCCCCGCGTACTCAATACCTGTTGTTTCAGACATTACGCTGAAACTCATATCTGTGTCTTGATGTGACAGCCCAATTTCAGATAACAGGTTCAAGAACCGTGGATAGGTCCACTCGTTGAAGACGATAAATCCGGTGTCTACTGCGTAAGTGGTTCCATCGATTGAGACGTCTACTGTGTGGGTGTGCCCACCGGTCCAGTCATTTTGTTCAAACACGTCAATCTCAACATGCGGGTGTAACCGATAGGCCGCCGTCAGGCCAGAGATTCCAGAACCAACGATCGCTACTCGGGGCCGAGTTTGGCTGTTCATGACTTGAGTTCCTTGAACGCGTCGATGGCGCGCTGTCTCGATGACTTGAGATCAACAATGGGCGCCGGATATCGATCTGGAAGCGTAGCCGACCAGGGCGAATGGCGCTTTTTGATTGGGACCGAGGCGAGCTCGGGTATAAATCGAGTCACATACTCCGCGTCCGGATCGTGTGTTTCTCCTTGACTCACCGGATTAAATACCCGGAAGTAGGGGGCCGCGTCTGTCCCGGTTGAGGCGCTCCATTGCCAGCCACCATTGTTCGATCCTAAATCTGAATCCACAAGATATTTCATAAAATGAGCTTCACCGATCCGCCAGTCACAAAGTAAATTCTTGGTTAGGAACTGTGCGACGATCATGCGGACACGATTATGCATCCAACCCGTCGTCGCCAGTTCCCGCATGCCTGCGTCAACGATCGGTATACCAGTTCTGCCATTCTTCCAGGCCTCAATATCCAAAGGATTATTACGCCATCGTAAACGCTCAGTCTCTGGCCGGAATGCCTTATTTTTTGAAAGATCGGGAAACCCGACTAATAAGTGTTGGTAGAAGTCGCGCCATATTAATTCGTTAATCCATGAGAACGCGTGACTTGGGAATTCCGTTATGGGTCTGTTAAGTGTAACTTCCGCAGCCTGCACGCACTGCCGAGGCGACAATAACCCCCGGGCGAGCGCACCCGATAAACGACTAGTACCGAGTACCGATGGATTGTTTCGGTTCGCTTCGTAGTTTGTAAGCCGCTGGGTGACGAATTCATCGAGTAACGCACGGGCGTCGGACTCAGTTGTTGGAAAAAGAGACAGGTCTGAATCTGGCTGATCGCAGATGGGATCCCAGGCGCTTGGCCTTATCGATTCCCGACTTTGGCCGGCAAAGTCGAATACCCCTGTCGCATGCTCTTGATAAATTGATAGCCACCGTCTCTTGAACGGACTGAAAACCGAGTAATATCTATTGTCTCCGGTCAGGACCGTGCCAGGCTGCATTAGGACGCGGTCAACATAGGTATGTACAGTGACATCAGGAAGACGCTCAACAATCTGATGATCTCTGATACGCTCATTCCACTGATATTCCTGATTTAGAAAAAGATCTGTGACAGATCGAGATTCACAATACCCCGCGACCCAGGTGACTTGCGCTTGGTAGCTATCAAGTCGAACGACCTCGAGAACAATACCGAGGGCCGCAAGTTGCTCGGACAGGTTTCGCAATAACTGCTCGGTGTAATAGAGGCGGTTTCGACCGTAATGGAAGTCTTTCCAATCTGAGTCAGCGGAGAGGAACACCGCAGAGATGGCCACGTCACACTGGCAATCCAGAGCGGCTGATAATGCGGCGTTATCGTTGACGCGGAGGTCATCCCGAAACCAAATCAGACGATGTTGCATATTTCTCCTCATTTGCTTCTTGCAAAAACAGTGACGCCATCGTCCAAGAGGCTGTGTATCTAAGTTTCCCCTAGCCTGTTGGCAAACGCAATGGACTCTGACACCCTGTCGTTCTGGTAAAGGATAAGCGTATGTTCTTCGGGCGTTTTTTAATCATGCTGAATTGCGGTTTGTATGCCGCGCTGGCGGTTTGGGCACTAGTTTTACCATTAAAACTGTTCGAGGCACTTTCGATCATGGCATCCACAAGGGCTGCCGAAATTGAGTTACAGGTATTAATCGCCGGTTCGTTTTTAGGATTCTGTTTCCTCGTAGGGGCCGGAATGGTTGATAAACGTAAAACAAAGCGCAGTTTGGTCGGTCTTTTTATCATCAATGCGTCTTGGTTTGGGATTCGCTGTGTCGCGCTACTCGATGGGCTGCCACAACAAAATTCGACATATATATATATGGGCTTTGAGTTCGCGATGCTATTGCTGTTGTTAGTCGCCTTGAGACTTTTGACCGGTGCGAGAGGACGTACATTGTTTCGTCAAGAGGATGCAACGTTTTAGCGGTTTAATCGCCCCGCAGCCTCAATACCGCTGAGATAGGCGCCCTCGACGCGCCCGCCTGCGAGGTAGTCCCCAGCAACCCACAATCCGTCGTTGACCTCGAATACACCTTTTTGAGTCGTCAGGGTAGGGTCAGTAGGGCGTGCAAAGCGCCACCGATGCGCAATGACCGGTTTTGCTGATACCCCGAAGGTCGTCTCCAATGCTGAATTGATCTGCTTTTGCACGCTCACAGGTTCGTCTTCGCCGTGGTTGGTGGACCATACAGGTTTTGCATGAATGACCACATAGCTCGATTCTCGACCAGGTTTGCTGATTTCTGTTGAGATGAAATCGAAGATGTTATGGTCGCCTCCGAAAAGGGCGTCAAGCGGATTATTATGTTGATCTGTTAAAGGCGCCTCAATATCTGAAACCACAGTCCATGTCGGTTCCATGGTGAAACGGGACGCGATGTCTCGTACATCGAACGAGGAGAGTAGGCTAGTCATTTGAGTAACCGGCACAGTGACTAACACCTTGCTCGCGGTATACACCTCGCTATCCGTTAACTTCAGGTGAAATACATCGCCGTCATGATGAATTGTGGCGACTCGTAATTGCGTCGAGATAGTCAGAGATCGGGCCAAATAGTGGCCCATCGCATTCATGTAAGGAGCTCCTACAAAACGCTCTTGAGAGTCAGGTGAAGCCGTCGCGTAACCATTAAAAAAGGTGCCCATTCGGGGTCTCCAACACTTAACGAATCCTGCAGAGACAGCGTCACTTACGACTTTCTGAAAGAGCGGATCTCGGGCCGTAAAAAATTGTGCACCGATATCGACCCGCAGATTATTGATACGTTTTGATGCGAGCCGGCCGCCAGGTCCACGACTTTTTTCAAAAATCATGTAATTTTGAGTATTTAGCGCCCCTGCCGCAGCCAGCCCAGCGACCCCTGCGCCTACAATTGCCACTTCAATGTGTTTCATCTAATGCTCTTTTGTCCCAGTAGAATTTACAATGTTCGCCCCAATTGACCCGATAGATTATTACAGAGTATTCTCAAATCATGATAGATATTACGATTACAGAAAGCGCGCAAAACTACCTCACAGGGTTGCTTGAGAAACAAAATGTTGAGGGTATTGGGGTGAGGTTATTTGTTTCACAACCTGGCACGATATACGCAGAAACATGTTTAGCATACTGCCGCCCCGGTGAAGAGAAGCCCGACGACGGACGCTTTGAGTGTGATAACTTCATGGCGTACCTGGACCAGCAAAGTATACCCTACCTTGATGAGGCTGTGGTTGACTTCGTTGCAGATAAACTTGGTGGTCAATTGACTATCAAAGCACCCAAAGCGAAACAACCTGCCGTAGTTTTCGATGGGCCAGTAGAACAACAGATTGTTGAAGTCTTGGCCACCGAAATTAATCCGGGGCTTGCGTCGCACGGTGGCGAAGTTAGCCTCATTCGCTTGGAAGACGCGATCGCTATCTTGCAGTTCGGCGGCGGGTGCCAAGGATGCAGCGCCGTAGATATGACTCTAAAAGATGGCGTGGAAAAGACCTTGATGGGACTTATACCTGATCTGAAGGGGGTTAGGGATGTCACGGACCATAGCCAGCGAGAAAATGCCTATTACAAGTAATATAGTCTCGAAGGTAGCGTCGATCGACGTCATCGTCTCAGAAATTCATAATTTTTTGAGGGTGACGACTCCTGAGGCGTGGGTGTCCCACGCACTTGGTGACTTAGACACGTTATTGGTTGACCACGCCAATTGTGAATATAAGGCTGCAGCAACTGGTATGAGTTTAATCACCAAGTATCGTAGACAACCGCGCCTTCAGCGTCTGATGGCTCGATTGGTGCGAGAAGAGATGTTGCATTATGAGCAGGTCCTCGTGCTGATGGACCAGATGGGTGTGGATTATCGGCCACTTACCGCGTCTCGTTACGTTAAAACCTTAAGAGATGCTACTAGGTTAAATGAGAACGATCGTTTAGTTGACTTGTTAATAGTCGGAGCGATTATTGAGGCTCGATCCTGTGAACGATTCGCAGCATTATGGGCTCAACTCCCTGCAAGACTTGGCCGGTTCTATAAGACACTGCTTAGATCAGAGGGTCGGCACTATCAGGATTATCTCTCCCTTGCACACGAATTCGCTAATGAGTCGGACGTCGAGCAACGGCTTGACCATTTCTTGGGGATCGATCAAACGCTGATTGAGACAACTGACTACGAATTCCGCTTCCACTCGGGGGTGCCCGCGTGACGTGTCCATCGCTCGTTAACAGTAACCTTGTCTGGTGATAGCAGACACAAACTGACCGTGGTTCCGGCGTCGCTTGTATCCACGAATATGCCGGTACCGCTCATGTCCCAATCGGACGTCACACAGCGCAAACCGGATGGGTGGGTGTGAACCGCTGGGCGGTGTGTATGACCATGAATCAGCAATTGTGAGTCGAAACGTTGCAGCCACTGCTGGATTTCGGACTCAACCGCGTCGCAAATTGAATCAGCGCGATTTGCCTGGGTCTCACGCGATACTTGCCTTAGATTCTTTGCGATAGTTTGCCGTTCTGAGAGCGGCTTATTAAGAAAATTGTTGCCCCAATCGGTGCTCCGGACCTTCTTTCGGAATTTTTGATAATCGTGGTCACTCGTACAAAGCTCGTCACCATGAATGACGATTAGGTTGGGACCCGCAATTTTCTCGACTAACGAGATGCCTAACGATCGGAGGTAATCGTTCGTTATTAAAAAATCTCTGTTTCCATGAATGAACAGGGTGTCGCGACAATGACGCCCACAAAACTCTAAGAATTTGAAGTCCAATTCAGTAGCACCATCATCTCCCACCCACGTCTCAAAAATATCACCGGCAAGTATAAGCTGATCGCACGGACACTTCATTATCGCTTCCGTAACCGCGCGGTAACGTGAAGGCTCATCGGGATTTAGATGGAAATCGGAAACAATCAGTCGGCGCATTAAACAATCGATGCTTTTGTGATCATTACATCATCGACGGGAACGTCAGAATGACCAGCGCGGTGGGTTGTTTCCACTGCTTTAATTAAGTCAACCGTGTCCATTCCTTCATAGATTCGTCCAAATACGCAATATCCGAATCCATCTGATGTTTCCGAACGGAAATTCAAAAAATCGTTGTCTGTGACATTGATGAAAAATTGCGCAGTCGCAGAATGTGGGTCCATCGTACGTGCCATCGCGATTGTGCCACGATTATTGGCTAGTCCGTTAGATGCCTCGTTTTTGATTGGGTCACCTGTGTCTTTTTCAGCCATCCCTGGCTCAAACCCACCGCCTTGAATCATAAAACCGTCTATGACTCGATGAAAAATGGTTCCATCATAAAAGCCGTCTTTGACATATTGCTTAAAGTTAGCGGATGTCTCGGGGGCATCGGTCTCAAATAATTCTAAAGTGATGTTGCCAAGCGTTGTTTCAAATAGAATCACGGATTTCTCTCCTCATAACACAAGGCGGTACTATACCGGTTTCACTACAAGGAATAATGCGTGAGTTTGCAGATCTTCGACACACTAGCCAGAAAAAAGCGAAATTTTTCCCCACTGGAAGATGGTCAAATTGGCATCTATGTCTGCGGAATGACTGTTTATGACCGCTGTCATCTCGGTCACGGCCGGGTAATGGTCGCGTTTGATGCGATAGTTCGGTATCTCAGATTTCGTGGTTTCGAAGTGAACTATGTGCGCAACATTACAGATGTAGACGATAAGATATTTGAACGAGCGGCGGAACGAAAAGTTCCTTTTACCGAGTTAACTGCTGAAATGATTACAGCGATGCATCAGGATGAAAAATATCTCGGGTGTCAGATGCCTAATCTTGAGCCTCGGGCCACGGCCAACATCGATTCAATGATTAGGTTGATCTCGAGATTGATTGCGCAGGGTGCGGCTTACCGAGGATCCTCTGGCGACGTGTACTTTCGTGTACGTGCGTTCCCGAGTTATGGAAAACTTAATAATCGACGGCTTGAAGATATGATGGAGGGTGCTCGGGTTGCGGTCGCTGAGGACAAAGAAAATCCGGCAGATTTTGTCCTATGGAAGACAGCCAAACCTGGCGAAGAGTTTTGGGACTCTGAGTTTGGTGCGGGGCGACCTGGTTGGCATATTGAGTGCTCAGCGATGAGCATGGATGCACTGGGAGATACCTTCGATATTCATGGAGGAGGTCCCGATCTGAAGTTTCCACACCATGAAAATGAAATTGCGCAGTCTGAGGCGGCTACTGGATGCACCTTCGCAAGATATTGGATGCATGCCGGTGCGGTCAGAGTGAACGAAGAGAAGATGTCAAAATCTCTAAAAAATTTCGTAACTTTAGATGTGCTTTTTAAAAACTTTCATCCGGAGGTGGTTCGATTTTTTCTTCTGCAAAGTCATTACAGGAGCGCGATTTCATTTTCGGATGACGCGCTCGTGCAGGCCGAGACTGCCTATACTCGCCTGATTCAGGTTCTACCTGATGAAGCGACCACCCCGGATTCGGATACAATTTTTGAGTTTCAAGAACTGATGGATGATGATTTTAATACACCACGGGTGTTAGCGCTCTTGTTTGAACTGGCTTCGAAAAACACTGAAGAGGCCGCCTCGAGTATCCTAGCAATTGGCAGGGTTTTGGGTCTTTTTACCTCTGGAAAAATCAACTTTCTTTCAGAACAACAGGCATTAAAGGCTGTGAATAGTGAGCTGAGCGATACTGCCGTCAATGCGCTAGTAGACGCGCGTCAGAAAGCTCGAGCCGAACACGACTTTGCGGCTGCTGATAAAATTCGAGATGATCTGACTGCGCAGGGAATCGTTCTTGAGGATGCCGCTGGTGGGACGTCGTGGCACCGCAAATAAATCGAGTCGATGCAATGCTCTTCGCTGTCACCGTCCTGGCCTGGGGAACGACTTGGTACGTGATCCTGGGACAATTTGGGGTGGTTCATCCGATAGTGTCAGTTGGTTGGCGCTTTTTATTGGCATCGATCACTTTGCTTGGGATTTGTAGGTTCCGAGGAGAGCGTCTCGCGTTGAATCTTAACGAGCATCTTCTGTGTGCAATGCTTGGGTTGTTTTTATTTTGCCTAAACTACGGGTTGTTCTACACGGCAAGCTTGACGCTAACCACCGGCCTTATATCGGTAGTTTTTTCTACGATGATCTTCTGGAACGCGCTCGGGGCGCACTGGTTTTTGAAGCAACCATTGGATTATAGGGCACTCCTTGGAGGGGGAATCGGTGTCTTCGGGCTGATCATTTTGTTTCGTGTCGAATTACTTGGATTTTCGTGGGTGAGCAGCAGCTCGATCGCTATGCTACTTAGTTTGCTTGGCACACTGTCGGCCAGTCTTGGTAATTTAGTATCAGCGACATTACAAAACCGTGATCTAAACGTCTGGAATTCCACAGCGCTAGGCATGCTATACGGAACGGCTATCACTTTCATGTACGCTACGATCAACGGATATCCTATCCGATTCGATTTTAGCCCAATCTATGTAGCGTCCTTACTTTATTTAGTTTTCATCGGCTCGGTGGTGGCGTTTGGTTCGTATCTGACGTTAATTGGTCGTATTGGGCCAAGCAGAGCCGCTTATGCTACCGTTAGTTTTCCGATAGTCGCGATAATAGTCAGCGTTCTCTTTGAGGGATACGAACTTAGCTTGGCTGCCTTGTTCGCTTTTTGCCTTGTGGTGCTCGGAAATTGGCTAGCGCTTTCGAAGCCGCAAGCCCAAAAATCCCCTTGCAGACCCTAAATTGGATGACTATACTGCGGCTGCTTTGATGGGCATTAAGGTGCTCAGCCAGGCATCCGGGGTATAGCGCAGCCTGGTAGCGCATCTGCTTTGGGAGCAGAGGGTCGCAAGTTCGAATCTTGCTGCCCCGACCATTTCCAAAATTTTTTCAGACAGTTGCCGCGGCATCCGGTGCCGGGAGCGGCGCCAGCGCCTGCATGTAGGCGTGGGTGTCCTCCATGATCGCGCGTCCCGTCGGCGTGTAGTCCGCGTGGGCGGCGAGCACGTCGTAGCCTTCCTGGAAATTCGCGCGGCTGTGCCGGGCAAGCGCCATTGCCTGCGCCCGCGCGTCCTGGTCCAGATCGGGCGAGGCGACCAGTTCGCGCATGGCGACATGCATGCGCGCCAGAACGAAGGTCGCGTGATAGATGCCGTCCAGCGGCCGCGGATCGAGGCGCAGCGGCGACGAAAAGCGCTCTTCCGCCGGGTTCAAGACATAGAATTCCACAGGGGACATGGCGAAAAGCGTTCCGTGGGCTGCTTCGTGCACCAGCGTTTCGGCAAGCGCGACCCGGCTGCGGTTGCGCGCCATGTTGATCAGCACGGTGCCCCAGCGCCTCAGGCTGCTGGCGCCGTCGAACTCCAGATCGTCATGGACCTTGCCGTGAACCGGAACGATCTCGGAGACGAGCGTTTCCATTTCGCCATAGGTCACCGGGGCATGCGCGCGCAGAAGGTCGAGGCTCGCGCGCAGGTCTGCGATCGCTCTGTCGCAGTCCTCGCCCATCAGATGCGACAGCTGCTTGTCGTGGAGGGAGTCCGAGACGAACTGCCGGCGAAGGGCCGCCTCGTCCTCGGCGCTGAAGGTCTCGCGGTTCAGCGGACGCAGCTCAAGCGCCGGCGGCGTCGTGGCCGG
>MDTC01097398.1_pt1 | contig 10886 bp, 12 predicted proteins | sample 811181 | NCBI WGS metagenome assembly MDTC01 (sample SAMN05326644, study PRJNA326480) | marine metagenome | isolation source: seawater | place: Pacific Ocean: North | collected 2011 | reverse complement strand
TATCTTTTGCCCAATTACACATTTGTTTTCTAGTTAGTCGATTGTCTTTCTTATTTGCAAATGTTGATAAAATAGTTCCCTTAGTTAAATCCGGGTTCCCATTTTTACCAATATATTTACAAGAGCCATCATCCATGACTTCCCAAAAATCTGGGCATTTAGGAATTTCGGGTGGAAACATTTTATTCCTATAACTATTTTTAATCAATAATGCAGTCACTGTTAACATAACTACGAAAACTACTGTTGCTACAGTCAAAACTGTTTTATTAAAACCCATTTATAAATAAATATAATATTATTTTTTCTTTTACTAACATATATGAATAACGGTCGTGTAAATATAAATGGTCATAATGATGTAGATAGATTTTTATTATATGAAACACAGGCAGTGGAAAAATCTACAGATTATAAAAATGCTTTGGTTGGATACTTTGAACCATCTATTTTATCTAAAGCCTTTTTCTCCGGAGAAAATATTGATTTATTACAAAAAACTATTATACTGGGCGTTCATAAGAAATCAAGAGGTTTATATAATATTGGTTATCAAGACCAAGATGTTTTAAAAACAATAATGAGGGCAATGTATTTGCAACATTCTAAAAATCAACCCAACAATATTACTTCCCAGGTTCATGAATTAAATGCTTTTGTTGTTAACTATGCTGTTCCACAAATATATAATGAAGCAGAAAGTTATTTAAAATATAAACAACAGGTTAGCAATATTGCAAACCCCATTGATTTGCCTAAATCAAGCTATCACTCTAATACATTAGTTATGAAACCTTTCTTCTAAAAAAAATAAAATATTTATATTTGAATTATTTTATTTTTATTCATTTCTTTTTATTCATTTCTTCTTACTTCTAACTTTTATACCCAATTGTCGTGCTTTACGTTGCAACTTATACTTCTTGAAGTAATTTTCCAACTCTGTAATTTCAGACAACCACATTTTTTCAATAGGCGTTTTCTTCAATGTTTCTAAATCTTTCATCTTCTCATCTCGCTCTTTCAATAGTTTATTCATATTTTCTTCTTCCACCTGCTCAATTCGCATTGTTCTCAGATATTTATATTCTGCATCACCATCCAATACTTCATAATTTCGAGATTTCAGTAGTCCAATAACTTCATCTTTCTTTTTCTTTCTTAAATCAATTGTATCATCACACTGCTCTAGGATAAATCGAGCTTTATTTGTTAGTTTCTTTACTATATATTCTAGATGATTAATCATATTTTCTTTTCTCTTAACATATGCAGCTCTTCTCACAATGTAATAGTCATCAATAATATCATATACATTTTTATATTTTTTCAAATTATGTTTATCCGTAAAGAGATTCATATTTGATAAACTCTTCGTTGTTATCAAATTTAACGTCTTCTCCAACATATTCACATGCTCATTAACATGTTTTGAAAGTAGATTTGGTAGAACACCCGGATAAAATTTAATCGTGAATTCTATCACAACATCTGTACACAAATCCACTTTCTTCTTAATAATTGGTGTTTTCTTTTTACCATTTTTACTCTTATCTGACATAAGGCTTTCTAGAAATTCATTATAATCAGTTGTCCAAGTTCCAATTGGCAATTCTGTTATCTTCACTGTATCAGAATTAATTACCTCATATTTACCCTTAATTAGATATTTATAGGGACTACCATAATTTTTAATTACAGTTCCCCTAAAACCTTCGTAATAAGGATGCAGTTCAATATTTGTTGCACTATTTTTAATTTTATTTTTCATATACGTCGTTATCTCCGACAAATTATAAGACAATCCTTCATAACTAAAGCCAGTTCCAATACCTTTACCTCCATTTACAAGTACAAACGGGATGATTGGAATGTAATAATCTGGCTCAACTGAAAATCCATCGTCGTTTTGATAATTTAGAATTGGTTTATCTTCCTCCCTAAAGATAAATTTCGTAATAGCGTTTAACATTGTAAAGATATATCTTTCGCTAGCATGGTCTTTACCACCCATCAACCTTGTTCCAAATTGACCATTTGGTAGTAGAACATTGATGTTGTTTGACCCAACATATTCTTGAGCCATTCCAATAATTCCTTTAATCAAACTCATCTCACCATGATGATATCCTGAATGTTCACTAACATATCCACCCAATTGTGCTACCTTAATTTCATTTGTCAAATTTCTCTTAAAACATGAGAACAAAATCTTTCTCGTGCTAATTTTCCATCCATCTACCATATTTGGTATTGAACGGTCGCAGTCATATTTGGAAAAGTGAATCATTTCCTTATCTACAAAATCTTTATATGTGATTTGCTTTTTGTCAATGTTCAACACATTATCTTTATCATAATTTCCTAGCCAATCTTTTCTATCATCCGCTCTTGTTTTATCAAATACCTTGGCGATAGCATCACCACATGTTTGATCATTACTATATGCAAATGTAACCAATTTCTTTTTCCTAAAATATTCTTTAAATTCTTTTGCAGAGCTCGTCCCCAAACCTTTAAAATATTTGACTTTCCATCCCTTACCATTATTATTGTTCTCTTTCCATTTTCTGTATTTACTCTCTGTGTAAAATGAAATTTCACGACTTCCTTTCTTCGCTTTCAAAATCGGTGTATTCATAAATCCAATGAAACCATCTACCTTTAAAAGCTCCGGCCACTGAGTTTGAAACATATTAATACACAATCCTTTAATATGAGAGCCATCCAAATCCTGGTCAGTCATAAACAATACTCTACCGTATCTCAGATGCTTCTTAATTTTTTCTTTTGTATCATATTTCTTTCCAGTTTCCAAACCCAAAATTTTCTTAATATTCGTTATCTCTGCATTATTATTTACTTTTATTTGTGAAATATCTCGGGTATTCAGTGGTTTACCCTTAAGGGGGAATACACCCCATGTTTTCCTATCGTCTTTGCTTAATCCAGACACAATTCCAGCTTTAGCCGAATCTCCCTCAGCCAAAATCAGTGTACAATTATTACTATTAACTCCTCCTGCATTATTCGCATCCATCAACTTCGGAATACCTTTAATATTGTTTGTTTTGCGACCATCACATTTCTTCGCCGCCTTATTCGCTTTTATTTCGTTTAGATTAATTGCAGCATCCATAACACCCATTTTTGCTAGCTTATCAATAAACTTATCAGAGATTTCGCATTTTGAACCAAACTTCGAAACAGGAGTATTCATAGACTCTTTAGTTTGACTATCAAATGCTGGATTCTCAATAACACAATTTAGAAATAACATCAATTGTTCTTTAATCGTAATTGGTTTCACCTTAATCTTTTTCTTTTTATCAATATAAATTACCATTTTTTTCACAATTTGGTTCATAATATAATCAACATGTTTTCCACCCTTCTTTGTATGAATACCATTTACAAATGAAACTTGAGTAGCTTCATCCAGTGGGCTTAGACATATCGCAAATTCCCATCTATCATTTTGTTTTTCATACAATCTTTTTGTTTCACTTTTACTACCAATGTACAAATCTATATATTGTTCAAATGATTTGACTGGCATAAGATTTCCGTTAAACTTAACTTTCACATTTTTATCTGTCACAGCGGATACGTCCAATGTTCTTTTCTTCAACAGAGAGAACATATCATCTGTAAGACCTTCCATACCAAATCTTTCGTAATCTGGTAGCCATGATACTTTAGTATAAGGCTTCACTTTTGACTTGGATACTTTGGGTTTACAAATTTTCCCCAGATTATTTTCAAAACGCTGAACATATTTCAATTTTCGCACATGGTCAACCGTTTCAATTTGCCCCCATTTTGAGTAAATCAATACAAGCTTAAATCCAAATCCATTTTTGCCACCTACAATTTTCTTCTCAGACTTATCGTAATTTGAACCTGTGCGGAGATGACCGAAAATCATTTCAGGAATCCAAATATTGTATTCAGGGTGTTTAGCAATATCAATACCATTTCCATCATTAAACATCGTAATAACACCAGTTGCCTTATCAATGGTTATTTCAATGTTTTTTACTGGGATAATATGTTTTTCTTTCCTACTAATTTTTTCCGCTAGACGAATTTGGTGATCTCGACAATTGACAATACCTTCATCAAAACATTTGTAAAACCCAGCAGTCCAGGTGTATGTTCTCCATATCATTTTACCATCATTTGTCAACATCCAATTTTCTTCGTCATCTGGCTCAATGCTTCCAATATAAGTATCTGGTGCATCCAAAATATGTTCGATATCTGTTTTTTTCTGGTACTTCTTCGCCAAAGCTTTCTTGGTTTTTTCAGATACCTTTGATTCTGCCATTATTAAGAATATTAGTTGTAAATCTTTTTAAATATTATTTTTAAATCAATTTAATTTTTCGCGTTTATTTAGACATATTAAGTTTTTTTCTTTTGATAGTATATATAATGGTTGGTAAAAACTGGAAACGCGCAGCTGATGGTGGTGTTATTGTTGCTGGAAAAAAATACGCTATGCTTGTAGGCTCTAGAGCCCAGGTCTGGCATGGAACAGCATACAAAACGAACCCCGGTAAAAAAGCTCTTATCAAAAAAGACCTTATGCAGAAAAAAGATGGAAAGATTGTTTCACGCAAGAAGAGCCAGACCGCTAAGAGACAAAAGCACCTTGGGGCTTACATTGACCTCGCTAGAAGAAGACGAGGCAAAAGCTTCCAGAAGATGAAAAAAGGTATGGTAAAGACCAAGAAGCGTCGCCGCAAAAGTAGTAAAAAACGCAGAGGAACGCGCAAACGCAGACGCCGTTAATTAAGTTATTATAATTTTTAAATATCATAAAAATTATATATGAACTATAACACATATAAACATTTGCCGACATTAATAATATTTTCCAATTGGTTATGGATTTGGGCTATTTTATTTTTCTTAAAAATTACAACCCTTTCACCATTACCTTCATTAATAATAGTTGTTTTATTTGTATTCAATGCTGTGTTTATTTTAAATAGATTCAAAAATGAAAAATTTAAATGGATTGTTTCCATAACAGAATTGGTTTTCTTATTTCTTGTTATTTATACAAAATTTTCAATTAATATGCGCGATATTATTGCGAATATTGGATTATTTATCATTTACAATATATTTTTACTCGCAATGGGAACAAATATTTATGAAATATATTTTATATTTATGCCCCGTAGTGCGAAAGAAAATAGTAGCAATTATTACAACTATGTATTTAAAAAAACACAACCTACTATTTTCATTATTTTAATAAGTTTTATACTAAAGTATCTAATTCATTCAAAAAAAATAAATGTAAAACTACCAATAGCTTAATCGCGAATGCGTCTACCCAATGTTGGTTTTGTATTACCTGGGTTTATAAATATAATAACGTCATCATCTGTTATTTGACCTTCTTCAGCTTCTTTTATTTTTTTAAGCCTTTCTTGTTCTGCAACAACACTTCTAATATACCTAACATAATCTTCTATCGATGTCGCCAACTCCAATCTCTCCAAATTTGCACGTCTGAAATATTCACGCATTTCTTGTTGTCGCCTTAGTTCCTCCATCTCTTCTTCTCTTCTTTGAATAGTTTGAAGATCTCTTAAATCTCTCATGTGTCTTCGATCAAACGGTATACTAAAACAGCGTATGAAACATATAATAACCAATGCAGCACATCCAAACACGAATATATAAACAAATATATGCTCCGGCATAATTATTTTTATAAATTTTTAAACATTTAAAAATTTATTCAATTTAAATTATCTTTTTATTGTTTCCTTCTTCTTCTTCTTCTTCTTTTTCGTTTCCGTGTACCTTTCCCATGACCAGGCGAAGATAATGGATCGTGTCCCAGTGTGTTTATTAAATCTTGTGTTGAAACTTTCCTTGTTTTTTTTCTTCTCGTTCTTGTTCTAGTTCTTGTTCTCGTTCTCGTTCTTCTTCTCGTTCTTCTTCTCGTTCCCGTAAATAAATTTTTTACAATTTCTATAATATTTGACATATATATTATAATGAAATATTTAATTTTTCTTTAATTTCTTTAATCACATCCATAAAATATGTTTTATTTACAACCAATTCATTTTTATTCTTTTTTAAATAAACGCAGTATTTTTTATACAACTTAATATTGGTCAAATTACTAATATCGATTTGGGAACTGATATTCTTAATAACACTTTGAATTGTTGCCTTTTTATTCCACAAAATACATGAAATATTATTAATATACTTATTATTCAATATCTTTATATACGGGTAGAAATATTGTATCATATTCACTATTTCTCTCTCAGAAGATGTTTTGATATTCGTTTTTTGTTTAAAAAAATAAAATATTTCACTTAACTCTATCATTTCATTTGAATCTTCTTTAATGTATGATTTCCAAAATGTATTGAATTTTCTCGAAACAAACAATTTTTCAGAATAAATATTCATATACATATTGCTTTTTCGCTCATTTAATTCATCGAAAAATTTAATTAGTGTCTCTTGCTTATTAAATAAATATGGTATATTCTCATCAATTAAAAATAATTGCCATAAATAATACAATTCATTCTTGGATATTTTCTCGTTCTCTTTCTTCAACGTATATGAAGTTTTAAATTTCTCAATAATATCCTTCTTTGAATTATGTTTTAAGTATAGTATTTTTTCTTTATGTTCTATTTTATTACATAAATACTCTTCGGAATTATCATAACGCTGTGAATAATGCATAGCTACTGAAATTAAATTCAATACATTTTGATCTAAAAAATGTTGCCAAAAACGTTTATTTTCTATGGATGATTTAAAATTTAATACACGTGTATTTTCCCAAGATTCCAACTTTTCGGGTGTATACAAAAAATTATCGTGAATACTATATTTATAATAATCTTTAAAACAATTATTAATGTGGTCAACAAATATTTTATATGTATTTCTTACAATAAAATTAATGTTTGTTTGTTTTTTTAATATATTGTCGCCTATTATACAGAGAAAATATTTTGCTTCAGACTTTGTATTGAATAATACTGGATATAAATAATTAATAATATTTTGTATAGTATTCGACTCCGGAATACCAATACCAAAGTAATTTGATTTAATTTCATTAATAATAATGTTTTTTATTTTTTGCTTTTGCGATAATAATAATTTATTTTTCGATATTTCACTTAGAATCAAATATAATATTTCATCTTCATTGATAATAACATAATTCAAATTATTATATTTTATATACATATCGCTATCTTCTATATAATAAAATTGTTTTGTTTCATCATTTAAAAAATCACTAATAAATGTTTTCTCTTCTATTTTAATTTTATCTTTATTTAAATTTTTTTTCCAACATACAACTTCTATAGGCAATCTATTGCAAATAAAACTTGTTATTTTCTCTTGAACTTCTTTATTATCATTATTTTCCTCATATAAAGTAATTAATTGTTGTAATGATTTATTCATTTCTTTTTTTATTTAATCTTATTTTTTTAAGTTTTTTTTATAAGCCATATAAGTATTTAAAGATTATATCTAAAAAATTAATTATATAATGAGTTCAAAAAATGTTTTAGAAATAAAAACTGTTCAAATTGCCCCTTTCAGAACACTTATGACAGCTTTAAAAGATATATTACTTGAAACTAATATTACATTTCAAAAAGATGGTATGCGAATAATCAACATGGACAAATCTCATACTATCTTAGCACATCTTTTCTTAGATGCAGAAAAGTTTGAATATTATTATTGCAAATATCCAAAAATTATTATTGGTGTAAATATGTTTCAACTTTTCAAACTTATCAATTCTATTGATAACGATGATACATTAACTATTTATATTGAAGAATCCGAATATTCAGATGGTATCGTCAATTATCTTGGATTAAAATTCGAAAATGGCGACATCCAGCAATCCAAGAATCAAAAATTAAAATTAATTGAACCGGATGAGGAAGAATTGGAATTACCAAGTGTTCAGTTTTCATCTGTTATTAATTTACCATCGAGTGATTTCCAAAAAATTATTCGTGATTTATCAAATATCTCCGAAAGATTGGAAATTAAATCTGTTGGAAATGAACTTATATTTAAATGCCAAGGTCCATTTGCAAACTGCGAATTAAGTAGAACAGAGATGGACGGTGTCACTGAATTTGTACAAAAGCAAAATGATAGTACTATTATACAGGGCGAATTCTCACTTAAAAATCTTGGGTATTTTATTAAATGCACTAATCTCTGCAATTCTATTGAGATGTATCTCGAAAATGATTTACCATTGATCGTTAAATATTCTGTAGCCAGTTTGGGAGATATTAAATTGTGTCTTGCGCCTTTACCTCCTTAACAGAAAAGTATCAATGAATATATTTCTGGTGTGATAAATCATTATCATAAAACCGATAACCGTTAACATATTTTTTAAATACTCATATCTATTTTTAGTTATACCAAGCAAAAATAATAGCGGACCAATGATTAGTATTTCGGATAGATAAATAGTATTTTTCGTTTTTTCATATTTATTATTGCCAATGTAAATAATAAGTATTCCAATAAATGCTAGCAAAATATTAAAAGGAAAGAAAATATCTTTCATTCCAAAATAAATAAAAAAAGGAGACAGCAAGATAAAAATTATTTTATGATTTAATTTATTAATATTCATATTAATAAATTTTAAAAAAATATATATTTTTAAACTAATAATCCGGTTTATGTTTTTTGAATATACATCCATGGAAAGGTAAATTCTTAATTTCAGTTATCTTTTTAACATTTTGATATTTCAATGATGATAGCCATATCTTTAAAATACAAAATGACTTTTTCGGCGATATTGTTATACCTGTTATATTATCTAAGATATTTTGGTCTTTCGAAAGCGTATCACCTGTAAGTAGATATGTTATGTCTTTCCATACCGAAGCAATATACTTATTGGTTATTTTAAATGAAAAACAACCGCCTTCACAGTTTTTTGGATCCTCCCACATAGGTAAAATATTTTCCCTCATCAAAAATAACATACAATTTTTAATCAATTGATCAGGAAGACTATTATTCAATGCAATAATTTCTTCAGCACTATCAAGTTTACATATCTTAATATAACTCTTTAAAGACCAATTTGTATCATGTGGTAAATGAGCCCATAAAACCCATTTATCATACAGGATATGTTTATTTTGAGAGTTTTCCATTTGAGATTGCTCCATTTAATAATCTATATTATTTTTTTTTCTTTAATATAATTTATTTATTAATTTTTGATACTTCGTAAGTCAATTTTCTAGAATCATCGTCTGAAACTGACGAAATAACTATATCTTGATTATTTACTAAAGTAAACATTTCAACATCATTTGTCATAATATTCACAGAATAATCATCATTCAACTCCATATTATGGTTAAATTTTAAAAGACGTGCAATAAAATTTTTTGAAAGAATTCTATTACCATCTACATAATATTTTTGTAATTCTTTTGTTAGATCAATGGATTCACTATTTCTCAATTTACCATTAATCAATTCAACATTCAAAAATAACTTAGGATCTGTCATGAAATCACTATTAATGAAATTTTCCATTTTTTTTACTAAATTTTCAAATTCTTCATCATCTTTATTAATAAGGTTATCAATATTTACATCAATTATTTCTTTAAAGAAATTGTCTTTTTCAACATATAGTTTCATATTTTCACCATCTAAGGATGATATTTTACCAGAAACAGATGTGTTTTCTTCTTGGATAATCATTTTCAATGTTAATTTATCATTATTTGAGAAAATATGTACCTTATATTCTGAATCATCATCATCGCTGTCGCTCTCATCACTATCTTCAAAATCTGAATCACTTGCTGGACGTACATTTTCCAAACATCTTTGTAATGATCCATCCACCTTTTTTTTTGCCTCCATCATTTTTTTCAATATTTCAAACGTTTTTGTTGCCATAAATATTTTTAAATCATCGCCGTCGCGTATTTCTCCTTTGTTATATTTTTCAAGAATAGATAAGAAAAATATAGAACAATAAAAAACACTTACATAATAAATAAATGTTAACATTTTATATTTATTATAAATATAAAATATTTAAATTAGTTTGAAATTAATATTGTGCTAAACGTTGATTTCTAACCCCAGTCATATCAAAACTTTGATTATAATCGGAATCCATATTGGGCTCTTCGTCGAGTTTTAATCTATAAAATGGTTTTCTTTTCTTCTTTTCTTTTTTCTCTGCGCATTTTTTGCAATCATCTTTACCGTGGCTATCATGACTGCCATGATGTTCATGATAAAGAATTAGATCTCTTCTAATATCTTCATCTGGTTTCTCTTCAACATTTACAAGACGTCCTGTTTTTGGGTCTAAGTTAAATACGAACAATAACATTGCTACAATAACTGTCATTAGGATAAATGGAATAAATACTATTATCCAAGATAATATCCCTAAACCTGAAGAACATAAGTAATTCAATAAAAGAGTCACAATAATAGTAAGAATTAATTTAACCAATGCGGTATTAAAAAATCCTTTAACAGTATCTATTGTTATTTGTGCAATTGAAAAAACTAAATATATTAATGCTGGCGTGCAAATTCCTGAAGCTCCAAACATAATGTATATATTATTAATATATAAATTATTAATTATCTATTTAAAAAATAACAGGTTTATTTTCAACGTAATGCCCGACGACATCACCCACATCGCCATCTTCTAAATACTCATAAATATCACCATCCTGTGCTTCATTTCCATAATATTTAATACCATCTACTTCAATCTCTTCTACCTCCTCCTCTTCCTCCTCTTCCTCCGCATCATTTGCTTCCTCTTCTTC
>MDTC01073794.1_pt1 | contig 10886 bp, 10 predicted proteins | sample 811181 | NCBI WGS metagenome assembly MDTC01 (sample SAMN05326644, study PRJNA326480) | marine metagenome | isolation source: seawater | place: Pacific Ocean: North | collected 2011 | reverse complement strand
TGCGTAAGATGAAAACCGATGAGCAGAACACTCCCTTAAATTAGATGCTCATCTGTTCCATTTGTTTGACGACGGACAATCCAGGCTACAAACATAGCGATAATTCATGTGTAAAAATAGATCTGCCTGCTAATGCTCGATTCTATGGCTTAGGTATTGACTGGATATGTGTTAGAGGATTTAGAAGAGAAAACCAGCAATGTGCGAGAGTGGTAGTACCAGCTAATGCTTCGATAGATATTATAGGCAATGATTGGATTTGTGTTGAGGGCTTTAAGAAAGTGGATGGCACGTGCATTCTGATGGCAAAAGGAGAAACATAGGTTATGCAAAGCCCTGCGATCAATATACGTCAGACCAATACATTCACAAACACATTTGAACAAAGTGGCACGACAGTTAAACGAGCGCCCGAGAGAGACCTTGGGTTTTAGGGCACCGGCATACAAATTTAACGAGTATGTTGCATCGACCGATTGACTAAGCAGCCGAAAGCAGCTATTAAGCCTGTCATTAGGAACACGATTTTTTTAAATACAATTTACTTATTAGACACTTACTACCTTATCAGCAAAGTTAATGGAGAAATTTATGTCCAAGGGCCGAGATTCAAAAAAATCAACTAAAAAGAAACCTGAAAAAACATTGAAAGAAAAGCGCCATGAGAAAAAGATAAAAAAGTTGAATAAATGATAGGTTTTGATTCTTTAGAAATGGGGTCGAAGTAGGTATACGGAGGTTTTGGATGTCCGCTCCTGGCTGCGGTCTCAACCGGTGGACGCAACACATGCACTAAATCTTTCCGCCGGTGTCTCAAAGTCCAATGTCTCGCGTGGTCGCTCATTAAGCCGCCTTTTGCTAGAAGTGCGAAAATTTGCTTATTTTAATATCTTCAGTGTCCCCTATGGCTGGCAAGTTCTGCTGGTTTCATGGCACAATTATCACTCAGGGCAAGTTAACCTGTCAGTACCAACTATTTAGTTGCTGAACTGGCAACGTATTTATTACTATTAATTAACTAAGAGAATTATTTTGATGAAATTTAACCCATGCATTGGAGAATGCACTCATGAAGGTACTCATTGCGAAGGTTGTGGTCGCAGTCACGTAGAGATTGCGGAGATGAACTCATTGGTAGATGGTTTAGTTGAATTTGCCGGCAAAATGAAATATGAAAACGCTGGGGATTTTGCTGATGGTGTATCCCACGCAGTCAAATATAAGTTGGAAGAAGATCACATGTAACGTGACAAATCAAAGGGATCAGTATCGATTGAAGCAATTTCTTGGAAATGATCCGCTCCTTCAGAAAGAGAAAAAATAGGACTCCCACATATTAGTGCCACCCCGATGCTGGCGCTGACCATGCTATTTGCGCCTGTTGCTAATCTCGGCAATAGATATCTGCTATGATGCGCGCCCGGCATCATCAGGCAATCTCAATGAATTCTGCCTCATTCGCAACTCTACCCCTTCGCTCCGAGCTTCTGACTAGTATCGCGACGCTCGCCTATGACTCGATGACACCAGTCCAGGCACAGGCTCTGCCACATCTACTCAACCACCAAGATCTGCTGGCACAGGCCAGGACCGGCAGCGGCAAAACGGCAGCATTTGCGATCGGTCTGCTCAACAAGCTTGATGCGCTGTCCTATTGCACCCAGGCACTTGTGCTGTGTCCCACCCGGGAACTGGCGGAGCAGGTGGCGACAGAAATCCGCAGGCTGGCCAGCACTATTCCCAATATCAAGTTGCTTACTCTCTGTGGTGGCAAACCAATGGGTCCACAATTGGCTTCACTGCAGCGTGATCCACACATCGTGGTGGGAACGCCAGGGCGCATTCTGAAACATCTCGAGAAGGAGACATTGCATCTTGATTCAGTGCAGACGCTGGTGCTGGATGAGGCCGACCGCATGCTGGATATGGGCTTTCATGACGACATCATGCAGATCATCGGCAAGACACCTGGCTCGAGGCAGACTCTGCTCTTCTCGGCGACCTATCCTGATGGCATCAAGAAAATCAGCGACCGGGTGCAGCGCGATCCTGTCGATATTCGTGTCGAGGCCAGTCACAACAATCCAGACATCGATCAGGTTTTCTTCCAGGTGGAAAAGGCTGAGCGGCTAGAGACGTTGTTTAAGGTGATAGCGCACTATCAGCCTGAGTCGAGTCTCGTTTTCTGTAATACAAAACAGAGCTGCCACGAACTGGCGAACAAATTACGTCAGCGTGATTTGCATGCACTCGCCCTGCATGGCGACCTGGAGCAGTTCGAGCGTGACCAGGTCCTAACCCAGTTCGCCGGCAAGAGCAGTTCGATTCTCATCGCCACAGATGTCGCCGCCCGCGGACTCGATGTGAAGGAGCTGGCCGCTGTAATTAATTTCGAGCTCAGTCGCGACCCGGAAGTGCACATCCATCGAATTGGGCGCACGGCTCGCGCCAGCAGTAAGGGGCTCGCGGTGAGTCTGTTTGCCGCCTCGGAACGGCGGCGGCTACAAGCTATCGAAGAATACCAGGATTCGGCCGCAACCATAGCCGAAGTGGCGAACCTGAGCGAACCGGCAAACTTTAAACTTTATCCGCCCATGGTCATGCTGTTGGTGAACGGTGGACGCAAGGAGAAGGTCAGGGCGGGAGATTTATTGGGTGCACTGACGGCGAGTGGGGCAATTACCGGTGACCAGATTGGCAAGATTACCCTATTCGATAAAGTCGCCTATGTTGCCATCCAGCAGAAGATGGCGAAGCAGGCATTAGAGATTCTCCTTTATGGCAAGATCAAGGGAAGGAAGTTCAAGGTGCGGCTGCTGCATTAGTTGCGATCAACTGAGTGCAACGTGAGTTAGATAACGAATAAGAGGGGTTAGATTCAAAAGAGAAGGGGACACTGAAGATAGTAAAATAAAGAGGATGGAGTCGAGAAAGCATTGGCACTCTAAAACTATCAAGCGCGTAAGTCTTTTAGTTTTCCTTTAAGCTTCTAACTCTAACTGCTTTTTGCGATTTCTTTCTTCTTCGCGGGGGTCAATGCCTTGCGCTAATAAACTTCTCCACTCCTGGGCTTTCCTAACTGCCTCCGCTGAACTGTTTGAAGGATAAGCACCAAAACCTTTTGTTGTAGCTTTACCGTTAATTGAATAGTGCAAGACCCAAGAACGCGAGCCTATTTTCGCTAACGGACTGCCCTCTTTATCTTTTTTAGGCACGTTACATTTAAGAGCTAAGCCGTCAACCAAACCAGTGAAATGCATATCGGGCTTATCAACTCCGTTGACTGTTTTGTGACGTAAGCTTCGTATCTTACTGTCGGACATTGGAGGGATATATCTGTTAGCCATGACACGCACTCGTAACTCGTACTATATTACGTACTATATAACAGATTGTTAGGCCCTGATAGCCCCAGAGAAGGTCTGAGGCGGTATGATAGGTTGTATGCACGTATTACTTGGGCTTAAGGCGTTAGCTGCACCTCATTGAGAAAATCTAACATAGCCTGACTCACTTCTTCTGGTGCTTCTTGCTGAACCCAATGACCAGCTTCTGGAATAAGAACCACATCACGAAGATCTGCTACTACGCGACCCATCGTCGCAGTCAGTTGTTCCCTGGAGGCGCCTCCAATCACAAAATCTTCTTCACCGGCGATGAATAAAGTAGGTATGCTGATTTTCGCGTCACTCAGGTGTTCGGTGATCTCCCAGTTGCGGTGAAAATTTCGATAGTAATTGACACCGCCACGAAAGCCCGCCTTTTCAAATTGGGACACGACGTAATTCAGGTCGTTCTCGGTAAACCAGTCTGGCAAACGAATTGGTGCGCCGAGCCTATCTATCCAGCCCCCAGCGGATCGTAGCGGATCAGTCATCTTGGGAGGTTCTATTTCGGAGTTTGCGGCTATGGCCAAATACAGTTTGCTAATCAGGCCTCGTGGATCGGCATCATATTCAGCTTCTGCGACGCCACCCGGCTCATTGTGATAGACGATGTATTGGAAATTATCACCGGCAGATTGCCTCATGCGCTCCATGGGCGATTGTGCCGGACGACCGCGATAGGGGACACTCATATTAATCAATGCTGTGAAACGCGCAGGATGCAGTAGCACGGCTTGCCAGGCGATGATAGCTCCCCAATCATGACCCACCAAAACAGCTGTTTCCTCCCCCAGTGCATCCAGGATCCCTACCAGGTCAGCAGATGTATGTATCACGTCATAGTCGTTAACATCCGGAGGGGCCTCGGATTCACCAAACCCTCGCATATCAGGCGCCACGACTCGATAGCCGGCATTAGCCAGGGATACAATCTGGTGTCGCCAGGAGTACCAGGACTCTGGCCAGCCATGAGCCAGTAAAAGCAAGGGGCCTGAATTGCCCATCTCGGCGATGCGCATAGTAATGCCATTGCTTTCAATAAAACGGAAGCTGACCCCATCTATTGGTGATTGATTATTCTCGCTCTGCGCGAATAATTGGGAGCCAAAAACACTGATTACTAGTAATAGAAAGAGGGGGCGTAAATTGGATGGGTCTAATTTCATGGTTATGACTCGCTCTTGTTGATTCTATTGCTGTCTGCCTTACTATTTCGATTTCAGCTTACTACAAAATGGAAGCTCCAAGAATAAAAAATGGGGTCAGAGTAAAAATACAGTAGTTTGAAATGATCGTGCCCAGTGGGGACGATTTCCAGAAAGGCTTCTAAACTATTCGGCTTTAGACTCTCTTGAAAGAAGTATTGGTCTTCGAACCACCGACATGAGCAGAAACTTTGCGGACACTGATAACTTAGTAACCCAAATAAAAATTGGCGGACATTGTATTGGAGCGAATAAATCCGTTAAGTTACTAAGTTATCAGTGTCCCCTACAGTAAGAGTTGAAACAGTAATGATCAGCGCCACTGATAATATGTATACTGGCGAAGCACAATAAGTTGCTCAAGCCACAACTAATCGGATATCCACTCTCTAACACCTGAATAAGAATACGCAATGAAAATGAAACAGGTAGAACGTGTGCAGAGTACCTGCCCGCACGATTGTCCCAGTGTTTGCGCGCTGGAAGTCGAGCGAATTAATAGTCGCACGATTGGTCGTGTGTACGGCTCCAACGACAACGCGTACACCGCTGGCACACTTTGTTCTAAAGTCGGCAACTATGCAGAGCGCGTTCATCATCCCGGCAGGCTGAAATCTCCACTGAAAAGAACTGGTGAGAAAGGGCAGGGGCTGGAGGCCTTCAAGGAGATTAGCTGGATTGAGGCACTGGATGAAGTAGCGACTCGGTTCCGGGAGCAAAGCACGAAATACGGCAATGAAACTGTGTGGCCGCACTTCTATGCCGGCACCATGGGGTTGGTGCAACGAGACGGCATCGATCGCCTCCGGCACGCCATGGGCTACTCCCGGCAGCATTCCACTATTTGTTCGGCAGCATCGGATGCGGGTTGGAAGGCGGGCACTGGTGCCAAGCGGGGTGTCGATGCGAGAGAGATCGGTGAGCACAGCGATGTGGTCGTGTTGTGGGGAACCAATGCTGTCCATACCCAGGTAAATCTGATGCATCATGTTGCCCAGGCCTGTAAACGTGGCAGCAAACTTGTCGTAGTAGATCCTTACTGCAATGCCACTGCGAAAAGGGCGGATCTGCACATCATGTTGCAGCCTGGCAGCGACGGTGCGCTCGCCACCGCAATGATGCATGTATTACTGCAAGAGAATTTAGCTGACAGGGATTACCTGGAAAAATACACCGATTTCGATGCTGAGCTCGACTCTCATTTGCAGGCAAAAACGCCGGAGTGGGCCGCAGCCATAACCGGTGTACCGGCTGTGACCATAGTGGAGTTTGCTCGCCTGGTAGGACAACAACCGAGGACCTATTACCGTTTCGGCTACGGCTTTACCCGCAGTCGCAATGGAGCCTTCAATATGCACGCGGCATCCTGCCTGCCAGCAATGACAGGAGCGTGGAGACATGAAGGTGGTGGCGGGCTCTACAGCAACACCGAATTATGCCAACTCGATAAGACATTAATAACCGGAACAAATGTTATCGACACAAGTATCCGCGTGCTCGATCAATCGCGCATTGGTGAGATTCTTTGCGGCAACCCCATTGACTTGCAGGGGGGACCGCCAGTAACTGCATTGCTGATTCAAAACACCAATCCAATGATGGTGTCTCCTGATTCGCTGAAAGTTAAAAAGGGATTTGAAAGAGAAGATTTATTTGTCTGTGTACATGAGCAGTTCATGACGGAGACAGCTGCGATGGCTGACATCGTGCTTCCCGCGACTACTTTTCTGGAGCATGAAGACATTTATGTCGCCGGTGGTCATACCTTTGTACAGGTAACCAAACCTGTTATCGAAGCGTTGGCAGATGCCAGGCCCAATCATTTCGTTATTTGCGAGCTGGCGAAACGCCTCGGTGCTGAACACCCGGGGTTTGAGATGACCACCTGGGAACTGATCGATGAGACGTTGCGGAGATCCGGATTGCCTGATGCGGAAACCATCTATCGTCAGCGCTGGTTGGATTGTGCAAGGGATTTCGATGAAGCCCACTTTAACAATGGATTTGAAACGCCTGACAAGAAATTCCATTTTTCTCCCGACTGGTCACGCCTGGGTAAAGTGAACGCCAACATGCCAAAGTTTCCAGATCACTATTCGGTTACTGATTCCAGATCGGATGACAAACCGTTTCGACTGGTGACGGCTCCAGCTCGGCACTTCCTCAACACCAGCTTCTCAGAGATGCCCACCTCACAACGGCGAGAAGGAAGACCAACGGCGAAGATACATTCGAGTACTTGTACTGCGCTAAGCCTGGAACACGGCGGACTGGTGCGAATCAGCAATGAGCAGGCGTCGATCATCGTGCACGTTGAAGTTTATGATGATCTACAGATTGACGTGGTGATCGTGGAAAGTATCTGGCCGAGAGCAAATTTTATTGAAGGGGTAGGGGTAAACTCGCTGGTTAGCAGTGATCCAGGCCATGGAATTGGCGGCGCTGTATTTCATGACACTGCAGTGTGGTTGCGAAAAGCAGAAATGTAAAAGAATCAAAGGGGATAGCAGTGGGTCGGAGTACTTTGATCGAAGAGTAGAAAAAGAAATGGTGCCCAGGGGAGCGATCTCTAGAGTAGCACCTAAACCATTCAGTTATAGGCTCTGTTGAAAGAAGCATTGGTTTTCGAACCACCGACACGCGGATTTTCAGGAGACTGCGTGACCGATTCGATAATTGAATCAATGAGTTAAAACTCTGAAATCCGAATGTGCTAAGAAGTGTGCTATAGAAATCGATTAGCCAACATTTAATTCCGCTCCTAAAACAAGTCTGTCCCCTTTATTGTCGAAGAGGGTATATGCGATCATTGACACTGATCGATCCGGTTCGATTTTAACTTTGATCTGGATTAGACAAAATTTCGCCTTGCTGAGTCAATTGGAGCCCATGAGAAAATTTACTTTCAAAGTACGAAACGCAGCTCTGTGCCTGGCGGCTCTGGGTATTTTCTTTTCAACAACTTCTCTAGCACAGGATGCTGCTTCAATCGTTGTATACACAGCTCGTGAAATAGTTACCCTGGATCCGAGTCGGCCGACAGTACAGGCTGTCGCAGTTGAAGAAAATAGAATAGTCGCAACAGGATCACTTGCAGAGATACAACGGTCTTTATCTGGTCAGACTCTGACAATCGATTCCCGCTTCGACGAATTAGTGCTCATTCCCGGGCTTATCAATCAACACGAACATGCCTGGCTCGCCAGTCTCTTGTTCATGACTGAAATCCTGTCCATTGAAGACTGGGTTCTACCCGAGAGGACGGTACGGCGTGCAATAGATACGGCCGATTATCGAGAGCGTCTTGAAAGTATAGTGAGTAGGCATTCTGATCCATCGGAAGTCCTCTATACCTGGGGTTTTCACCAGCTTTTTCATGGCGAGCTGACGCGCGCCGACCTGGACGAAATCAGTGGCACTATTCCTATCGTGGTGATGCAGAGGTCTTTGCATGAACAGATTCATAATACTGCCGCGCTGGAATATTTTGGCATTGACCAGGCCCTGATCGATGGCGCTCCCGAATCGGTGCGCGCCCAGACCAATCTCGCCGAGGGTCATTTCTGGGAGCGGGGGCAGGGTCTGGTCGTGTCTACGGTGTTCGCAGATCTCTTTCGCCCAGCTCGTTACCTCCCAGCCCTGGAGCAGCTGGAAGCCTATTGGCATGCGGCGGGGAGCACGCTGTTAGCAGAACCAGGCGGAAGCGTTTCACCAGCGCTGATTGCATTGCAGAATCAGGTGCTCGGCGACGCAGAAACACCGTTTCGAATGTATTACATAGCAGATGGAAGATCGTTTGTTGGTCGTTATCCAGAAGATGAGGTAATCGTCGAAATTGAGAAGCTCTATGCATCCGCCCAGGGGATGACTGAATTTATTCCCGGGCAGGTGAAGCTTTTTGCCGATGGCGCGATGTTTAGCCAGTTAATGCAAATGAGTGAAGGCTATCTGGATGGTCATCATGGAGAGTGGCTGATGGAGCCCGAGGTCTTCGCCCGGGCTTTTCGAATCTACTGGGATGCCGGATACCAGATTCATGTTCATCAGAACGGTGATGCGGGGCTCGATATGGTTCTCGAGAATCTTGAAGCCAACATGGATCGTAATCCTCGCGAAGATCATCGCACGGTAATTGTCCACTTTGGCTTCTCACGCCCCGATCAAGTCGAGCGCCTGGCAGCGCTTGGTGCAATAGTGAGCGCGAATCCTTTCTACCCGGTAGTGCTGGCTGACCGCTACAGCGAAGTAGGTATTGGGCCCGAGCGCGCACAAGAAATGGTAAGACTGGGAGATTTAGTGCGTGCTGGCGTCTCTCTGTCCTTGCATGCAGATACACCAATGGCCTCTGGCCAGCCGTTGAGGCTCATGTCCAATGCCGTGAATCGAATTACTGTCAGTGGGAACCTGGCGGGTCCAACACAGCGCATAAGCGCCGAACGCGCACTGCGCGCAGTAACTCTTGATGCAGCTTACTCACTAAGAATGGAAGACAAGGTCGGCTCCATCGTTCCTGGCAAGTTGGCTAATTTCACGGTTCTGGTCGAAAACCCCCTGACAGTGTCGCCAGAGGCCATTGAGGACATAGAGATCTGGGGTACGATTCACGAGGGAAGGGTTCTTCCGTTACCTTAATAAAATGGGGTCAGAGTAAAAATACATTAGTTTTGGTGTGCAAATTGGGAGATGGTGCCAAGGAGGACGATTTCTAGAAAGGCATCTAAACTATTCGGCTTTAGACTGTCTTGAAAGAAGCATTGGTTTTCGAACCACCGACACGAGGATTTTCAGTAGACTGCGTGACCGATTCCTCAATTGAATCAATTAGTTAAAATTGAGAAATCAGAGTGTGCTAAAAAGTGTGCTACGGATTCCCGAATAATCTGGATCAAATTACTCTGATCCCTTTGATTTACTAAGAATCGTAGAACATGTTATTGGTTAGATGCTGGATCGAGGCGCACAATGTCTCTTTTCGGCGGAAACCCCATCAGGAATCGTGCCACAAACGGTAGGGGATACTCTGTCGATACTCTATCGAACTCATTCCCTGTCACGATGGCAGCGGTGTAGTCAGCAGTCACATCGTCGATCTCCGCGCTGACTTCGGGCTTAGCCACTAACTCGTGATACCAGCCGCGAGTCCAGTGGTGGGCGGAAACATAGATGTGACCTTCACTAGATTCGAACCATGCTAGCCGCCGCTTAACGCGATTTCCCCCGGCGTCAATCGTAGTGATGTCGAGCATGGGAATGCCGCCCTCCTGGAAACTGGGCTGAAAGTAACCGAGATAAACGGACTCAAAGATTAGCACAAAGACGACATAGATCCCGAATATGCTACCTACCCACTTTAGTAACTTCTTCATATGCACTCCACTTCTTGTTTCGCTTATCAACGCCGCTAAGACTCACACCTGTTACAATCACCGTCACTAAAAAGGAAATTTTATTACTCAGGGATTACAACTAAATACCAGTTCAGCATTAACACACAAATAACGAAAATACGCTGGAGAGTTCGATGAGAAAACGTCAAATCCTATGGCTGGTCCCTACGGTAATCTATGCCCTATTCACCTTCTGGTATACCGATTTCGGTGGGCCTCTAACGGAAGAGGAAATCGCCGATTATTCCGAAACATTGGCAGAAAGAATGGCACCTGACCGGCTGCAATATATCACCCAGTTTATGCGCAATGATACTGGCCGCCAATTCCTGATGGTTAACAATATTGATAACAACGAAAACCCCCCGGATGTAGAGGGAGCCGAGCCTGGCGAGTCGGCTGCCCAGTTGATGGGACGCTATATGGAGCACATGTATGCGCAGTTATCCAAGCGCGCCTCCCACCCGGTGATAGCGGGGAATGCTATTCATGACGCCCTGGATTTGGTCGGTGTGGAGGATTGGGAAACAGCACAACACTGGACCACTGCGGCGATGATGCGCTACCGCAGTCGGAGAACTTTTATGGAGATTATTACCCACCCGGACATGCAGGGCAGGCATGAGTTTAAAATTGCTGCCCTGGACAAAACCATAGCCTACCCCATCGAGATGCAACTCTACTTGAGCGATCCGCGCCTGCTGTTAGCCTTAATTCTTCTGATCGTAACGCTGCTGATAGATAAATTGATACCAATCAGAGAATCAAAGGAGTCAGGGTAACGATTCAGTAGTTTTCATGTCCGCTTTTGGCCGAATGCAGTCATAAGCGAGCATGAAATCAAGCGATTACCCAACGTCCGCTTTTTTGCAAAAAAAAATTTTACCCCTCGAAACCAGTTCCCAATA
>MDTC01048190.1_pt1 | contig 10887 bp, 10 predicted proteins | sample 811181 | NCBI WGS metagenome assembly MDTC01 (sample SAMN05326644, study PRJNA326480) | marine metagenome | isolation source: seawater | place: Pacific Ocean: North | collected 2011 | reverse complement strand
ATTCAGCTTCTGTTTTTTCAGGGTCTTTAGAAGAAGCTCCGTATCTTCCGAGCCTCACTTTCAAGAAGTGATGCTTTCATGCCGTAACGTTCTTGTCGGCGCCGAGCCTCAAATTCCAGGATTTTCAAGGTCATTTTAACTCTCCCCGATCGCAGCGATAAGTTTTTTTCTGTGGATACTTTCAAGGGTCATGATGACATCGATTCCGAATTGTACCTGACTATTATTATTTACTTTATCGACGTTAAATGTGAAGTCTGTATCATCATCTTCTTGTTCATCAGATGTTTCGGTTCTACCCGTGCGATATTTACCGTTACTCCATTCTACGAACTCTCCATCCACGGAAAGTCGCCAAGCATCGACTTCGTCAACTTCGTTGTACCAAATCGTAAATCTTGTGCCCTCTTCGCCCTGAAACGATACCTTTTTCCCATCTGTTTCCGGTGTTTCTAGTGTACTAACTTCTCTAAGTGATTGTGAAACATCCACCGGTCGCATAAGACGATTGAGAAATTCCGTACCCTCTGAGCTAGCCTTAACTATTTCGAAACCAACTACTTTTTTCCTTTTCCAAGCAACGCGTATATTAAAGTCGTGGAGTTCTCCCATATAGCGGATTCTACCTTCATAAACGTCACCTTTAGTGAACCTCTCAAAAGCACGTGGAGAAACGTCTGAGGAGAATCCTTTAGGTGAGATTTCCCTTATTACGAGAATATCCTGATCATTTAGGATTGTTAGATGCTGTTGGGTTACATTATAACGTTCGTATATACGGCGGTTCCTTCGATAAGAACTCCTGGTTGGCTTTATAAGTTCATTTGATTCTTCACCAGAAAATATCTTTTTCTTTAAAAAAATTCGAAACATTTTAGTATTCCATAAACAAGAAAATAGCCCGTAATTTCATTATGCCATAAAAAAAAACAATGAGGGCCCTTGCTTAATAAGGGAAAATTTGTTTCAGCCGATACATTATTTAAAGTCAGGAGTTTATATTTGGTTTTACTATTGCAATTTACTCTGATTATATTTAGTTTCTTGGTAACCCGACCCATTTTTGCAATTAAGACTAATCAGGCTATATATCAGGATCCTTTTGATAAGGCTGCTGGCGGTGCAGATTTAACTAGAGCTTCTCAGGATGCGGTGGCGTTTGCCAATCCGGCTTTATTACCATGGGGTGGAAAGGGTTTTCGTTGGTGGGGTGGCCAGGCTATAGGTCATTATACACCCTCATCTGTGGCTGCAGCGCAATCATTACTGAGTGGGGGCGAGAGTGAGGATGCTAGTGGCGCTGGCAGTATTCTAGATACACTCTTTACAACACCAGTGCGCGTGGGTGCTACCTCGGTGGGGAGTTTGGTTACCAACAACTTTATCGGTACCGGTTTAAATATTCAAAAAATTGATCTGGAGGCTCGTAAATATGGCAGTGTCACCGGTGGGCCTGCAATTCAGTTAGTAGGTGAGAGTTATAGTGGCATTGCCGTTGGTGTTGCGAGTCGTGTTGGGTCGTTTATGTCTATTGGTATTACGCCGAAATATATTATAAAAACAGAGCCGATAGTTGATCTTTCTTTGACCGATACTGCTGCGATCGAAAATCTCGATGCTAATACGATTGCAAATGAACAGACCCCTGCTGGCGGCGGTGGCGCAGATTTAGGCTGGCTTTTATTTTTGCAAGGCTACTTTATGGATTTTCGCCTAGCTTTGAAGGTAGATGATATTGGTAATACAAAGTTTGCTGGTGAGCAGGTAGCTTGGAAGCAAACGACAAATTTAGGCCTGGGAATAACTTTGCATGGAGATATAAATGCTATCCATTTGTCACTCGATTACAGGGATATTGGCAATTCCTATAATGATAAGATCTTCAAAAAGATCTATGGCGGCGTGAAAGTTCTTATTTTTAATTATCTAGGTGTTGCGATAGGTCTTCATCATGGGATTCCGAGTTACGGGATCAGAGCGGATCTTTGGCTTTTTAGCATAGGTGCTACTCAGTACTCTGAGGAGATGACTAATGTCATCGGAGAAAAGAGGAGAGATATTCAGGAAATCTATTTTGCGATGGGTATATAATATGTACATTTTTAAGGTAAATATGCTAAGAATTTTGATGATATTATCTTCTTTTTCTTTGCTAGCTTGTGGATCCGAAAATTTGGCAGAATCTTCGACAGAAAATACACCTGAGGAGAAAGCTAGGGTAGCGATGAGTGCCGAAAATTGGGATTTAGCAATTCAACTCTATACCGAGCTTATAACGGGTAATAGCCAAGAGTATAAGTATCATCCTTTGTTAGCTACATGTTACGCAGGCCGTGCAGGCATTGATCTGTTAAATATAGTGAAAGCTCAGTTCGATGGAAGTAATTCAGCTGAAGGTGGGATATTTTCGACAATTGGGTCTTTTCTACCGCAGAACCCTACAGACTCCCAATTGAATGATATTGGTTCTTCAGTTAGCACGATGGCTGTGATGCCTGAAGATCATCGTTCGGAATCTGGTTCCTATGAATATAGTAGTGAGGCTTTTTTTCAGTTTAATCTTTATACCGTGTCTCAGAGTGTTATGTTTATTAATAAGTTCACTGAAAAAACAGAGACGGGCGAATTGAACGCAGAAAAACTTCAAGAAATGTCTGATAGTGAAGTTGAGGAACTGCTTGGAAATTTAGCTGCAGTTGCTGCAGGTGACGACTCCCTAGCTTCTGGTGTTTCGGAGGCACTGGCTGGTATAAACTCGCAGTCAGGAGTTTCTTCGAAGGAAAAGTTAATAGGCTATATTCAACAGACGCAGTAATTATATTTGGGATGTGTGGTTATAAGCTACTACCTTACAAGAACGAGGTTGTTGCGATGGACGATCACCTTTGAATGACTTTGTGGTAAAATTTCCTTTAGATTTTTTGTATTTAATCCCTTAATTTTTAGAACTTCTTTTGAAGAATATTCCGCTACGCCATGAGCCACAATTCTTTTTCCCATTTTTATGGTAATGCTGTCACCGCGCTTAAATACCCCGTGACAACCTAATACTCCGGAGGGGAGTAGGCTTGATCCTTTTTTTATCGCATTAAGGGCACCGTGATCAATACTAAGATTAGCGCCTGACTTAGCCGTCGCTACTAATCGTTCTTGTCGAGTCGTTAGCTGTTTTTTTTCAGGTTCGAAAAAAGTGCCTCCTCCGGATAAAGCTGAAAGAATTGGTTTGTCTATATGCATCGTGCAGATGATTGCAGGTATGCCACCGGGAGTAATGCGGCGTATAGCGGATATTTTTGATTCCATACCACCGCGTCCAGAGCTACTTCTCCCTTTAAGAGTGACACCTTGTAGTGTATCGCAAGGCTTGACCTTTTCTATTTTTTTAGCGGATAGTCGGCTGGGGTTTTCTGTGAAAACCCCATCTGGTTCGGTCATTATTATTAGCAGTTCTGCATCGATAGCCTGCGCAACCATGGCGGCTAAATGGTCATTGTCGCCGACTGTGATTTCGGAATAGCTAATAGTATCATTCTCATTAACAATCGGGATAATTTTATTTTCTATAATTTTGGTAATTGTATTGATTGTATTGAGGCTTCGAACTTTCGCCCCTAAATCCTGATGTGTCAGAAGTATTTGGGCAACGGTTAGTTTTCTTTTCGCAAAGGCTTTATCGTAAGCACGCATTAGTTTTGGTTGGCCTATAGCACTTAGTGCTTGTAGTTCTGCGATGTCGCGTGTACCGATGCTTGTTTCATAGCTTCTTGCAAGTTGAATAGCTCCGGAGCTGACTAGGACTATCTCGGTGCCCTCGTTATGAAGTTTAGCGCAATCTGCCGCTATGCGATTGATGGACTTGGCAATGATTCCTTTCGAGTTCGTAATACATGATGAGCCAATCTTTACTACGATTCTTTTATATTTATTTTTTCCCATCCTTTAGATCCTTACACTTCAAGTTCTAGTATTGCGAATGACTCGATATGAAAGGTTCCCGGAAAAAAGTCCATAGCAGTTATTTTTTGAATTTTATAGCCGGCGGTTGTGAGTGTTCCCAGGTCTTTAGCCAGGGTGATTGGGTGGCATGATATGTAGAAAATATACTTGGGTTTCTCTGCCGCCAAATATGCGGCGCCGGCTTCGAGGCCGGACCGGGGAGGGTCGACTATAACTAGATTATTTTTCATCTGGGTGGTTTCTACAGTATTCCTTAGGGTTGCTGATTTACGTAGGTAGCTACCTTTGAGCTTATTTAAGGTGAGATTTTTAGCTGCTATTTCAATAGCTGTTTCATCTTTTTCCACGCCTTCTACTTTGAAGCCTATTTTTAAAAGCGGCAGGCTAAGGTTTCCAGAACCGCAGAAGAGGTCGATGATACGGTCGGGTTGAATTTTTGTAATTTCCTTTTGAATGATCTCTTTGAGAGCATTATTCTGAGCATGGTTGCTTTGCTGAAATTGGAATGGAGAAGTTAGGTAGGTTATATCATCTTCCCACCAAATAGCCGCTGGAGCTTTTTTAGCTGCTTTTTGGGTACCTAGCCAATGGATATGGCGCATATCTAATTTTTGTTTTAGCAGTGGGATTATTTTGGTGGGGGTCGGGGGTAATACAGTTAGGTTAAGCTGTGACTCACCGCTTGCCAGGTTTTTTACTTCTTGAATGTGAATCTTGGCTTTAGCTTCAAACTTTAGCTCTAAGCTATTTATTTTTTGTAAAAAGTCGCTAAGCAAGTCAGTTGCTATAGGACAGGTCGTGGTTACGATAACATCGTGTGTAGCTTTTTTGAAGAACCCCCACCTTAAGATACCTTTTTTAGGTTCTCCGTGGATCGTAAGCCTCGGTCGGTATGCTAGCCTTGTTGGGGCTTCGATAAAATTTGGTTTTGGGATTTTTGTTATTTTGCCAATTCGTTCTAACGCATTTTCAAGAATATTGGTTTTCCATTTGTCCTGCTCAATGGGGTCAGCGTGTTGCCACTGGCAACCACCACATTCGTATGCGATCTTACAAGGGCTCTTTACATGGAAACCTGATTTCTTTATCCATTTGGTATTGGTAATCACGTCAAATCGTTTCTTTATCTGGGTTGGTTGGTCTTCGACTATATCTCCGGGCAGTGCGCCGTCGACAAATACCACTTTCCCATCGTCACGCCGAGCTATACCGCGTCCTTCAAATGCCATTTCGAGAATGGTGAGGTGTCTTTTCATGTTCCAATAAATTCCCTGTATATTTAACGACATGCTCTCGTATAGCTTGCATTAAAGTTACTTTGAAACCGTTTCTTAGAGTGTGGCCACCGTTGAAAAGGCAGAGTTCGCATCCAAAGTGGTCTACCAAAATATTCGCATGGGATAAACCAGTGATTCTATCATCAGCACCGGCTATAACTGTAATCTGCTCTTTTGGGATTTTTAGCGGCTTTCTAGTTGGGTCTATACAGGCGAGTAGATCTATAATAGCCTGCTTTTCTTTGCTAATTCCGTCTCGTGACTCTTTTAGCCGGTTTTGGTTCTCGAGAACACTGGCTATGCAAGCGAGAGGAATTACCGGTATTGCGATATCTGGGGGATTGTCTAAGCAAGCAAGGAGGCTAGCGCAGTAGCCACCTAAGCTCATACCGACAGTAATTATTGGGGTATTTGGGTGAGATTCTCTCAGGTGATCTTGGAGGATACGGTAATCGTGCACTGTTTGTCTAACAGCTTCGATTGTAAACCTTTGATCCGAGGCCGGGAACTTAGGTGGGCGTCCCCAATCTTTCTTTAGTCGGCGGGTTCCATGATAAGGTAGAACAAGGTTTATAATATCGAGATCTTCCTTTAGAATATCTTCAATTGGCCAGGTTATTTTTTCTATTGGAAAAAAACCACCTGCGTAGCCATGAAGAGTGATAATTATAGCTTTTGGTTTTTTCATTGAACTGCGATACCAGCGAGCAGTTGCAATTTGATTAGGGTAATTTTCATCGATCTTTTCTTGAAGGTTTCTTTTTTGGTCAAAACCATTTGCAGCTAAAGTAGGCGAAAGCAGTTCAGATCTCCAAAGTGGGCGAGGCCTGCTGTGCCACTTAAGGGTGGTAAAATAGTAGGCCTCTTTATACGGTTTTTGTCCCGAAAAGCTGATGAGAGGTTTCTTAGGGAAAGGGAATATTTCACCACTATCGAAGGTTTTATATATGCCTATAAGCTCCTCTAGGGTTTTTAGCCTAGATTTATGGTCGAGTTTCTCCGGTGCCGAACGGTTTCTCATGTGGCGAGTTGGCTTAAGGGCAGAATGGAGGATAATTTTGTCGACGGCGCTACGAAAAGTATTGGAAAACAACATCTTTTCTCCTCGAGTGATTTTCTATGATTGTAACACTTTGCAGGTTTTGCCATCTTACTGATTGTCGAAGGGTGAAGGTAAGATACTATTATATAACTATAAATAATTTAATCTTAGTATATATAGTATATTTTCTTTAGGTTTTGAAATGTGTTCCGATCCAACCCCTGGGAGGTTGCATTGGGTGCAAAAGATATAGATCGCTATCGAGACAAGCACGAGAAACTGATGAGAGTTCTTGAAGTCGCCTGTAAAATGGCCGAAAAAAGGTCATTAGATGACCTTTTAAGATTTTTATTGGAAAAAGGTGCTGGTGCTCTTTCTTGTGAAAGGACAACGATATTCTTATTGGATAAATCTCGTGGAGAAATATGGTCGAAAGTAGCATTAGGTGAAGGTAAAGTTATTAGGGTAAAGGAAGGCACGGGTATAGCAGGTGCAACAATTAGTGGTAACAAGTTGATTAATATATCCGATGCCTATAAGGATAGCCGCTTTAATAGGGGTGTTGATCTGATGACTGGTTTTCGAACACGGGCAGTTATATCAGTGCCAATGAGTGATAAGCAGGGGGATGTATTTGGTTGCTTGCAGGCGGTAAATAAGGTTGGCGGTGAAGTTTTTGATGTTGAGGATGTCGATTTTGCACGAGCCTTTGCTTCGCAATCGGCTGTTGCTATTGAGTCAGCCAAACTACATGATGAAAATGCAAGGATGATAAAAAAACTGATGGACACCCAGGCTGGACTTCGCGAGCGTATTAATCAAATTCAAATGATAAGAGTGATTGAACAAGCTGCTAATGAGTCTCGATCGCTTACAGGAGTTATGGAATTATTCACTAGTAATCTATGTCGAAGTTTAGAGACGGCAGGTTGTTCCGTGCTGATCGAGTGGAATCAAGGTAAATGGCTATATTACTTGTGTACACGTAAAGGCGGATATCGAGAGATAACTCTAGATAGCTCCACGGCTTATAATAAATTATGTGATGACACCTCTGCATCCATCGATCACCAGGCTCCTGAGAAATTTGACTTTGGTGATTTAGATGCCTTTCATGAGATTGAGGTTAAAAAAAGAGCCTGTTTAAGTTTTGGTTTTCAGAAAATTACTAGTCAAGGTGAAAGTCTCGAAAGAAAAGGGGTTTTGCAGGTTTTCAACGATGAAAGTCGAGACTTTATTCGAAAAAATAATTCCGTTCTAGAGATATTATCTGCAACCTTAACAGCGATTATTAATAAGAAACTACTAGAAGAAACACAAGAGCAATCCAATAGGTTGGCCACTATCGGTGAGCTCTCAGGGACGATATTTCATGACTTTAAGAATCCAATGGCGAGTATCCGAGGCATTGCTGAATTAATAGAGATTTCCGTTGGTAGGATGCCTGAAAAAAAGACGATTCGATTCTCAAAAATTATCAGGAAACAGGTTGATCGGTGTATTGGTATGATCGATGAACTTCTATGTTTTACAAGGGGCGAGACAAATCTATATCTTTCTGAGGGGAGTTTGAAGGCCCTCCTACTCGAGGTAGAAGAAATGTTAAATATAGAAACAGATAGGTCACCAGTAGAGCTTAAGGTTGATAAAGTTGATGACTTGAGATTTAAGTTTGATAAAGATAGATTAATGCGGGTGATCTTCAATTTGACAAATAATGCCTTGGAAGTAATGGAAGACGGCGGTTGTCTAGAGATAAAAGGTTGGTTTGACGCTGATTCTCGCAGGGTGATGCTTTCGGTGACGGATACTGGTCCAGGTATTCCTGATCATATTAGTGAGTCGCTTTTTGAGGTCTTTGTAACCCATGGTAAGAAAAATGGCACCGGTTTGGGGCTTAATATTGCAAGGCAGATTATAGCAGCCCACGGCGGCCAAATTTATCTAGATAATGACTACAAGGGAGGTGCGAGGTTTGTTATTTCTCTTCCCAGCGAACCATCCGGTGAAATTTAGGTATAAGTAGCTATTTGGAGAGGATTACGCTTTTCCTCGTCTTCCTCCTCCTCTGCAGATAAGAAGGCTGCAGCGAAGTCATCCAGCACCTTATTTGGCGTGTGTGCTAGTTTTATCCTGGCACATATTTGGTAGGTTAGCTCGCTGAGGTATGGAAAGGCTAAAACTTGATACTCTAGTTTTGATTCTTTAAGTGGTAGAATGGAGCTTGGCTCGCCCAAAATTTTGAGGTTAAGGCCCATAAAAGTCGTTTTTTCATCAGGTGCCCAGCCGAGCCAGGCGATATCTTCGATTTGAACCCAGGTTACAATTGTGATCTTTTTCTGCATAAGCAGGCTTTCAAAGTTGATGATGTCCTCAGTTACTTGTTTTTCGAATTTGGACCACTTTTCGAGCCACCCTAGTGAGTTTTCTACAGCGCGATCAAGCTCAGGGTTGTTAAACTTTATTTTTTTTGTACTCATGAACTCCCTCCTGCCGTATAACTATTCGGAAAGATATCTTTGTAGTCATAGAAATGTTTTTTGGCTTAGTAAATGTGTCGGGTTAGCTTTGTTAATTGATTTAGTTTAGCCTGATGTAGCTCGTAAAATTTTCTTTGGAGGTGTTGTGTCGTTTCTAGTTTTATCCTTTTTATGTTTTTTAAGTCCATCGATATTGTTTGCTGATGGACAATTAGATCTTGAAAAAATAAGCCAGTCTAGTGGCACCCTTAAAGATAAGGTTAAGCAGCTCAATGGCAAAGATCGTCAAAAAATTCAAAATCTACTGTCGAGTGTTGAGCTTGTGTTGGTAGATCCAGTGCAGGGTAAGTTTGGCATAAAAATTAAAGAAGTTGCGGCATTTCCGCAGCTGGTTAAGGTTGGCATAAAAGCGAACGATGTCATCACAGGCCTCGATGGGGTGGGGCTCACTGTTAGTTCAGGAAGCCTAGCTTTATTCGAAAAGTTAAAAAAACAGAAGGAATTCCTTATTGAGGTGCGACGAAATGGCGCCATCAAAAATATAAAAGTTTTGTTTAAGTAGGGTTTGTATGGATTTTGGCAAGTCTGAGCAGGATATTCTCCGCAAAATAATGATTTGGCGCCGTGACGTGCGGGGGCATCACTTTAGTCAGGAGCCTGTCTCGGATGAGACTGTCAAAGTGCTTTTAGAGGCAGCTATTCTGGCACCGTCGGTAGGCTTTTCGCAGCCATGGCGCTTTGTGTTGGTAAAGGACCCTGCTTTGAGAAAAAGGGTCAAGGAGAGCTTTGATCGAACTAATGAGCTTTCTGCCAAAGCATTTACTCTCGACAAAGGCCGTAAATACCGTAATTTGAAGCTCGAAGGGATTCTGGAAGCTCCGATCAATATAGCTGTCTTTTATAGTGATACCGGTGAGCCTGTCCTGGGTCGTGAAGCCATGCCGGAGACGGGTCCATACAGTGTGGTTTGCGCTATTCAAAATATGTGGCTGATGGCTCGGGCCCACAACTTAGGTCTTGGTTGGGTCAGTATTCTAGATTCAGGGCGGGTCTCCTCGATTCTGAGTGCTCCAAAGAATATGCGTTTGATTGCATACTTGTGTATTGGATATCTTAACACACACGATGATGAGCCCGAATTAAAAAAGAAAGGTTGGGAGCGCGCGGTGCCTATGGATGATCTAGTTTTTACAGATGGTTTCTCGGAATTACTGCACTAGTTAGTTGTGTTTGTTGGCTCTATCATTGCTTTGACCAGAGCTTCACTGATAGTTAAAGGAGAAAATGGTGGGGCCACAGGGACTTGAACCCCGGACCTACCGGTTATGAGCCGGTAGCTCTAACCAACTGAGCTATAGCCCCCTGGAAGGCTGGAATCCTAACAAAAAACCCCTCCTAGAACAAGCGGGGTTTTCAATTAACTTTCAATAAAGGCTTTTAGCCTTTTACTACGTGAAGGATGGCGCAGTTTGCGAAGGGCTTTAGCTTCTATTTGTCGAATTCTTTCCCGGGTTACATCGAAGTTTTGACCTACCTCTTCCAGAGTATGATCGCTGCGTTCGCCAATGCCAAAGCGCATTCTGAGGACCTTCTCCTCTCGAGGGGTTAGGGTAGCTAATGCTTTGGTAGTTTGTTCCTCAAGATTACTTGAAATAACTTTTTCAGATGGTGTGTTCTGTGTCTTGTCTTCAAGGAAGTCGCCAATGTGGTTATCTTCTTCTTCCCCAATCGGGGTTTCGAGAGAGATGGGTTCAATGGCGATCTTGAGTACTTTCCTTACCTTGTCTACGCCCATTTCCATCCGTGCCGCAATTTCTTCTGGGGTAGGTTCACGACCCATCTCTTGAACCAGGAATCGGCTGGTGCGGATTAACTTATTGATCGTTTCGATCATATGCACTGGAATTCTTATTGTTCGCGCTTGGTCTGCGATAGCACGGGTTATGGCCTGCCTTATCCACCATGTAGCATAGGTGGAAAATTTGTAACCACGCCGGTATTCGAACTTTTCCACTGCCTTCATTAGGCCAATATTTCCCTCTTGGATTAGGTCTAAGAACTGCAGTCCACGGTTGGTGTACTTCTTAGCTATCGAGACCACTAGCCTTAGATTGGCTTCCACCAACTCTTT
>MDTC01227573.1_pt1 | contig 10888 bp, 9 predicted proteins | sample 811181 | NCBI WGS metagenome assembly MDTC01 (sample SAMN05326644, study PRJNA326480) | marine metagenome | isolation source: seawater | place: Pacific Ocean: North | collected 2011 | reverse complement strand
TTCTCTCGGAAAATCCTTGGCAGACTCCGAGCACTGCAAGCCCTATCCATTCCTGGAGCAGATGGTCAAGTCCATCGATTTCAAGTTCCAGGCGTTCCAGGAATTTTTGGAAATAATTCCGGGCTTCCAAAGAACAACATTCCAGGTTGATAGGAGCCAGGTCCCTGGGTGTTTTCTCCCCTATCTTCGGATCCAGCAGCCGATGAGCATCAGGTTTTTTCATCAGGGTTCTTTAAAGGCAGATTCGGTGTTGTTTCTGGTTCGTATGCCTTGGACATAGATCACAACATCTGCTATTATAATATGATTATTCATAGATAAACTTGTGACATGTCTGGAGTCAATCCCTATATCGAACAACCTGAATTCAAGGTTTCCAAGCAGTCTTACCAGGTTACTTTCCAACCGGTGGGAAAGACGGTGAATGTGAACGTGGGAGAAACGCTCGAAAATCTTGATGGATTACCAGGGTCACTCCTCCAGTTGGCTCAGGTTAATGATATCGATCTGGATCATAGTTGCGGAGGAGTATGTGCTTGCTCAACCTGCCATGTCATAGTCCGTTCTGGTCTCGATTCCTGTAATGAAGCGACTGAGGATGAAGAAGACATGTTGGACTTGGCGCCGGGGCTGCAGCCACAGTCACGGCTTGCGTGCCAGTGCGTCCCTGATGGTTCAGCCAGTGTCGTCGTCGAGATTCCAGAATGGAACCGCAATCTGGTCAGCGAATCCCACTGACGATGATCACCCTGACAGAAAACGCGGCCAAGGAAATCCGAAAAATCATGGCCGAAAACGAATTGGGCGATGATGTCGCAGTGCGAGTTGGGGTAAAAGGAGGAGGTTGTTCAGGATTGACCTATACCTTTGATTTTGATTCAAACCAAACCAAATTCGATTTGGAATATGAATCTGAAGGATTACGGATCCTCGTAGATAAAAAAAGCAACCTTTACATCAAGGATACCGAGATCGACTGGAGTTACAGCCTTATGGACCGTGGGTTGAAATTCAACAACCCGATGGCTAAATCCTCCTGTGGATGTAAAACCTCTTTCATGTTCGACTCTCCTCAGCAAGAAGAAGATTTCAAGCCGAGTTGGATGTAAGAATCTCAAACGATGAATCCATGGACCCCAATGAGTCTTGAAGACCAGATCCGCAGTGCAGTCGAACAGGCAGTACCAGATTCGACAGTAGAAGTCACAGGCAACGGCAGCCATTTCAGCCTGAGAGTGACCTCGCCTGACTTTGCCGGAAAGAAAACCTTGGAAAAACAGCGTATGGTCTATGGGGCTTTGAAAGAACTGATGGCAGGCAGTAATGCACCGGTTCATGCCATTGACAGTCTTGAAACCTTGGTTCCTGAAAACTAAATGCATTCCAAGTCGGATTCTCGATGATCAAAGTCAAAAAGAAACGCATCACATTCTCAAAAGACCTCGATGTTAAATTTTCCGGGAAACAGATCAAGGAAACCGAAAACGAAATCACCATCGAAGGAGAGGATGAAGAATCCTACCTCAAGATCTACAATCCTTTCCATCGTGTGGCCAAATTAATCCTTTACGAAGGTGACACCTGGGTCGATGCAGAGAGCATGAACAAGATCGGGGACCTGGATCTTTCGGAACTTGGTCTTGAAAACCTCGACCTGAAATAATCACCACATCCTCCATTCTTCCTCAACTCAATACCTAGAAAAAAGGGCATTCCATGAGCGAAACAGAAAACCCGTCACTTCCCAGCATCAAGATGCAGACCTCCCAGGGTGAAATACACATCGAGTTGTTTGAAGATGAGGCTCCAAATACGGTGGCAAACCTGATTGAATTGAGTGAACAGGGATTTTACAACGGATTGATCTTTCACCGGGTTATCGGTGATTTCATGATCCAGGGAGGATGTCCGGAGGGAACAGGCACAGGTGGGCCGGGATACCGTTTTGCCGATGAATGTCATCAGGATCGGCGTCATGATGGACCGGGGATGCTTTCGATGGCCAATGCCGGACCGAACACCAATGGATCGCAGTTTTTCATCACCCACTCCGCCCAGCCCCATCTGGATGGCAAACATACTGTCTTTGGACGCGTGATGCAGGGCCAGGACGTAGTGGACAGCATCAGTCAGGGAGATGAGATCCAATCCATCACCGTGTTGAACAAACGTGATCACGAATACAAGGTGAATAAATTATAAAATGTCATCCAGCCCAATTTAGATGGCAGACAATGCACATGGAAGTGCCGCATTCATAATTTCCGATACAGAATGCCTTTCCGGTTTTTCCCATCCTGGTGAGACGGTCTGCATTTCCATTAAATTCTAACAATCCTGATTCAGGAGATGCTTCATGAGTGAGACGATCATTCCCTCCGACATAGTTGATGAAATGCGCGATTCCTATATGGAATATGCGATGAGTGTGATTGTTGGAAGAGCTTTGCCCGATGTGCGAGACGGCCTGAAGCCGGTCCATCGGCGGGTACTTTTTTCCATGAGCGAGCAGGGCAACGAATTCAACAAACCCTTTCGTAAATCAGCTCGTGTGGTAGGAGATGTGATCGGCAAATACCATCCTCATGGTGATTCTGCAGTTTATGACACCATCGTCAGGATGACCCAGGCCTTTTCGATGCGCTACCAACTGGTGGATGGTCAGGGCAACTTCGGTTCCGTTGACGGGGATTCCCCTGCGGCGATGCGTTATACCGAAGTAAGGATGAAACGCATAGCCCAGGATCTGATGATTGACCTGGACAAGGACACCGTTAATTTCCAATCGAATTATGATGATTCCCAGGAAGAACCGGTAGTCCTGCCGACACGAGTACCGAACCTGCTCTTGAATGGTTCTACCGGAATCGCTGTCGGGATGGCAAGCAACATCCCCCCGCACAACCTGACCGAGTTGATGAATGCATTTTTGTATTACATCGAACATCGTCATCAGGCCGATATTGCGGAACTGATGGAGTTGATTCCTGGCCCCGATTTTCCAACCGGTGGGACCATTGTCGGTAAACAAGGAATTTATGAAGCCTATACTACCGGCCGAGGCATCATCCGTGTCCGTGCCAAAACCCACACTGAGACGTCCAAGGACGGGCGGGAATCCCTGATCATCACAGAACTGCCGTTCATGGTGAACAAGGCAATGCTGCTTGAGAAGATCGCCGATCTGGTCCGCCAGAAAAAAATCGATGGGATTTCAGACCTGCGTGATGAATCCGACCGCAAAGGGATGCGTGTGTTCATCCAGATCAAACGTGGAGACAATCCCGATGTGGTCCTAAGCAACCTCTACAAGCACACTTCGATGCAGAACAGTTTCGGGATCAACATGCTGGCGATTGTAGACCGTCAGCCGAAGATTCTGAACCTTCCGCAAGTACTCGAACTGTTCCTTCAACACCGGATCGAAGTTGTCACCCGGCGTACCCGTTACGAACTGCAACAGGCGGAAAACAGGATGCACATCCTGGAAGGCCTAATGATTGCCCTGGCCAACCTCGATGATGTCCTGGAAATCATCCGCGCCGCCGAAAACGGTCCTGCCGCAGAAAGTGTGCTTACCGAACGCTATGGGCTGTCTTCCAGACAGGGTAAAGCGATTCTGGACATGCGCCTGCAACGGCTGACCGGACTCGAGCAGGAAAAGATTCGAGACGAACACAAAACCGTTGGAGAGGCAATTGCAGATTTTCAGGACATCTTGGCCACTCCAGAAAGGGTGATAAGCATCATTCGCGAAGAATCCGAAGAAATTCGGGAGCGTTATGGAGATGAAAGACGAACGGAAATCATCGAGGGAGATCATTCCATCCTGATTGAGGAATTGATCAACGAAGAAAACATGGTCGTTACCATCACTCACGCGGGTTACATCAAGCGCAGTTCCGTCAGTGACTACCGGCTCCAGAGACGTGGAGGTAAAGGGCGTCTGGGAATGTCCACCAAGGATGAGGATTTTGTGGAACGCATGTTCGTCGCCTCAACCCATGATTATCTGTTGTTTTTTACCGACCGGGGACAGGTTTTCCGGAAGAAGGTTTTTGAATTGCCACAGGCCGGGCCGACGGGTCGTGGCAAAGCCGTCATCAACCTGTTGCCGCTTCGTGAAGGTGAAAAGGTCTGTACCTACCTCAATGTGCCTCAGGAAAGTGAGAACCAGTTCATCATGATGTGTACTGAAAAAGGAATCTGTAAAAAAATCCCAATGCTCGACTGTGCAAAGATCCGGGTTACTGGGGTGCGTGGGATTTCTCTCGATGAAGGAGATTCACTGATTTCGGCCCAGCTCACCAACGGACGCCATACCTTATTCTTTGCAACACGAAACGGAATGGGACTTCGGGTGCACGAATCGGTATTCAGACCCATGGGCCGCCAGGCACGAGGCGTCATCGGCATCCGGATGAAGAAAGGAGACCGGGTCGTCTCTGCAATTGCCTTGAGTGGAGCAGGCACTCTGTTGACGGTAACAGAAGGCGGTTACGGCAAAAAGACTCCCACCGAGGATTACACACTTTCAAAAAACCGAGGCAATCAGGGGATGCGCACCATCCGTATCACGGAACAGAACCGTCCAGTGGTCCGCGTTCTGGAAGTGGAGGAAGACCATCAGCTTTTCATCATCACCCAGTTTGGGAAACTGATTCGAATTCCTGTGGAAAACATTCGCATCATCGGAAGGGTGACCCAGGGGAACCGACTGATTAAACTCAATGAGGGTGAAAGTGTGATAGCCGTGGCAACGGTCATCGAGGAGGAAGAAGAGGATCTGGATCAGACTGCTGACGATCCGGAAGCTCCAAATACTTCTGAACCCGACCCACAGAGTTGATCGAAACCAGTGCAGGTAGAGGGAAACGCAGATGCTGAAGTTTTCATTTTACCAATTCCAATCTCGAAGGGTCTAACGGTTTAGGTCCTTCCAGGACATTCCTATCCTCCATCAGGACGGTTCAGCGAGGATCTCTGGATTGCTCAGTGGGCCTCCAACAGTGGCTCATTTTCTGCATTTCAATTTCTGCAATCTTTTAACTGCCGGCATTCCTCAGGCAATGTCCGGCCGCAAAACCTTAGCCACAGCCGTTTTCATGAAGCCGCTGATCCAATACCTTCTGCTGGGCCTCAGTGTCCTGGCATTCGCAGGAGGCACAGCCTCTGCAGCCAATTCCGGGCACATGCTGGACAATATTGAACTGATTCCAGGAGAAAAAACTTCTTACCTGACCCTGAAGGGGTATTTTGAACCGGAACTGTTTCAGGAAATCTCGGTTCAACCTGATGAATCCGGAAGGGAAACGCTGGTAGTGATTCCCAATGCATTCATCAACAACCTGCTGATACCGAATCGGGAGTTTAATCAATTCCCGGCAGAAAACCTAATCCGGCAAATCCAGCTCGAGGAAGACATTCGTGAAGAAGCAGGAAACCAGGTGAGATTCCTTGTCAATCTTAAAATCAGCCTGGCCCAGGAAATGGAAATTGCTCTGGAAATTGAGAAATCAACTCCAAGGCAGCTCACTTTTTCCCTGATTCCTTCTGGCAGGTTGGTAAGTCCAGATACGGACAAAGCGGAGGTCACCGATGTGTTGGCCCAACCTCCACCTGAGGAATCGGTACTGTTGCATCCCGTTTTTGCAATGCTTGCCTACCGTCAGCCGATTCGGCTCAATGTTTCGGTGCTCAATGCTTCCCGCCATGTGGGTGGTGCCCAACGTCTGGCGATTTTGCTGGAACGGCAGCAGCGTCGAAGGATCGAACAACGGGTTGGAATGCGTCTTGAAGTGGTCAATATTTCCTCGGTCCAGGAACAGATGATTCTGCCACGGACCAAGATCTATTACCGGCCGAACATGCTCAAATCCGCTATCACCCTAGCGGACATCATCCCCGGCGAACAAACTGTTGAACCAATGCCGCTGAACCGTGGGACCAAACCGACAACCGATGTGGAAATTTATGTGGGACAGAATTTCGAATAAACTGCTGGTCCTCGGGGGACTGCTTCTTCTTGGACTGCTTTTTCAAGGCAGTGTCCAAGCTTTTCCAGAATACACTTCACGCGAAAACGCAATACGCCTTGCGGATGTGCTGGACAAAGGGTTTTTCCGTGGTTCACGCATCACATCTGTTTTTGTAAAAAACCGTGGAGAAGACGAATACTACCTGCAGGCGATCCTGGACGATGGCTCGAGTCGGCTTTGGACCCTCGACAGCATCTACGACTGGTCCAAGAATGATGATCTCATTCTGTCTGGAAACCGTGCACTGATCTTCCCTGTCGCGGGTAGTACCGAATTTGACATCCTCTACAAAAATGATTTCTACCGGATGGTACTTCAGGCCACAGCCTACCTGAAGATCTTTGGTCCCCATGACCCGATGGAAGGCAAGAACATCCAGATGGCCATCCGCAAGTTCAGGATCATCGATTTTGGAGAAGAAGGAAGTTATTCCACCGATGAGATGGGGCATCGATACCGTTTTGTGCTTGAACTGGAAAACGGGATCCGTGAGTTTCTAACCTATTATGATGCCTATCGATTGTTTCAGAGCGGGGCTTTCATCAATCCCTCAGAAGGGGAAGTGGTGCATCGCAGACCCTACCAGGTAAGGGAATTGGCAGAGGTCGACCGGCATCTGGAGGATGAACTTCACAACATCTGGAGCTTCGGTGTGGAGGTGATCTTCGACCGTCCTGTGGAATTGCTTTCCGAACAATTCGGTTATCAGATTGTCGAACAAAACCTGAGGGATCCGGAAACAGGGAAAAGACGCAATCAGTTTTTCGTCAATGTTATCTTTCCCAATACCATTAAAAACCGTGACGTTCCAGGTTTCCGTAACCTGGATTATCTGAGTTATGTGGAAATTGTCACCGACGTTGAGCACCAGATGCGCGTCATGCTCAGGGCCCAAGTCAATCCTGAAGCGCTGGAACTGCCCCCTTTTGTTGAAGTCACAGATAGAAATTCGGTGATCATTCACTTCTTCAGCGTTACTGACCAGAGTATTGCAAGACGGAAGGATTTCATGCAGTCCCGGTCCCCGATGACCATGGCCGGTTCACTGATTTCTCCGGATGGCCCGCAATCCCCGTTCGAATTGGAATATCTTAAGGCGGTCGAACTGATCCGATCCGCCCAGCGGCAGCCGGATACCCACCTCAAAGTGGAAACCTACCTTGGAGCCATCGAGGCCTTACGTAAATCCTCCATGCAGGCTGAAAACGATGCCCAGATCACCCAGGCCCTTAAACAACGTGATGTCCTGCTCAAAGTGTTGCCTGAAATGATCATCAGCAATAGTCAGATGAGCATCCTGGCCCTCCAACAGTCAGGACAGCAGGTTACCGAAGAAAATCGGAAACAACTCCAACTCCAACTCAATTTCGCACGTAAGCATGCTGTTACTGATGAGCAGCTGCAGAAAATTGAGTCCCTGCTCAATATCCTAAAATAACCCCGATGGAGGCATTTGCCTCTTGCCTCCATCCTAGGTAACCTGACTACTTGTCGAGGTGTGGCGCAGCCTGGTAGCGCGCTTCGTTCGGGAGGGCAACCAACCCCAGTTATCTCCTTGTAATTATTTAATAAATTTAAAATCAGACCCGTCATGCACCTCCGAAAATACCCGTAAATGGGGCATTTTTCGGAAGCGACCCGTCATGCACTTTGGACAAGAAAATCTAATTGAGGAGGGCTTGTTCCTTGTCGATCTGGTCCACCAGATCGGTGAGGTCAGATGGTTTTTCTCCTGAGGTGTAGTGGCTTTCGGTGGTTTCGATTTCTGAGTGTCTGCCGAAGTGCTTTGAGGCGTTTGGATTCTTCTCCCAGATGTCGTTCAACCTCGCCTTTCTGAACCAGTGCAGGCAGCCACCTTCAATTCCCATTTCCTTCAGGATTATTTTAATTCCTTTGGTCATTCCATCCGGTGATGCGAACCACACCGATCCATCCGATTTATCCAAAAACCACCGCTCCTCCGGTTTCCGGTTTGCCAGGTCCTCTTCTAAAAATGGGACCAGATAATCCACGATAGGTTGATAGTCAACTCCCTCCCCGGCTTTGGGTCGGAATTTCACCTGGATCGGGTTTCGTTTGAAATCGGTTCCACCGTCTTCATTGATCGGTTCGATGTAAATCCTCTTGGCTTCTAAATCAATATTCCTCAACGGAAGGGAGTAAACTTCACCGCGGCGCATCGAGGCATAATTGGCAAGCAGGTAAATCCGCAGCAAGGTCCGGAAACGGTCATGTTCGGTGGTCCGGTTTTTCTTCCGGTATTCCTTTTTCGACCACTTGGAAACTTCGGCCCGGAGTTTAGCTTCCACACTTTTTCGTTGATCAATCGAAGGAATTGCAGTCCGGTGTTTTTTTAGTTTCTTACTGGGAAGGAGGAGTTTTTTAGGTCTCCCTGGAATCATCTCCTCTAAAGAACACCAATCAAAAAATCGGTTCAAGTGACCGCCTATGGTCCTGACCGTGATCGGAGAGAGGGTTTCATGTGGATTTTTTAATTGAGGAAGTGTGGGGGCAAGCTGCCTGAATTTATTTTCCACATTTTTGGGAAATTCATTAATTTTATGATCCTCGAAAAGATTCACATATCGGTTGAAGCTGTTTTGGTGGCTTTGGATCGTATCTGTCTCCAGCTTATCCTGGAAAGTCTTCAAGGATACACGTTTCATCAAATCCTCCTCCTTATACAAGGCCCACAAATCCGAAATTGTTTTAGGCTTTTTGACAATGGACTGGCTTTCATCTGGAGCCACCGAAGCCAGGTATCCTAAGTGTTCTTTAAATTTCCTGACATCCTCCCGGATCAGTTTCATATATGTGGATTTCTCCCTATTTTTACCCGAGGGTGTTTTTGTGTAGAGGGTCAGTTTTGCGGCAGGGTTTTTTGGATCGCCACCTTCAGGGAGAAAAAATCTTCGTGCATTGAAGTGTTCCTTCTGTGAGCTGGATTTGTCTGCATGTAGGAATACCCGGATATAAAATTCACCCTCGACAGTCTTCCAGTTTTCTTGCTTGATGGTCCTTTTCCGGGCATCGCATTTGATGATTGAAAATTCTTTTCGTTCCTGAGCCATGATCCTCCTTATTTGTTCCTAGATGAATTCTTCATTTCTTCGATATGCCTGTCTTCAGCCTGGGCATCTGCCGCCATATCCTGCAGATGTTCCTCGTGCATTTTCTCGAAAATCTCCTCCTGCAAATCCTCTGGGACATCATCGATGGTCCATTTTTCAGGAGGCGGCTTTGGCAGTCCCAGAATCGCTTTTGTATTACCCGCATCAGCCATTTCTTTGTTGTGGCGGATTTGATGCTCATAGACAGCAACGAGCTTTTCTGCAGTCTCCATGCGGAGTTTGGTCCGGTCCAGGTCCTCTTTTACAAGATTTAGTTCCTTTACCGCGCCATCGTATGTTTTCCCAAGTCGGCCATACTTAAATTCTAATTTTGATAAATCATTTTTGTACTGAGCAATTTCATCAGAAGAAGCTGAATCTCCTGAATTGGCTTTAATGTTTCGTTCAAGAATGGCCCAACTGATGGCCACTTCCTTTGGCTTCTTCTTCGGAGAATTTGCTACTGTGGTTTTAGCATCCTCTATGTATTGCCTCTGCTTAAAAGTAGTGATCTCCAACTCACCCTTTTTGATCAAATCTCTGTCCCCTTTGGTACGGTTAGCAAAAACTCTGTCAAATTTATCAGGATCCAATGCCGGGATGGATTGTTCAGGATATTGGGCAAGCAGAGGGGGGATGGCATTTTCGACCACTAACCCATTTTCAGAGTAGTGCCATTCTGCGGTCCTTCCGTAAACCCAGCCCCGAAGGCGTTTGTACATATCCGGGATCAGATTATCCACTTCATGCTCTCCAAGGGAGTACCATTCCTTCCCCTGCCGTATCAGGGCTTTTTCCACCTGATCGAACATCAAAAGCATGTTGCTTGGGGTCATCCGGGAGCCTCCAGCCTCTATCCGTGCCATCTGATTTTTAGTGACTCCAATTGAATAGCCCATACCTTCCAGGGTTAGTTCCAAAACATCACTGCGGATTGTTTTTACAAAGTTAGGGAAATCAGTATTAAAATATGCCTCTGATGAGGCCCGAGGTGCGTTTTCCCAGTCCCTATAAAAAACCGCCCCATCCTCAACCTGAAGGATCAACAATTCCTTCAGCCTCATCCTTTCTTCTTCTTTAGCTTCAGCAATCAATTGCGCTTGGAATTCTTCATCATCCTGATGTTGTTCGGCCCAGGCTGCTTGCTGGGCAATCTTCTGTGCAACTTCAGCTTTTGTCATCCCATACCAAAGTTCTCCATCCTTTAGCTTTGGGTCATAAAGGTCGTGCTGATCCTCTTCTTCAGCCACCTTCTCTAATTTTTCATCAACCATGATATTTATCTATTTATGTGGTGATGCTGGTAAACAAATGGTTCTAAATGCCAACAAATGTGATCAAGTGTTAATAACTATGAACAAATAATAACTCGATAGCAAGTTTTAATGAATAAAATAGAGAAAATCCTACATATATAAAGGTATTAAACCGTTCCGTTAGAAGCTTACCATTTTATATATATCCCTGTAATGTTACTTTTTTTAATAACTATTATGATTACTTGACAGTTAATTATGGTTATGTTTTACTTGTGAGGCAACACGAAAACCTCCAAACGGGAATTATTTCATGAGCAACCAAACCATTCCAGGATGGCTGACCACGGAGCAAGCCTGCCAGATCCTCCGAATCAGCTATTCAAAATTCCGGCGGAACATCATGCCGAATCTGGATTCGGTGCAGCCTTCTGGCCGCTGTGGCCCAAGGTTTTTCCAAGAGGCTGAAATTTTAGAATATGCA
>MDTC01208267.1_pt1 | contig 10890 bp, 9 predicted proteins | sample 811181 | NCBI WGS metagenome assembly MDTC01 (sample SAMN05326644, study PRJNA326480) | marine metagenome | isolation source: seawater | place: Pacific Ocean: North | collected 2011 | reverse complement strand
TTTATATTAAAGAATTAAATCAAATTTACAAAGTTCATAATTTGTTAGAAACAAAAATACCTAAAAATTTTGAAATATTATGTAAAAAGTCTTTAAAAGCAGTAAAAAATAATAAAAAAATTATTTTCTTTGGTAATGGTGGTAGCGCATCTGACTCAATGCATTTAGCTACTGAACTTGTTGTTCGATATAAAAAAAAAAGGAGAGCGATTAATGCAATTTCCCTTAGCTCTAATATTGGAGCAGTAACAGCAATTGCAAATGATTTTAATTTTAAGCAAATTTTTTCCCGTCAATTAGAAGCATGTGCCCAAAAAGGTGATATATTAATTTCTTTAACTACCTCAGGAAATAGCAAGAATATTATTGAAGCTGGAAAACTTGCGAAGAAAAAGAAGTTGGAGCATTTTTCTCTAGTCGGTAATAAGGGTGGTAAAATAAAAAATTACTGCACTTTTCCAATAATTATCCCTTCATCTACTACATCTATAATACAGATCTATCATATTACTCTCGGCCATATCTTTTGTGAATTCCTAGAAAAAAGTGTTTAAGTGAAAAATATAAAAAATTTTCCAGAAATTGATCTTGTCATATTAGCTGGCGGTAAAGGATCTAGAATTAAAAATAAGATTAAAGACTTACCCAAGCCAATGGTGAAAATATCTGACAAACCTTTTCTGGACTATTTATTAAATATATACTGTTCATATCCCTTCAACAAAATTTATATTATGTGCGGTTATAGATCATCTAAAATAATAAAAAGATATCACGGAAAAATAATTAATTTTGTAGAAATTGAATGTATTACGGAAAATAAACCCTTGGGAACTGGTGGATGCTTAAAATTACTTCTTAAAAAAATTTCAAAGCATTTTGTTTTAGTAAATGGAGATACTTATTTTGATATTGATTATAGTTTTTTCTTTAAAAAAAATATTCAAAATAAAAATATAATTTCATTGGTTAAAAACAAAAATTATAAATCAAATACAAAACTAATCAATCTTGATTTAAAAAATAATAAAATTATTTTTAAAAAGAAATCAACTTTCATTAATGGTGGTGTTTATTTTTTAAATGCTAAAATTTTAAATTCGTTAAAAAGAATAAAAAAAAAATAATTTCTCATTTGAAATAGATTTTTTAAATGATCAAATAAATAAAAAACTAATGTATGGCAAAAAGTATAATAATTTTTTTATTGATATAGGGACTGTAGAAAATCTTTCTTTTGCTAAACAAAGATTAAAAAAAATTACAACAAAACCCGGTGTCTTCTTGGATAGAGATGGTGTAATAAATATTGATAATAATTATGTATATAGAATATCTGACTTCGACTTTAATAAGGGAATAATTAATTTTTTAAAAAAGATTACTAAAAAATTTTATATTTTTATAATAACTAATCAAGCTGGGATCGCTCATGGAAAATATAAACTCCAAGATTTCTTCAAACTTCAAAGAAATATAAAAAAATATTTTTTTTTAAAGAATATTTTAATAAACGATGTACAATATTGTCCATATCACCCAAAAGCAAAGATAATGAGATATCGTAAAATATCTAAATTTAGAAAACCAGGTAATCTGATGATTGAAAGTATACTAAAGAAATGGAATATAGAAAAAAATAAATCTTTTATGATAGGTGATCAAAAAATAGATGAAATTTGTGCAAAGAAAAGTAATATAAAATTTTATTATTACAAAAAACTAAAATTATAATGAAAAAAATTAAAAAACAGTCTAGGGCATTTGGGTTTCTTTTTTCGATATTATTTGCATTATTAAGTTTGTATTTATATTTAAAAAATATTGAGTTTTTTTTTATATTTTTAGTTTTTTCTTTATTATTTTTCGGTCTTGCAATCTTCAGTCCTCTTTCATTAAGAGTATTAAATTTTATCTGGAGAAAACTTGGAATTTTTTTAGGTATGATTGTATCGCCTATTATCTTGTCAATTATTTACTTTTCTCTATTTACTTTAACAAGAATTTTTTTAATTTTTGCTCGAAAAGACTTGCTTGATCTTAAAAAAAATAATATTGGGAACACCTATTGGAAGGTACGATCTAATCCACTTAATAATATGAGTGATCAATTTTAATTATCATGAAAGAAATAATTTTAGAACTTTGGAAATTTATTAAAGTAAGAAAAAAGTATTGGTTATTGCCTATTATTATAGTTCTTTTAATGGTGGGAGGATTGTTGTTTGCAACGCAAGGTACAGTCATAGCTCCATTTATTTATACGATATTTTAGCATGAAATATATTTTAGGAATTTCTTGCTATTACCATGATAGCGCAGCATGCTTAATCCGAGATGGAGATATAGTATTTGCGATTCAAGAAGAAAGATTAACGAGAGTTAAACATGACCCCGCATTTCCTATAATGTCAATAAAGGAAATATTGAATAGATTCAATATATCATTTAATGATATTGAGGTAGTCGTATTTTACGAAAAACCTTTTCTTAAATTTGAAAGACTTCTAGAAACATACGTAGCTTTTGCGCCATGGGGCACTAAATCCTTCTATAAATCTATGCCCTTATGGATTAAGGAAAAGCTTTTTCAAAAACAACAAATTACCAATGAATTAAAAAAAATAGATGCTAACTTTGATAAAAATAAAATTAAATTTTCAGAGCATCACCTTAGTCATGCAGCTAGCGCGTTCTACCCCAGCCCTTTTAAAGAAGCTGTAATTTTAACTTTAGATGGTGTAGGCGAATGGTCAACCACTACAATATCAAAAGGGTCAGAAAACAAAATCGAAATTTTAGAAGAAATAAATTTTCCACATTCTTTAGGATTGCTATATTCAGCTTTTACATATTTTTTAGGTTTTACTGTTAATAGCGGAGAATATAAACTTATGGGATTAGCACCGTATGGAGAGCCAAAATATAAAAATTTAATTTTAGAAAATTTAATAAATGTCAAAGATGATGGTTCATTTAAAATGAATATGTATTACTTTGATTATGCGACTGGTTTAACTATGACAAATAAAAATTTTGAAAAATTATTTAATCTCAAAGCTCGTAAAAAAGATAGTGAACTAAAAAAAATACATATGGATATGGCTGCATCTGTGCAAGTTGTCATTGAAGAAATAATTTTAAAAATTTGCAAATATATTAAGACTAAGTACTCATGTGATAACTTATGCTTAGCTGGAGGAGTAGCTTTAAATTGTGTTGCTAACGGAAAAATTATTAAAAATAAAATTTTCAAAAACGTGTGGATTCAACCAGCGTCAGGAGACGCAGGTTGTGCTCTTGGTTCAGCTTTAGCTTATTGGTATATTGAGAAAAAAAATTCAAGAATAATCTCCGAAAAGGTTGATGGAATGAAAAATGCGATGCTAGGTCCTTCATATTCTGAAGAGGAAATAGAAAAAAAGCTTACAAGTTTGTCAGCAAAATTTGAAAAAAAATCTTATGACGAAACTATAAACTTTACATCAGAAAGTATAATACAAGGTAAGGCGATTGGATGGTTTCAAGGTCGCATGGAATTTGGACCCAGAGCTTTAGGTAACAGATCTATTATAGCTGATCCAAGAAATGAGAGTATGCAAAAAAATTTGAATTTAAAGATTAAATATAGAGAAAGTTTTAGACCTTTTGCTCCTGCTCTTTTAAGAGAAAATATAAGTGATTTTTTTGATTTGGATGTCGATAGTCCATACATGCTTGTTGTATCAGAAATAAAAGAAGGGAAAAAAATTAGTTCCGATAGTAATTCTGAGTTAAACGGTTTAGAAAAACTAAATTATAAAAGATCTGAAATTCCTGCAATCACACATGTTGACTATTCAGCAAGACTACAGACTGTAGATCACAATTCTAACAAAAAATTCTATGATTTAATTAAATCTTTTTATAAGAAAACAGGTGTAGCTGTACTAATTAATACATCTTTTAATGTCAGAGGAGAGCCTATTGTTTGTACAGTTGAAGATGCATATAAATGTTTTTTAAAAACAAACTTAGATATTCTCGTTATAGAAAATTTTATACTATTGAAAAATGAACAAATTAAATAACTTTTTTATGTTTCAATTTTTTTTCAATCTCATCTAAGAAGAAATTCATAGCGATTTCAAAGTTATATTTTTCTCTCCATCCAGTATCTTTTTTAAACTTTTTGCAATTCGAAATTTGAATAGATATATCATTTGGCCTGACTAATGATTTGTCTAAAATTAATTTAGGTCTTACATTTAATAATTTGATCATTGAATATAAAAAATTTTTTACTGTTATCTTTTTTGTTCCACAAATATTATAAATTTCTCCTACCTTACCTTTAGTGCCTGCAAGCCAGTAAGCTTCCATTGCATCTCTAATATCTAAAACTGATCTAAGTGTATTTAAATTTCCATGTTGAAGACTTTTTCTTTTACCATGCTTAATTTCAGTTAATTGATTCGCAAAGGCTGATGCAAATAAATTGTCTCTTCTTGCATTTAAATAAGTAAACATTCTTGTAATTATTATTTTGAGGCCATAAATGGTATTATAGTTCTGTGATAGCAAATCCTGAAATGTTTTCGAAACTGCATACGGGTTAATTGGATTAATTGCAGTTTTTTCTGTAATAGGTTGTCTTTTACTTTCTACATCACCATAAACTTCTGATGTGCTACATATTACAATTTTTCCTTTGAATTTAGTATTTTTGGCCGCCTCTAGTAAATTTAACGTTATAGAATTATTATTTTCAATAATATTTTTTGGCTCCATGAAAGATAATTTAACATCTGCATTAGAAGCTAAATGATATATCAAGTTGGGTTTGTATTTTTGAATAAGTATTTTAACTTTTTTATAATTTTGAAGATCACATTTATATAAAATTATTTTTTTTTTTATCTTATTTAAATTAAAACGTTTTAAACTTTTCCCATTTCGATAAGTGCCAACAATTTTAATTTTATTTTTTTTTTTTAATATATGCTCAGCTAGGTAACTACCGCCACTTCCAGAAATACCAGTAATCAAGATACATTTCATATATTATTTAAAATTTTACAAATTTTAATAATTTTTTCTTTTTTTAGATCAGGATAATTTCCAATATAATATCCATATCCATGCACAATATTTGTATTAACAAGTTTGCCAATCACTTTAAAACTTATTTTGCTTCTTTTTAGGTATGGTTGTAATGTTTGATTGCCACCACCTGCTGTACCCCGTCTAAATTCAATTTGGTGAGAGTTTAATTTTTTTTCGAATCTTTTTCTAAAACTAAGGTTACGATTTTTTTCACTTAAAATTATTACAAATGCATAATTGCAAGAACCCTCTGATTCAAATCGTGTAAAATATTTTTTTTCATCTAAATTGTCTAAAAAAATTTTTAGATTATTTATTCTTTTTCTGTTATTTTGATTTAGTCTTTTGAGCTGATTTAAACCATAAATAGCATTAATTTCAGTGCTTCTAAGATTATACCCTGGATATGCAAAAATAAAATCTTTATTCAAATTGCTAAATTTTTTTTGAAATATATTTTTTATTTGTTTTGATTTGCTTTCTCTTAACATGCCATGACTTCTCATCATTCTAATTATTTCGTAAATCTTTCTATCATTAGTGCATACCATTCCTCCTTCAATTGTTGACATATGATGTGCGTAATAAAAAGAGAAGTTTGATATATGACCAAATGAACCAAGTTTCTTATTTTTAAACATTGCACCATGTGACTCACAAACATCTTCTATAAGAAATAAATTTTTTTGTTTTACCAGGTCTAAAATTTCTTGAGTTAAACCATTGAAACCAAGTATATGAGATATAAAGATAGCTTTAGTATTTTTATTTACTGCTTTTTTTATATCCTTAAGTGACATAGCAAGATTTTCCAGATTAATGTCGACAAACACTGGTTTAAAATTGTTATAAATTACAGATGTAACATCTGAAACCCATGTAAGGGATGGAACAACAATTTCTCCTGAGTTAAAAATGGTTTTAAGGTATGAAACAGATAACAAATTCGCTGAAGAACCAGAATTTACAAAAACGCTATATTTTACACCTAACCATTTGCTCCATTTGTGTTCGAATTCCTCTACTTTTTTACCATTTGTTAGTTTTGGATTAGTTCTTAAAAATTTTATAACTTTCTGGTTATCGTGATTTGTAATATTATTGTCCATTAATAAATGACTCATTGTGGCTCCTGATAATAAATTATTTGAGATCCTGAATTTTCAAATTTTATTGGTACAATTATTTTACTTTTAAAAATTTCTAAGAATTTTTTTCTATTTTTTGGTTGTATTAAAAACATTAGAAAGCCACCGCCGCCAGCACCAACTATTTTAGCTGAATACGCTCCATTTGAAATACCCAACTTTATTAAATTATCAATTTTTTTGTTAGAAACTTTTGTAGATAGTTTTTTTTTATACCACCAATACTCATCTAAAAGTTCAGAAAAGTCACTTAAAATATTTTTAGATGTAAATAATTTTTTTTCAGCTTTGTCTGTTATTTGAGATATATTATGTAAAAATTTTTTATTTTTATTCATATTCTTAATTTTACTACTTTCAATAATCTGAGCACTTCTTGGATAACCGGTAAAAACTAGGAAAATACATTTTTCAAGATTTTTTAGATTTTTATTATTAGAGGGCACTGTATTAACCTCAATATTTTTTTTAGAAAAATTAAAAATATTAAAACCTCCAAATGCAGCAGCGTATTGATCTTGCGATCCTACAATTTCTTTGATTCTTTTTTGCTCAATTTCGATTGCCTGTTCTGCAAGATTTTTTTTTGAAATTCTTTTTCCTTCTAAAGCAATTAGACTATTAATTAAGCCAACAGTAAAACTTGAGCTTGCTCCTAAACCTGATTGAGCAGGTAAATCCGCGTGATGTACTAGTTCTAAATTACCTTCAGTTCTCATATATTTTAAAGTTTCTCTAATACTAGGGTGTTTTATTTGTGATATTTTTTTCACTTCTTCTTTTAAAAAATATCTAAATCGATATTTATATTTAAAGAATGGCGGTAGATACCTGGCGGAAATATAACTATACTTATTAATAGTTGTGGAAATTACTTTACCATTTTCTTTTAAATACCAATCTGGAAAATCTGTTCCTCCTCCAAAAAAAGAAATTCTGAATGGTGTTCTAGAAATAATCATTTAATTTAAAGTTTGTAGTACTTTTTTTATATGTTAAATAATAAGTTTTTAAAATGAATATTTTGCTTACTGGTGGCGGTGGTTATATAGGTTCAATACTTACCTCTTATTTACTGGATAATAATTACAAAGTTACAATTATAGATAGCTTTATTTACGACCAAAATACATTAGCCAATTATTGTTTGAGCCAAAATCTCAATATTATTAAAAGTGATATTAGAAATGTTTCAGAATTAAAAAAAATTATTGATAATTTTGACCTCATTATCCCATTGGCTGGTTTAGTTGGTGCACCAGCTTGCAATTTTAGCGCTAAGGATGCTGAATCTGTAAATTTAAGCTCAAATTTAGAATTATTTAAAATTCTAAATAATAAACAAAAAATTATTATGCCGACCACAAACAGTGCTTACGGAACTGGTAAAAAGGGACAGGTTTTTGATGAAAGCTCAGAATTAAAACCAATTTCAACTTATGCAAAGCACAAAGTTGAGGTTGAGGAATGTTTAATGAAAAAAGATAATTTTATTAGCTTGAGATTAGCAACGGTGTTTGGGATGTCTCCTAGAATGAGGCTAGATTTGCTTGTCAATGATTTTGTATATAGGGCATGTTACGATAAATTTATAGTTTTGTTTGAATCAAAATTTATAAGAAATTATATTCATGTAAGAGATGTTTGTAGAGCTTTTGTATTTTGTATTCAAAATTTTGAAAAAATGAAAAATAATGTTTACAATGTGGGCTTAGAAGATGCCAATCTTTCAAAGCTTGAATTATGTAAAACTATCCAAAAACACACTCAATTTGAGATTTTTGAAAAAGATTTATTAAAAGATCCTGATCAAAGAAATTATATCGTTAGTAATAAAAAACTTTTAAACACTGGATTTAAAACAAAAATTTCAATTGACGATGGAATAATTGAACTAATTAAAGGATATAAGGCGCTCAAAATTAACCAATTTAGAAATTTTTAATATCAAATTTATTTTTATTTTTTAAATAATTAGAAATATCAGTATTAAATTGAAACGTTAAAAGTTTTTTTTTTAACAAGAAAATTCGATTTATAAATTGTTTCAAAATTAAATTGGTAAATTCTAATAAACCTTTGAACGATAAATTTAGTTTTGGATATCTGAATTTATAATAGTTAAATTTTTTATTTATTTTATTAATTTTTTTAAAAAAACTAGTTGAGTTATGCGTGTCTTGAAAAAAAGAAAATCTAGTTATTAACCTCCAAACGATCTTAAATAATGTTAACTCAATAATTTTTTTATCATATTTACTATTTTTTAATAATAATTGAAGTAAATCTAAATAAGTTTCTTTAACACTATTTGTAAAATCGCTGTTTATGATTGAAACTACAGGTCCATATACAAATGAATTTTTTTCCATTGTCTTTGCTTTTATAAAATTTGTATCTCTGTTAAGTGTAGGGTACTCATTTCTTAGAGTATTTAAACTATTTGTAATTACTCCAATCTTTCCTGATATATATACTTGGGCAACCCAAGGAATTTCCTTATCAAAATGAGCAATACCATCTGAATGTTTGTTTCTAACAAAACATTGGTGGTCATTACCTTCGATATCAAAAATATCTTGTAGACTTTTTGTACGACAAACACCAAAATAAGGTGCTGAAGCTTCGTGGCAATAATCGAGCAATCTATCTAAGCCATCATCAAAATGACAACTTTTCCACCATTTAATACTTTTTTTTATTAATTTATTATTTTTGTTATACGTTACTTTCACATCTGCACCTGTAACCGCTGCATAGTCTTGATTATGTTCTAGGAATTCAATTCCTATTTTTGCAAAATTAGGGAAAAAGAAATCATCATCACCAATCGTAGAATAATATTTTGTTTTCAATGCTTTAAAACCTAAATATCTAGAAAAATTAAATCTTATGTTCGATTTGGTAATATGTCTTGTTTCGTAAAATTTATGATCAATTTTGAGTTTTGTATTAAAATTATTGACAATTTCCTTATTTTTTTCCAGAGATAAATCATCAGAGTCATCAACAATCATTATTGTTCCTTTGTATTGATATTGTTCGTACATATATAAACTTAAATTAAGCCATTCAGGCCTATTTCTTGTGGGCACAATCAATGTATGATGTTCTTTGATTTGATCCATAAAGCTTATTTTATAGTGTTATTTTTTACGATTAAAATGTATATGTTGTTTTAAATTGATATGTATACCAATACTTTAGATAAAAATCAAAATATCGAAAATCTTGTATCAGATGAAATAATGCAGGCTTTTAATCTAAAAAAAAAAGATTTAAAATCAGAAATTAAAAAAGTCTTATTTATCCAGCCTTTGCAAATTGAAGAGGAAAAACTCGATGTAAATGTTGCGCTAAACAAGAGGTATTACATGTATCCACCTTATGGAATTGGTATATTGAATACAATAACAAAAAGAGATGGATTTAAAACTAAGCTCTTAGATTTAAATTTTAATGTATTTAAATATATTCACGAAAGAAAAAATGTTGTTTCTCAAGATTTAACTGAAAAATGGAAATCAATGCTAAGAAAAACATTAGTGGATTTTCAACCTGATCTAGTTGGAGTAAGCTGTACATTTACGATGAATCACAAAAATATGATGGATATCTTTAAAGTTGTGAAAGAACATGACCCGAAAACAATAAATGTTGCTGGTGGTGTTCATGTTTCAAACGCAACAAAAATTGTTTTAGAGGAAGGAAAAAATATTGATTTTGCAAATACATATGAAGCGGAAACTAGCTTTATAGGATTACTAAATACCTTAAATGGAGTTTCTAATAAACATCCCACACAACTAGATTTTATTTTTGAAAATAAATATTACTCTTTTAAAAATAGAGAACTGCCTAAAGGTCGTGATTTGGATATTGTCCCTGATTTTGATACTATAGAACTAGGTCAGTTAACAGATATTGGAGAAATTGGCACTTTTCGATACTGGAGACCGAAAGACTCTAAAGGATCCGCAGTGTTGTCTAACAAAGGGTGTAGAGCTAGATGTTCATTCTGTAGTGTGAGAAACTTTAATGGTAAAGGCGTAAGAGCGAAATCAGTTGATACTGTGATTACAGAGATTAAAAATCTTAAAGAGAAACATGGGATAAATCATATTACTTGGCTTGACGACGATCTGCTGTTTGATACGCAAAGAACTCTTGATTTGTTTAATGCAATGATTGAAGAAAAACTTAATGTTACTTGGGATGCTTCCAACGGATTAATAGCTTCAGCTGTTACTGCTCATCCGGAGCTTATGGAGGCTGCGGAGAAATCAGGTTGTATAGGAGCTTATTTTGGTATCGAGTCGGGTAACGATAAAATTTTAAAAAGCATTTATAAACCATCAGGTGTTAAGCATTATAAAAAGCTTGGACCAATTATGAACAGGCACCCAAAAATATTTACTCGTGGTTTTTTGATTATAGGTTTCCCAGATGAAAATTTATCTCAAATAATGGATACAATTAACGTATCAGTAGATATGGGGCTTGATTGGTTTACTGTGCAGCTATTGACGCCACTACCATCAACTGAAATATATGACCAAATGGTTGAGGCGGGTAAAGCAAAAAAAGATAAGCTAAACTTAGATGGTGAAGGTTTCACGATGTTTTCAGTCAGAGAATCAGAGAGACAAAGAAAAAT
>MDTC01146988.1_pt1 | contig 10890 bp, 8 predicted proteins | sample 811181 | NCBI WGS metagenome assembly MDTC01 (sample SAMN05326644, study PRJNA326480) | marine metagenome | isolation source: seawater | place: Pacific Ocean: North | collected 2011 | reverse complement strand
GGAAGCGCGCCCCCTCGACGGCGAGGGTGACGTCGGCGACGCAAGCGAGACCGAAGCCCCCGCCCATCACGGCCCCCTCGCAGACCGCGATCACCGCCGCCGGGCAGGCGTCCACCCGCTGGAGCAGGTCGCCGAAGCGGCGGTTCATGGTGGCGATCGGGTCGACGCCACTCACCGGCTGGGCGGAGGCGGCCGCCATGTCGGAGATGTCCCCGCCGGAGCAGAAGTTGCCGTTCGAGCCCCGGAAAACGACGATCCGCGTGCCGGCGGCCTCCACGTGGTCGAGAGCCGCTTCCAGCTCGTCGACCATGGCCAGGCTCATGGCGTTGCGCTTGTCCGGCCGGTGCAGGGTGACGTGCAGGACCGGGCCGTGCGCGCGCAGGAGCAGGGTCTTGGTGTCGGGCAGGGCCACGGCGCTCACTTCTTCCGGCGGGTGGGCAGGGTGCCGTCGATCTTGCAGATGATGCCGAGCATGACCTCGTCCGCACCCCCGCCGATGCTGGCCAGGCGCGCGTCGCGGTACGCGCGGGCGATGGGCACCTCCCACATGAAGCCCATGCCGCCCCAGTACTGCAGGCAGGAGTCGGTCACCTCGCGCCCGAGGCGGCCGGCCTTCAGCTTGGCCATGCTGGCGAGGCGGGTGACGTTGTTGCCGGCGATGTACTCCTCGGTCGCCCGGTAGACGAGGGAGCGCAGCAGCTCGACCTCGGTCGCGAGCTCGGCCAGGCGGTAGTGGACCACCTGGTTGTCCAGGATAGAGCGGCCGAACGCCTTGCGGCCGCGGGTCTGCTCGATGGTCTGCTCGATGGCGCCCTCGAGGAACTTGATCATGTTGGCGGCACCCCACAGCCGCTCCTCCTGGAACTGGAGCATCTGGTAGACGAAGCCCGCGCCCTCGTCGCCGATCCGGTAGCGCTGGGGCACGCGGACCGAGTCCAGGTAGATCTCGGCGGTGTCGGAGCTGCGCATGCCCAGCTTGTCGAGCTTGCGCGCCTTGACCACGCCGGGCGTGTCCATCGGGATGATGATCAGCGACTTGTTGGTGTGGGCGTGGCCGTCCCCGGTGTTGACCAGGGTGCACATCCAGTCGGCCTGCATGCCGTTCGTGATCCAGAGCTTGGAGCCGTCGATGACGTAGTCGTCGCCGTCCTTGCGGGCGCTGGTCTTGATCCCGGCCACGTCCGAGCCGGCGCTGGCCTCGGAGACGCCGATGCACGCGACCTGCTCGCCGGTGATCGCCGGAGCCAGGAACTCGGCCTTGAGCGCGTCACTGCCGAAGCGGGCGAGGGCAGGGGTGGCCATGTCGGTCTGCACGCCGAGGGCCAGGGGGACACCGCCGCACCCCGCGGTGCCGAGCTCCTCCGCCGCGGCGATGGAGTAGCTGTAGTCGAGGCCGGCGCCACCGTACTCCTCGGGCTTGGACAGGCCCAGCAGCCCGACCTCGCCCGCCTTCTTGAACACCTCGTGGGCGGGGAAGGCGCCTTGTTCCTCCCACTCGTCCACGTAGGGGTTGATCTCGTTCTTCACGAAGCTGCGCACCGTCTCGCGCAGCATGTCGTGCTCTTCGGTCCACTGCATGTCGTGCTCCTGGGAGGTTCAGCCGCGGGCGACGCCGAAGCTGTTCGGGCGGAGGGTCCTGCGGCGAGCCGAGCAGGCGGTCGCCAGCGCAAAGGAGAGGATCTGACGCGTGTCTCGTGGGTCGATGATGCCGTCGTCCCACACCCGCGCGGTGGCGAACAGGGCGCTGGCCTCGCGGTCGAGCTTCTTGCGGATCTCGCCGCTCATCGCCTCGAGCGCGGCATCGTCGAGCGGCATGCCCTTCCGGGCGAAGCTGGCCCGGGTGATGATCTTCATGACCATCGCCGCCTGCTCCCCGCCCATGACCGCGACCTTGGCGCTGGGCCAGGCGAACAGGAAGTCGGGGTCGTAGCCGCGGCCGCACATGCCGTAGTTGCCCGCACCGTAGGCCCCACCCAGCACGATGGTCACCTTGGGCACGGTGGCGTTGGCGACCGCCTGAATCATCTTGGAGCCGTGCTTGACCGCGCCTGCCTGCTCCGCCGCCTTGCCGACCATGTAGCCGGTGGTGTTCATGAGGAAGACCAGCGGCAGCCCGGCCTGCTCACACAGCTGGATGAACTGGGCGGCCTTGACCGAGCCCTGCGGGGTGATCGGCCCGTTGTTGCCCAGGATGCCCACCGGCCGGCCGTCCAGGGTGGCGTGGCCGCAGACGGTCTGCCCGTCGTAGTCGGCCTTGAACGCGAGGAACTCGCTGCCATCCACCAGCCGGGCCAGCACCTCGCGCACGTCGTACGGGGTGCGCGGATCGGCGGGCACGATGCCCAGGAGCTCCTCGGCGTCGTAGCGGGGCGGGCGCGACGGGCGCAGGCGCTCCGGCGACTGGTCGAGGTCCCAGCCCAGCGAGGCGATGATCTCCCGGGCCAGCTCCAGGCCGTGGGCGTCGTCGCTGGCGACGTACTCGGCGGTGCCGGACACGGTGGCGTGCATGTGCGCCCCGCCCAGCTCCTCGTCGTTGGCGTCCTCGCCCAGGGCGGCCTTCACCAGCGGGGGACCGGCGAGGAAGACCTTGGCGCGATCCTCCACCATGACGACATAGTCGGAGAGACCGGGCAGGTACGCGCCGCCCGCGGTGGAGCTGCCGTGCACCACCGTCAGCTGGGGGATGCCGGCGGCGGACAGGCGGGCCAGGTTGGCGAAGACCCGGCCTCCATCCACGAAGATCTCGGACTGGTAGAGCAGGTTCGCCCCGCCGGACTCGACCAGGTTGATGCAGGGCAGCTTCTCGCGCAGGGCGATCTCCTGGGCGCGCAGGCTCTTGCGCAGGCCCATCGGGGTCACAGACCCGCCCTTGATCGCCGCGTCCGACGCGTTCACCAGCACGCGGACCCCGCTGACGAAGCCGATGCCGACGATGTTGCCGCCGCCAGCCACCTGCTTCTTGCCGTCGTCGTCGTGCATGCGCAGACCGGCGAGGGTGGAGAGCTCCACGAACGGCGAGCCGGGGTCGAGCAGGCGATCGACCCGCTCCCGGGGGAGCAGCTGACCGCGCTTGTCGAACCTGGGTCGCGCGCGCTCTGCGTGCCCACGCACGACCGCCTCGAGATCTCGCACGACCTGGAGCTGCTCCAGCATGGAGGCGCGGTTCTCCTCGAAGGCATCGGAGCGGAGGTCGAGGCGGGTGCGGAGCACGGTCATGGCGCGACCTCGGACCGGTCGATCGCGTCGACCAGCGCACGGATGCGGGCGTCGGGCACGCCGAGGCCGCGCAGGGTGAAGCGCAGGGCCTGGTCGACCACGGCGGCGGTGGGAGCCGGGGCGTCGTAGGCCATGACCTCGAACAGCACGGTGTCGAACAGGGCGACAATGAGGTGGGCCGTGACCTCTGGCGCCTCCGAGATCAGGGCCCCCTGGTCCTGCCCCGCCCGGAGCAGCTGGGCCGCCTCCCGGGCCAGGCGGGCGCGCCCCTCGATGGCCGCGCGAGCGAGGGCATCGGCGCTGTCGGCCTCCCGGAAGACCCGCTCCAGCGGCAGCTGATCCCGCACGACCCGCACCATGGCGAGCACGATCTGCACGAGGCGGGCGTCCGCGGGCAGGGGCAGGGCGGCGGCCTCGTGCAGGGCCTGGGCGTAGCGCTTGAACGCCTGGCGCCGGAGCTCCGCCAGGACGGCCTGCTTGCTCTTGAAGTAGACGTAGAACGTGCCTTGGGCGACCCCGGCGGCCGCGACGATCGCACTGATCGGCGTGCCCGAGTAGCCGTCGCGGACGAACAGGTCGCGGGACACGTCCAGCAGCTGCTGGCGACGCTCCTCGCTGCCTCGGCGGGGGACTGACTGACTGTCATTCATAGCTGGAGAGTAGCGGACGCGAGCCGGTTGTCAAGGCATCGTCGGTGGCTGAAGGGGCAAGCCCGCCGCTACACTGACCCCCGGGAGGAAGCATGCATCGAGTCTGGCCAGTGGCCGTGGCCCTGACCCTCATGGGCTGCGGGACCTCGGCGGTCCGCGAAGCACTGGATGCGCTCGATCCGACGCCGAGCGACCGCTTCACGGGGCCGGAGCTGCTCTACGGGACCGAGCCCGAGACCCTGATGATCAACGCGCAGCGGTGGATGGTCCTGGGGGAGTCCGGCGACGACGTCTGTCCTCGCCGGGAGATCTCGGAGGGGGGCAACCGGGTCGTGTACCGGGGCGGCTGCGCTGACCGCAACGGGGCCGAGTGGTACGGCGACGCCCGCTTCGACTACCCCGACCAGACGGACTGGGGCGTGGTGCAGGTGCTGGACTTCCGGTCGGACGGATTCGGCTTCATGCACGGCAACGGACTGCTGTCCGAGGTCACCGGGCGCGCGCGCATCCGCGACAATGGCACCATCGACGTGGAGCTGATGTCGTGGTCGGGCTGGGAGGGCGAGACCACCCGCATGATCTATGCGTTCGAGGCCGAGTTCGTGGAGGTCGCCGGTGGCCTGCGCTGGAACCTGGAGGGAGAGATCGGCTACGACGCTCTTGGCCGCATACGGCTGGAGACCGTCGATCTCGTACGGACCGAGGCATGCGCGCTCGAGCCCGAGTCCGGCACGACCACCGTGAAGTGGGCGGACGGCAACGAGGCGAGCGTCACCTTCGACGGGGCCGAGGCCTGCGACGGCCTGGCGACCTGGTCCCTCAACGGAGAGGAGATCGGCCTGATGAACACCCGCTGACGGGGCGCCCTCTGCGCGTTCACCCCCGGCGGGCCAGGGCCACGTCCACCGTGTTCTCGCGGATGAAGGGCGGCAGCGCGAACGCGCCGTGGTGCACGGCGGCCGTGTAGTAGTGGCTGCCCGCAGTCGCGGCGTCGGCAGCGGCGTCGTCGATGCCGTGGGGGTCGACCTGGCCCGCGGCACACAGGGCGAAGGTCCACTGCCCACCCGGGTAGGTCGGGATCGTGGCGACGAACGCGTGCACCTGGCCGAAGACCTCGCCCAGGTTGCCGAACATGAAGCGCTGGCCGTCACGCTGGAGCCAGGGGGACATTCCCTGGGCGGCCATGACGCCGTGGGGGGTGAGGGCATTGCGGACGGCGGTGTAGAAGGGCGGCTGGAACAGCACGATGCCCGGGCCGACCGGATCGGCGCTGTCGATCAGGATGACGTCGTAGGTGCCCGGCTCGGCGTTGTGGATGAAGGCATTGCCGTCCTCGGCGAGCACGTTCAGGCGCGGATCGTCGAACGCGCTGCCGATGGTGGGCAGGTACTCCTTGCTGACCTCGATGACGGCAGCGTCGATCTCGACCATGTCGACGTGCTCGACGCTGTCGTGGCGCAGCACCTCGCGGGCGAGGCCGCCGTCACCCCCACCGATGATCAGCACCCGGCGAACCGGCCCGCGGCTCTTGGCCACGTGGACCGCCGTGTGCGAGAGCATCTCGTGGTAGACGAACTCATCGCGCTCGGTCGTCATCATGTAGCCGTCGAGGAAGAGCATGCGCCCATAGGCAGGGCCCTCGGCGACCACGACCTCCTGGAAGTCGCTCTGGCCGCGGTAGAGCTCCCGATCCGCGCGGAAGCCGAACTTCAGGCGCGGGCCCAGCTCGGCGTCCTCGTTGACTTCGGTGATCCAGGTGTGGTCGTCGGACACGGCGCCTCCGGGGAAGGGGAGGACGCTAACGCCTGGGGAGGAGCGAGCGAGGTCGGAGCCACAACGACGACGCCCCCCTGGTCGTCGGACCAGGAGGGCGGGTCGCTCACCGAGCGTCCGGCGAGTCGCTGTGCGTGCGCGGCGATCCTAGAGGCAGGAACCGCTGCTGTCGCAGGAGAAGGTCTCGCCGACGCCGTAGTCGGTGTAGGCGCTGTCCGAGACCTCGGCGTAGATGTCGTCGGGATCGTTGTTGTTCCCGTCCGTGTCGGTGCCCCAGTCGGACGTCGTCACGTCCAGGGTGCCCGACGCGATGTAGGCGCCGCCGCCGGCATCGCTCGCCGTGTTGCCCTCGACCGCGCAGGTCTCGAGCGAGACGTCGCCGCCGTCGGTGTAGAAGCCACCGCCGCCGTTGCTGGCCTCGTTGTTGGTGATGTCGGTGCTCACCGCGGTCCAGCTGCCGCCGTAGCTGCTGATGCCACCGCCCCACGCCGCCTTGTTGCCGTCGATGACCAGGCTGTCCATGTCGACCCCGGAGCTCACGAACACGCCGCCTCCGGTGGCGGAGGTGCGGTTGCCCTTGATGTCCATGTTGGACAGGGTCGAACTCACGGCCCAGACGCCGCCGCCGTCGTCGTCGGAGAGGTTGTTCAGGATCTCTCCGCCGTCGACATCCGCCTCGACCACGTAGAGGCCGCCGCCGACGTAGGCCGCGTAGTTGCTGATGATCCGCACGTCCTCCATGGTGACGGTGCCCTGCACCGCCGCCATGCCGCCGCCGCCCTCGGCGACGTTGTCGAGGATGCGGGTGCGCTTGATGTCGGCGTCGAACACCACGAGACCGCCGCCGATGTTGGCAGTGTTGTTCGTGAAGCGGCTGTCCTCGACCGTGGTCGTGAAGAGCTCGGGACCGATGAGGCCGCCGATGTAGCCGGTGTTGTTGTCGAACACGCAGTCGCGGATGGTGAGATCACCCCCGTGGGTGTAGGCGCTGACGCCCGCAGCCACCGGCTCCTCGCCGTCGATGTCGACGACGGCGTTCTGGATGGTGATGCCCTCGATGGTGACCGCGGCCTCGGCCTCGACCCACACCAGGGTGCCACCCTCCAGCGTCTCGCCACCGTCGAAGACGACCAGATCCGAGCCACCGCCGCCGATCAGGCTGATGCCCGAGTAGATCTCCAGGTACTCGTCCCAGACGCCCTCGCAGACGTAGACGCTGTCGCCGTCCACCGCCGCGTCGACGGCCTCCTGGATGGTGCCGTAGGACACGCTGCTGGCGTTGAGCGAGACGGTGCCGGCCTCGGACGTGGTGCTGTCGCAGTCGTTGTCCAGACCGTCGCACACCTCGGTGCCGCCGGGGTTGGCCGTCGCGGCCTCGTCGTTGCAGTCGGTGTTGTCGGCGATGTAGCCATCCGGAGCGCCGCACGCGAAGAGGCTGTCGTCGGGGGTGCCGTAGCCGTCCTCGTCCGCGTCGCGGTACCAGGCGAGGGCGTCGATGGCGTCGTCCTCGTCGATCTCCTCGTCGCAGTCGTTGTCGAACGAGTCGCAGATCTCGTCGGCGCCGGGGTTGGTGAAGTCCTGGTCGTCGTTGCAGTCGAGGTCGTTGTCGACGTAGCCGGCGGGCTGATCGCAGGCCTCGGTGGTGCTGGCCGCGTCACCGTAGCCGTCGTCGTCGCCGTCCTCGAACCAGGTGTTCTTGTCGACCGCGGAGTCGTCGTCGATCGCGCCGTCGCAGTTGTTGTCGATGCCGTCGCAGCGCTCGTCAGCCTCGGGGTTGACCGTCTTCAGCTGGTCGTTGCAGTCGGTCATGTCGCGGACGTAGCCGAAGGGCTCGAAGTCCGGGTCCGGGGTGCCGGCCTCCTCGTCGAACCGACAGTCCGACGTGGTGGTGTTCGGATCGCCGAAGCCGTCCCGATCGAAGTCCGCGTAGAACGTCGGCGCGTCGGTCGTGTCGTTGTCGATCTGACCGTCGCAGTTGTTGTCGAGGCCGTCGCACAGCTCCGGCGCATCGTCGTTGATGTCGGGGTTGGTGTCGTCGCAGTCGAACTGTGCGGCCACACCATCGCCGTCGGCGTCCACGTCGCAAGCGACGAGACCGAGGAGGGCGAAGACCGCAAGAGTGGGGGTACGCATGAGGAATCCTTGGAGGAAAAGGGTGCGGGAGTCGCGGTCAGGTCACTTGGCGCGCTTCTTGATGACGAACTCGACGCGGCGGTTCTTGGCCCGGTCCGCCTCGGTGTTCTCCTTGACCAGCGGCTGGCTGGGGCCGTAGCCGATGGCCTCGAGGTGGTTCTCGGCCACGCCGCGCTCGACGAGGTAGCGCAGGACGGCGTTCGCCCGGTCCTTGGAGAGCTTGTTGTTGAACTCCAGGGAGCCCTCGGAGCTGGTGTGTCCGGCGACCTCGAGCATCTTGATGTCCGGGTTGCGGAGCATGACGTTGGCGACCTCGTCCAGCAGCGGGAAGGACCGCGCCTGGATGACCGCCGAGCCCTTCTCGAAGAAGACCTTCTCGAGGATCTCGATGCGCTCCTTCGTGATCTCGGTCTTGGCCTTCTGCAGGTTGGCCGTGACCTCGGTCACCTCGCTGGCGACGATGCTGGTGTCCTCGCGGAAGATGCCGTATCCGTCGGCCTGGACGAACACCGAGTAGTAGCCGGGGGCCAGATCCATGCGGCCGTTGCCCGACTGGCCGACCGTGATCTCCTTGCCCTGGCCGCCGCCCGGGGCTGCGACCGTGACCAGCGCACCCTGGATGGGGTTGCCCGAGCCGTCGACCGCGGTGACGGACAGGGTGCCCGGCGTGGTCGGCTGGACCTCCAGCTCCACCTTGTTCTCGCCTTCCTTCACCCGGATCTGGACGTTGCCCTCGTAGCTGCTGTCCATGGTCCGGACGTCGTAGGCGCCGGGCATGATGCCGCTGATGGTGATGGGCTCCTTCGCCGTCTTGATCTGGTGGACGTCACCCATGCCGGTGACCGAGATCTCGACGTCGGGGACGACCTCGTAGTACTGCTTGGCCACGACGGTCAGGGTGCCCATCTCATCGGGGCAGCCGTCGGAATCCTTGTAGTCGTTGAAGACCTCGGGATCCTCGGGGCACTTGTCGACGTCGTCGGCGATGCCGTCCTTGTCGATGTCACCGATGCGCGGGGTGGACTCGCCCATCTTGCCGAAGCCGCCACCGATGAAGAGGCGGAACCTCGCGGCGCCGACGCCGGGGGTCAGCGCGGTCGCGCCGCCGGCGAGCCAGTGGATGCCGCTGTTGGTGCGGCCACGGACGGAGAGGATGGTCTCCGCGGGAGACTCGGCAGCACCCGGAACGCCGTCGGGGACCGCGTCCCGCAGGGCCTTGCCGCGCAGGGCAGGGGCGAAGTTGGCCTCCAGGTTGATGCCGAGGCTGTCGCTGATGGCGTAGCCAGCGCCGATGCCGGCAACGAGCTGATCGGCGCCACCGATGTTCTCGTAGCCCTCGACCTTGGGGCGGAAGGCGAGGCCCAGGTCACCGCCGACGGTGAGGCCGCCGGCCTCCACGGTGGCTGCCAGCTTGGTACCGCCGGACAGGCCCTTGTAGCCCATGTTCTTGGAGGCCGTGGCCGTGGGCAGGTCGAGCCAGGGCACGATGCCGAAGCCGAACCCACCGCCGTCCGGGGTCACCGGAGCGATCATCGCCGCGGCGCGCATCGTGCCGACACCGCCGCCGATGGCCTGGCCGTCGGGGTCGTTCGCGTTGAATCCCCGGGCGCTGAAGAACACGGGCAGGCGCAGGTCGAAGCGGAGGAACGGGGCCACCGCCGCGCCGCCGACCAGGTTCGCGCCAAAGAGGTTGTCCAGGTAGACCGCCCGATCCCCGACGTTGCCGTCCGGGTCGCGCACCACCTGATCCATGGTGCCGGCGGCGTACTCGAACACCACCGAGCCGTACCACTCACCGCCGTTCATCTTGCCCGGACGCTCGACCGCGAGAGGATCGCGGACGTCTCCGTCCTGGGCCGTCAGACCGAAGCCGTGGCCGTTGACGCCGCCCTCCTGGGCCATGGCGGGCGTAGCGACGGCCAGGGCCGCGGCAGCACCGACACCCAGTGAGAACAAAAACCTGCTCATCTCCATCTCCGACCTCGTGGTCTCGTGCCTCGCCAGAGGGGCGGGGTCTTGCGCGCGGAAGGATCCCACGGGGCGATGGGGCGCGCAAGCATCGTGTCATCAACCTCTTGACGAGACCCCGCTCGGTAGCCGGGAACCCGCGGTTGGAGGTAATTTTTCGACGACGAGATTCCTCTGCCGCCAGGGGGCTTCGGACGGGCGGCAAATGATGCATCGTTGCGGCGGCTGCGCTTCGGCGATCCGACTGTGGAACTCGGGTTCGACCTGACCCTTCCGGGTGGATACACCCACGAACCCGCAGGCGGACCCCGTCGCGGAAACCGGCTGGAGGGAGCGAGCTTCATGGAGACGTTCAGGATCGATGGTGCCGCAGGCCGAAGCTTCGTTCTCGAGATCGACGAGGTTCGGGACGTCGACGAAGACATCGTCCGCACCCTCATCGACATCGACCTGCAGACGTTCTCGGAGTCCACGTTCTCCCAGTACACGGCGCGGGCCTTCCTGCGAAACGGCAGGGTCTTCCTGCTTCGTGCGGACGGCCGCACCATCGGCAGCTGCGTGTGCATGCGCTCCTGGGATCGCCCCAGCGAGGCGATGATCCTGTCCATGGGCATCCGCCCGGGCTGGCGCGGCCGGGGCATCGGCCTGCGCTTCGTCACCGGCATCCTCGACCGCCTGCGCAACAAGGGCGTGCGTGGGGTCTCCCTGATGGTCAGCCTGGACAACCGCCGCGCGATCCGGGTCTACGAAGAGACGGGCTTCGTCGTGGAAGAGGCGATGGAGCGCGACTCTCGCACGGGCGAGGCGTATGTGCTGATGCGCTGCCAGCTGGCCGAGCCGCCGGTGCAGGTGGTCTGAGGCTCGGAGAGCGCGTCGCGTAGGTCCGGGCAGGGGAGTGGAAGGGCGGTCTCTGGTCGCTGGTCTCTGGGGCCCGCTGCGAGCGGGGGCTGCTGCCGCGGAGTCCGTCGCTCCCGACACCGCGACCCGCCGCGCAGGTTGAGGCTCGCAATCCGACTCATCCTGGTCGCAGCTGCGCGGGCGGTCGGCCGCACCCCGACGTCGCTCTCGCCACTCCTGTCGTGGGCCCAGAGACCAGAGACCAGCGACCAGAGACCGGCCCGCAACGACATGCTGAGCCGCACCATCCGCT